>ERZ842401.4178-NODE-4178-length-17081-cov-60.089040_pt1 | contig 17081 bp, 9 predicted proteins | sample MGYA00521270_ERZ842401 | MGnify/ENA primary metagenome ERZ842401 (study PRJEB31892, sample SAMEA3878208) | bioreactor metagenome | biome: Moose rumen | place: Sweden | collected 2011-10 | study: EMG produced TPA metagenomics assembly of the PRJEB12797 data set...
AAGATGTAAAAATAAGTATTGAGACCAATAGAACGACTTTTGAAGGTCTGAAAAAGAAATTCATCAAAGAGGCAAAGAGATTACAGGCGTTTCATTCCCCAAATATCATTCGGGTATATGATTGTTTCGAAGAAAATGGAACGGCTTATTATTCTATGGACTATATTCCAGGTGATAGCCTCGCATCTGTTTTGAAACAAAAACCTCGTCTTTCAGAGAGTTATATCAGGACGTTACTACCTGGGCTATTAAGTGCATTGAGCATTGTACATAATGAAAAGATTTGGCATCTTGACATTAAGCCAGCCAACTTAATGTTAAGAAATGGCAAGTCTTTGGTGTTAATTGACTTTGGTGCCTCTAAGCAATATGAAGACAAAGAAGGGAAAACTCTTACTTCTTCTTCAGCGATGGCTTATACTTCAGGATTTGCGCCACCCGAACAAATTAGCAATAATATGAAAAACATCGGTGCTTGGACTGACATTTTTGCGCTTGGGGCTACACTGTTTAATCTCTTGACAGGGAGCAAACCGCCTCAAACTGATGAGATTATTTCTGAGGGACTACCACTGTTCCCTTCTGATGTTTCAGACGAAATGGTTAAGGCTGTTACTGCAATGATGCAACCTAATCGGAATGCACGCCCACAGAGTATTAACGAAGTTGCGCGACTATTATCAATATCAATTTACGAACAATAAGAAACGACATATGGCAAAATCCACATTAAATATTGGTCAGGAACTAAATGGCGATAACTTGATTTATCGCATTGAGGCCGTTTTAGGACAAGGAAGTTTTGGTATCACATACAAGGCTAAAGCCTTTACTGTGATAAAAGGAAAGTTCGGCGAAGAACTTGTAGAGACGAATACTCCAAAGGCCATCAAGGAATTCTTTATGAAAGAAGTTAATGAACGAGAGGAATCTGGTTCAATTACAGGTATGTCAGAAGGAGGACTGTCTTATAACTATGCACAGAAGTTTAAGAAGGAGGCTGAGAATCTTGCATCGATGAACCATCCCAACATTGTGAAGGTTATTGATTTTATCAGTGCCAACAACACATACTATTATGTGATGGATTTTATTGAGGGTGAGAATCTGAATGACTATCTGAAGCATCATAGAATGAGTGAGGAAGAAGCCACTAACACCATTATGGAAGTGGCTAAAGCTCTTCAATATATGCACGTGGAGAAGCACATGCTTCATCTCGACCTGAAGCCAGGAAACATCATGCGTCGTGGAAGCGATGGGCATATTTTCCTAATTGACTTTGGATTAAGTAAACATTATAGCGAGGAAGGTGTTCCTGAAACATCGACAAGTGTTGGTCTTGGCACTCCTGGCTATGCTCCTATAGAGCAAGCCAACAGCAAGAATGCCAAGAAATTTAAAGAAACGTTAGACGTATATGCGCTTGGTGCAACTTTCTATAAATTGCTGACAGGACAAACACCTCCATCGGCAGATGAACTTGTTTCTGACGGTGATGTGGTAAAAGATGAACTTGCAAAGTTAGGCATTAACGGAGTGTTGACATCGATCGTTGTTAATGCGATGAAGCCAAGCGTCAAGGAAAGAATACAAAATGTAGCAGGATTCTTAGATTCATTTAATCCGAAAGACAGTCAGTCAGATGTTATAGTAGTATGTACAGATAATGATGCAACAACAATAGACGTTCTAGAAAAGGTAAAAGAGCCATCAAAGAAGAAAGCTTCAACCAAACCAAAAATAGATAGGCCCAAGAAAGAAACAAAGACTAATAAAGAAACAAGGGGGAAAACAGGAAATGCCGTGGCGACTACTGTTGTTAAGGAAGAAAAGGAAAATTCTAATAGCGGATGTCTGAAAATGTTCTTCATTCTTGTTGCTTTGTGCCTATTCCTTCTTTGGTATAACGATATGTGGTTTTTCTCACCGAAAGATAATGTGGTGACTGATTCTCCCAATGAACATATAGTTAGCAGTTCGAATACAACAGGAACAGACTCTAACGATGTCGAGGCATCAACTGACAATAGTACTACGGCACAGCCAGAAAGTATTTCATCTTCTAGTCCAAATAGGGCTCCCGCCAATGTTGCAGAGAAGAATGGTTACAAAAAAAATGGTGATGGAACCATTACCGATACTAAACACAACTTAATGTGGATGGATGAAGACTATGTATCTGTAGAAGGTTATACTATTCCAAATGATTCATGGCAGAAGGCTATGGAATGGTGCAAAAAAATAAATAGAGAGAAATATGCGGGTTATTCAGATTGGAGGGTTCCTTCCGTTAAGGAATTGCTTACTTTGGCCCGTCCTGCGTCTCAAAGGGAATTTTATAAAAGCTTCTTTGGAGGGTCAAGGACAGAGAACTATTGGTCAAGTAATTCCGTCTCTTCATCTGTAAAAAGTTATGTAAGCATGGATGATGGTACAGCTGTATCTGGCTCATCAGAGGGGATGGGATTTCAATATGGTGGTACTAAATTAATAGGGTTCTCCGTTCGTTTAGTTCGCAATATTAAATAAATCAGGGAGGATAGTAGAAGTAAAGTGATTCCCAACAGTTACATGATAATGAGATAAATAAAAAGCCAATTGAAATGAGCAATGATTTTGAAATAATTTCTATTGAAGAATACTCCGAAGAGGTTTTAGACACTTTGACCAAAGATAAATTGGAAGAAGCAACTTCTTTTGTGTTCTCTTGTGATTTTGATGGTGATCCATACAATTATCATTTAAAGTGCGTCTTTGGCAACAATGAAGTCAAGGCCGAGGTGACCATTTATTTCGGAGTTGATTTCGTGGAACAATATGTGTTTGATTCTCCGATTAGAATTGATGAATATAATAATTTACTGAGAAATTTAGAAACTCAGAATATAAGGAATGTCACTAAAAAAAACAATGGGATTGAAGGAATACTTGACGAATTTTCTGTCGATTTATCTTCTCCATTTATAATATTGGACGGAAGACAAACTTCTTCACTTTATGTTAAGAAAGGGGAAGAACTGTTATTCAATGGTATTGTTAGTAAAAATCTTTCCATAGCAAAAGGGCAATTAGAGGATTCCTTTATTGATTTTTTGCCACAATATATGAAAGAGGCAATTCTTAATCCAGAGAAATTTCTAAATGACAGAAAATTATCTATACCTCTACCCTGTTGCTTGAATAATTCAACAATTGGTGAAGTTGTCGAAGAAGGACAAATTATAACATATTCGGGTTTAAATGAGGATACGACAGAATACGATGTTGAGCGTATGGTGTAAAGAAAAGAAGAAAATATGGCAAAGTCAGCATTAAATATTGGACAGGAGCTTCATAGCGATAGTATTGTTTATCGCATAGAATCCGTATTAGGTCAAGGAAGCTTTGGTGTTACATATAAAGCTAAGGCTTTCACTGTGATGAAGGGCAAGTTTGGAGAAGAATTTGTTGAGACTAATACGCCCAAAGCGATAAAGGAATTCTTTATGAAAGAGGTGAACGACCGTGATGCATCAGGTTCTATTACGGGAATGTCGGAAGGGAGCCTTTCTTACAACTATGCCCAAAAGTTTAAGAAAGAGGCAGAAAATCTTGCATCGATGAACCATCCCAACATAGTGAAAGTCATAGACTTCATCAGTGCTAACAACACTTACTACTATGTGATGGACTATATTGATGGCGAGAATCTTAATGATTATCTTAAGCATCATAAAATGAGTGAGAAAGAAGCTACTGATACGATTTCAGAAGTGGCTAAAGCTCTTCAATATATGCACGAGGAGAAGCACATGCTTCATCTTGATCTTAAACCAGGAAACATCATGCGTCGTAATAGTGATGGACACATATTCTTGATAGACTTTGGATTGAGCAAGCATTATAGCGAAGACGGCGTGCCGGAAACTTCTACGAGTGTCGGTCTTGGAACTCCAGGTTATGCACCTATTGAACAGGCAAATATAAAATCCGTAAAGCAGTTTAAAAGAACTCTTGATATTTATTCATTGGGAGCTACGTTTTACAAATTGTTGACAGGTAACATTCCTCCCTCTGCAGATGAACTTGTTTCAGATAAAGACATTATTAAGGATGAGCTTGAAAAGATAACTAATAATGAGACAATTGTCTCAACTATCTTGAATGCAATGTCGCCAAGTATTAAAGAAAGGACGCAATGTGTCTCGGCTTTTCTCTCTAATTTGAAAGGCGACAATGAAAATGTTCAGGTGATTGATGTGGAAGATCAAACAGATTGGCAACAAAATGATTCTACAGAGGATCAAGCCCACCAAGAACGTGTTACACCAAAAAGAATTCGCAAACATGAGTGGGTATTCTCCAAGAAAATATATCTTCCAGTTATTTGTAGTCTATGTTTAATTTGTATCGCTCTTTTATTATTCTTTAATCGAAGGAATTATAATCAGGATTATAGTCCTGAATTGGTTAAAGCTGCAACTAATGGTGACAAGTTAGCTCAATATTGGCTAGGCAAATGCTATAGTCTAGGAAGAGGTGCTTCTATTAATTATGACGAAGCATTTAAATGGTATATGAAATCCGCAGAGCAAGGATTTGATAGTGCACAAATTAGCGTTGCTCATTGTTATTCTGAAGCTGAAGGTGTTGAACAGGATCTCACGAAAGCTATTTATTGGATAAATAAGGCCATTGAGCAAGACAATGCAGATGCCATCAATTCTCTTGGTGACATTTATTTATACGGTGATGGAGTAAAAGCAGATACAATTAAGGCACTTGAACTATATAGAAACTCTGCCAATAAAGGAAGTTCTGATGGCATGGCAAGTTTGGGATATGCCTACTTATATGGAAATGGGGTTAAGGCTGATACAATTGAAGCGCAAAAATGGTTCGAAAAGGCAGAAAAGGAAAAGAGATTTTCTGCTATACATTTTTTTAGTGCTTATTATCGAGGGAAATATGGTATCATACATCGTGATACTGTGAAGTGTATAAAAATGCTTATGGATAAATTAAAGATAGATAAGGATACCGTAAGTATTAGAAATACTTATTGTCTAATTGCAGAATTTTACGAGTTTAGTGATGGGATTCACGAGAATGCAAAAGAAGCATTAAAATGGTTTAATAAAGCGGCCGAACTTGGCTCTGCAGAAGGTATGTATTGGACAGGGATGTCTTATATTTGGGGGAGTACTATTGAAAAAGATTCAATTAAGGCATTTTATTGGATAAACAAATGTGCTAACCTGGATAGGATTCCTTGGAAAGGAAAGGAAGTTAAGGAGGCAATTCGCCAACATAGAAATGCATCATATGAAAAATATTGTATTGTGGAATCCCAAAGAACATTGTCTGGGCTGTATTATTATGGAGATGGTGTACAAAAAAGTACTGAAAAATACTTGTATTGGTTAAAAAAAGCTGCTAACAATGGTTCCAAAGATGCCCAGCATACTTTAGGGCATGTTTACAAAGATGGTTTTGAGAAAGAGCCGAAAAACATGGAAAAAGCTTGTAAATGGTTTGATTACGCAGTTGAAAATGAGCATGGTGAGGCTTGCGTTGATATGGCCTTTGCATATTTTGAAGGTCGAGCTGGATTCGATAAAAACGACAAAGAGGGCATTAAATACTTAGAATTAGGCGCAAGCCGAAAAGACCCATTAGCGACTTATAACCTTGGGGTTATGTACTATTTTGGTGAGAACGGCCTCGCAGTAGATAAAGATAAAGCTAAAGAATACCTGTTAAAAGCTAAAGATTTGGGGTATGACAAGGCAAGTGACGCATTAAAAGATTTATTTAAGCAATAAACGATATAAAGAAATAAATGTTATTTAATATGTCAGCATTAAACACAGGGACGACGCTTCAGAATGGAAAGTATACGATAGTCAAGTCGTTGGGACAAGGTAGTTTTGGAATAACCTACCTTGCTACGACGAAATTGACTATGATGGGAAAACTCGGGCAGATGGATACTACTGTGAATGTAGCCATCAAGGAGTTCTTCATGAGTGAAATGAACTCCCGTTCCAAAGACGGAAGTTCTATCGAAGGGTCAAGTGGCAGTTTGTTCTCCAACTATAGGCAGAAGTTTAAAAAGGAGGCTGAAAACCTTTCTAAATTGGATCACCCCAATATTGTTAATGTGCTTGATGTCTTTGATGAAAACAATACGACCTACTATGTGATGCAGTATATAGATGGGCAAAGCCTTGATGACTACATATTACAACAAAATGGCATTAAAGAAGGAAAAGCAATATCTTTTTTAAAGGAAATTGGAAAGGCTGTCCAATATATGCATTCTAATAAGATGCTTCATCTTGACTTAAAACCAAAGAATGTGATGTTGGACAAGGACGGGAAAGTTTATCTTATAGATTTTGGTCTTTCAAAGCAATATGATTCTAAAGGTGAACCAGAGTCCAGTACGAAAGTTGGTGCAGGAACGCCTGGTTATGCTCCTATTGAACAAGCAAACTATCGCGAGGGGAAAGGCTTCCCCGTTACAATGGATGTCTATGCTCTTGGCGGAACAATGTTTAAAATGCTAACAGGTGTTCGCCCGCCTGAAGCATCGGATATATTAAATGATGGATTTCCTCTTTATGAATTGCAAGAACACAAAATATCTGATAGAGTTTCTGCCTCTGTTGCAAGGGCTATGGCCCCTGCAAAAAAAGACAGATACCAAACTGTTGAGGATTTCTTGAATTCTTTTGAAGAGGAGGCAACAGTTATTGACGTAGAAGTTTCGTCCAGAAAAGAAAATAGTAAGTCCCAAACAACGAATCAAAATCTGTATTCTATATTACCCACAACAAAGAAAGTGGAGATATCTTACGTCCCTACTTTTCCTGTTACTGGAATAATGTATGATGCTATAATAAAAAGGGATGAGATTCAAATCAGGAGTGGAGTTCAAAAGGCAACATGGGACATTAGTAGGAAAGCATTCTCTAAATTCTTGACTTCATTAAATTCTCTTAGTCTTAATGTACGAGATAAAGAGAATCCCGAATACATGGAGGCAAGCGAGACGGCCGATAAATTAACAATCACTCTTTATGATGACAATAACTCCGTTTATGCAAAATATTGGATTGGCGGTTGGAAAAATCAGTTTGGAAATATAATTGGAGAAACTTTAACAATAAATGAAAAAGTAAAGCAAATAATACCACACCTTGAAGATTTTCTGAGTTCATCTTCCGAAAATGAGAATAAAAAGGATGATCAGAAAGTCGTAAGACCAGAAAAGGTTAAGAAATTCTTGCAGCCAAACCCTGATACCAGTAAAGTTAGAATTGAATATTGGCCTTATTCTCTGTTTCCTCCTCGGTATAATGGTGCTTTTATCGCTACTGTTACACCCAATGAGGTTAATCCGAATGTGACTCAGGAGTCAACTCGCGAAATGATTCCCATGACGCAAGGAAAATATAAGGACTTTTTGAATGCCATACTGGCTCTAAAGTTGGAAATGCGTGAAGAAGCAGTTGAACAATTCAAGCCAGGATCATTTTCCCCTGCTAGACTTAAAATATCGTTATATGACAAAGACGGGGGTATTTATAATGATCTTTGGATAGATGGAATGAATGGTGGTAACATTGTTGGCAATGTTGACGCTATTGAAAAGCAAATAATTCGGATAGTGCCAGGACTAAGCAAGTATCTGAATGGCCCTTTCTACGAAGTACCTGACCTCATTAAAGAAAAGGAAATCAAGATGAAATCTTCAAGATCAGAAACTACCAAGCCTATTCATAAAAAATTGAATACGGGGAATGGTGGCATATCATACAGATGGTGGTCTATACTTGTCTTAATTATAGAAATTGTTTTTGCATGCATTATGCTTACTCAAAGTCGAGAAAGTGACTTGGATTCTGATGGTAGGATTCTGGCGGTATTATATTTCTTTGCATCACTGGTATGCGTTTATTATTTGTTTTGTGTAAGAAAGAAGATTCCTCTTAGCAAATGGAAGATGGCTACAATCATCTCCACAATAGCCTGCTTAGCAAATAGTCTCATGCTTCCTATATGGAATGGTAGTCTAACTGGTGCATATTTCCTTCTCTCTCTCGGATTATCAATTGTTTCATCGTTTACTTTATTAATAAAGAAATCGGCATGACATTAAAACAAGGATCAAAATTAAATGGGAATAATATCCAATACGTTATTGAGAGTGTATTGGGGCAAGGTTCTTTTGGAGTAACATATAAGGCAAAGGGCTATACCAAAGCAAAGGGCGCATTTGGTGAGGTTGAGGTTGAACTTCCTCATCCTATTGCTATAAAAGAGTTCTTCATGCGCGATATAAACCAGAGGGATGCCGATGGTTCTATTTCAGGAATTTCAGAAGGAAGTTTGGCGTACAATTATGCAATAAAGTTTCGGAAAGAGGCAGAACGTCTTGCCGTTATGCAGCATCCAAACATTGTGCATGTTATGGATTTTATCGAGGCAAACAATACTTTTTACTATGTGATGGATTACATCGATGGAGAGGATATAACACATTACATGAAAGGCAAACCTCTCAATGAATCTGAAGCAATCTCCATTGTAAAAGATGTTGCAGAAGCTTTACGTTACATGCACGAGGAACATAAAATGCTTCATCTGGATTTAAAACCAGGTAATATTATGAGACGTAAAGTTGATGGCCATGTCTTCCTAATTGACTTTGGTCTGAGCAAGCATTATAGTGACGAAGGCCAGCCAGATACCTCAACGACGATTGGACTTGGTACTGAAGGATATGCGCCATTGGAGCAAGGGAAAAGGGCTTCGGCACAAAGTTCTTTTAGACCTACTATTGATGTGTATGCGTTAGGAGGAACACTTTTCAAAATGTTAACAAGTGAAACGCCTCCACCAGCTTCAGATATTTTGGAAGACGAAGAGATGTTAGAGGATATTATGGGTAAACATAATGTGTCTAAGCAGCTTCAAAAGGTAATTGTCGAAGCTATGATGCCAAGTGCTAAACGTCGTACCCCTTCTATATCTGCATTCCTTGAATCATTAGGTAGTTGTGGTATTGATGAAGATAATTTCGATGTTGCCGAAGAGGCGATTGATGAAGAAGCAACCGTCTATGTGGAACAGAATGTAGAGGTATTTCAACATGAAATTGTTATAGAAACATCTCAAAGTGAAATAGTCAATGACTTGTCTCAACATGAGATAAGTAAAGAGAGTGATAAGGAAGATAATCCTGACTCGGAAGATGTCGTTATTGCAGAACCAACTAGATATGAATTGATTTCTGATGATGATTATGTGGATTTGGGCTTAAGTGTTAAGTGGGCCAGCAAAAACGTTGGGGCAAATAACAGATTGGAACTTGGTGACAGGTATTCCGCAATTACAGTTGATGCCAACATTAACTGGAACACTATTCCCGAGAGCATAGCAAGTTCCTACTTAGACATCGCAAATATACTATCTAACGGTAAAAGTATTCTTCCTACAAGGAAACAATGGAAGGAGCTAATTGATAAATGTGAATGGCATTGGGCAGACATAAACGGAGTCGTTGGCTATCGGGTGATTGGGCGGAATGGAAATAGCATTTTCCTTCCTTCTACGGGGAATAGTAACACCTACTATTGGTCATCATCTAAAGCGTCGAAGTACAAATGTTTTTACTATCTCTATTTCAACTCGTACGATTACGACATTATGTATAATCTCTTCTCTGGGGTTAACTGTATAAGACCAGTAGAGAAATGAATAAATTAAGTAAAAATTGATAATAGAATTACGATATGGAAGAAACTGAATATGATGACGAGATAAAGGTTGAATCTGTAGATGAAGGTACAGATTTTTGTGATACCTCTCATAAAAATGATAACTTTAAATTGGGACTGCCAAAAGGATATCGATTGGCAAGTCCTAACAATGTGTATGTAATTGAGAAGCTTTTAGGTAATGGAAGTTTTGGTATTACCTATCTTGCAAAATGTAATGGTAGGAAGGTTGCCGTTAAAGAATTCTTTATGCATCAATTTTGCGGGCGGGAGAACAGTACGTATGAGGTGACTGGGTCAAGCCCAGGAAATCAAATAGAATATTATGGAAATAAGTTCAAATTGGAGGCAGCTAATCTCAAAAAACTAAAACATGACAACATTGTGAGAGTTTTTGAAACGTTTGAAGCAAACAATACGTTTTATTACTCCATGGACTACATTGATGGTGAAAGTCTTGATAAATATATAAAAAGGAATGGAGCATTAACTGAGGAGGAAACTGTTGATTGTATGCTTTCTATATCAGATGCGATAAAATACATGCACTCTAAGAAGATGCTACACCTTGACCTTAAACCGAGTAATGTGATGCGGTCATCTGCTGGACAATACTTTGTGATTGATTTTGGTTTGTCTAAACAGTTTGATGAGAAAGGTGAACCAGAATCAAGTTCCAATATAGGTCTTGGAACCCCTGGTTATGCCCCCACAGAGCAAGTAGAACATAATGGAAAGTTATTTGCCCCATGGATTGATGTATATGCATTAGGTGGAATCTTCTTCAAGATGTTAACGGGAAATACACCACCAACAGCATCTGAAGTACTTAACACAGGACTGCCAATTGAAGAATTGAAATCTCATGGGGTCAGCAAGGCCGCTATTACCCTTATAAAGTCCATGATGGAGCCTATTTGGAAGAAACGTATACAAGATGTGGATACTGTAATTAAAAAATTACCTCTTTCCCCCAAACAGAAGTTGGAAGAATTAAAGAAGAATCCTATCATAGATGGCGACACGATAGAAACTGTTTCTAAACTTCCCGAATATGGTGGCGAAGGTGTTGATTTTAACTACACAGGCGGAGGAATATTGACACGTGGTGTTATTGGGCAAATTATATGTGTCGCAGTTATTTTCTTATTAGACTTTGTCCTTATTGTTAGCCTAATAGAATCATTCTTTACAGGCGAGGAGTGGGAATTTAAACGTTGGGGGCCAATACTTTTTGCTACATTTGGTTCTATCATCGTGTTGTCAATGCTTGCTTGGTCAAGTAAGCGAAAGATTCTAAGAATTGAACTCATAATACTTTGCGTATTCTTTACTCTTTTAAGAATAGCTCGAATTGACTGGGGCAATATTGATTTCCTTCAAAGTTCATTTAGCAATCGAGTTTCTGGAGTTGGCGAGGTGACATATGCAGTGGGTGATGTTAAATTCACAATGATTCCTGTTGATCCTGGAACATTTGTTATGGGTGGCGATGGCTTTGAACATGATGGTGATGTTCCCCATAAAGTGACTATAACTAAAAAGTTTTTTCTTGGTGAGACAGAAGTAACACAGGCTTTATGGAAGGCGGTGATGGGCAGCTACAAAGGAATGGATGTTGATCCAGAATTACCCGTCTCAAATGTGAGTTATGAAGAATCTTTAGACTTCATAAGCAAACTAAATAATATGCTTGGAATGAATTTTAGACTGCCAACTGAGGCTGAATGGGAATTCGCTGCACGTGGTGGAAACAAAAGCAAAAATTATGATTATAGCGGTAGTAGTAACATAAACGAAGTTGCATGGTACCAAGAGAATAGCCATGGCAGATTGCATCCTATTGCAACAAAGAAACCTAATGAACTTGGACTTTATGATATGACAGGAAACGCAGAAGAATGGTGTCAGGATTATTTCGTCTCTTTCAAAAGCAAAGAAGCATTAGTTGATCCTGTTTATAATGCAGATTCATTAGAAGGAAACAGAGTTGCTAGAGGAGGAAGCTATGATACGCCAGATCATTCTATGACAGCCAAGTTTCATGGAATCTCTGATTATAAATATACCCCAGGAGTTTCAGGTCTTCGTTTAGCAATGTAGAATTTGAATAGTAATGAATAAATTACAGCATATAGACAGGCAAATTGCTTATTGGCAACGTGAAAGGCTTAAAATCACACACCCTTTGCGTCAGTTGTTTTGGGAGTGCACGCTGGGGTGTAATTTAACATGTCGCCATTGTGGCAGTGAATGTAAGAAAATTACAGATGTGGCTGAAATGCCAATCGAACAATTCCTTCCAGTCTTAGATGAAATAAAACGGCATCAGCCTCAAACAAGAACAATTGTTTTTATGGTGGGTGGAGAGCCTTTAGTACGTAAAGACATTGTCGATTGTGGCCTTGCAATTACTCAGAGGGGCTTCTATTGGGGTATGGTCTCCAATGGTTATTTGATAGACAAGGCACTTATGAAAGAACTCTCAGATGCTGGTTTGCGTTCGCTATCAATTGACATTGACGGCAACAAGGAGGATCATAATTGGTTGCGTTGTAGCGAAAACAGTTATGACCGGGTTTATAATGCCATCGAGCATATAAGAAGAACCCCACATTTGACATGGGACGTAATTACATGCGTCAATAGGAGGAACATTAACCATCTTGAAGAGCTAAAGGAACTGCTGATTGAGGCTGGTGTAAAAAGATGGCGATGCTTTACGATTGTACCAATGGGGCGTGCCAAAGGAAATCCTGAACTTCTGCTTAATAATGAGCAGTTCAAACAACTAATGGATTTTATAGTCACCACGAGGACTGAGAGCAAAATAAATCTTGCCTATGCTTGTGAAGGTTTTCTGGGCGATTATGAAGGACTCGTAAGAAATAGCCATTTTACTTGTCGTGCAGGACTCACTGTTGCTTCTGTCTTAAGCAATGGCGATATATCAGGTTGCTTAAGCATCCGAAGCAATTATCGCCAAGGCAATATCTTTAAGGATGACTTTTGGGATGTTTGGAGCCATCGTTTTGTAAATTACAGAAATCGTGAATGGATGCGAACAGGAGCATGTGGGAAATGTGAATTGTTTAAATATTGCGAAGGCAATGGTATGCACCTGCGAAATGATGATGGAAGTCTGATGTTTTGTCACTATAATATTTTAAAATAGCATGATTATGGATAAGGAAGAAAAGAAGAAAAACATAGTAATGGGTGTCTCTGCTGCAGTTGGGAGTACTGCGTCAAGTGCAGTGACGGAATCTATAATTAAAAATAGCACAGAAATGGGTGATGCTGAAGTCGTTGCAGTAGAATCACAGGATGTTACAGACATACCGACAGACGGACATCACGACGAATCGATTGTCACACCTTCATCAACGTCTGAAGAAAGTGTTGCCGTAATTGTTCCCCAGAGTGAAAATCCCCAATTAGAACCTTCTGATATAATTATTGAACCTGAGGAACCAGTTATATACGGTGGTCCTATGATTGATGATGAAGATTTGGTTGTGATTGATATTGACAGCGACATATATGGAGGCCCCGTAGAAGACATCGAGCCAATGATGTACGGAGGGCCAATTCCTGATGATGATTTAGAGCAAATAGATATTGACTGTGACATTTATGGAGGGCCTGTTGATATAATATGAATGAGTTGACAAAAGGCTGCACATTGCAGCATGGCAAATATAAGATAGTCAAAACCCTCGGAAGAGGAAGTTTCGGCATCACCTACCTTGCGACAACCAAGGTTGCTTTGTCTGGAGGACTTGGCAAGATGGATGTGACTGTAAATGTCGCTATTAAGGAATTCTTTATGGAAGAGTTCAATAGTCGTTCCAGAGATGGTAGCAGTGTTGATGGTATCAGCGCATCATTAGTAAAAAACTATAGGAAAAAATTTCATCGAGAAGCCGAAAATCTCGGAAAACTGAAACATCCTAATATCGTGAAGGTGTTAGAGGTGTTCGATGAAAACAACACTACTTATTATGCAATGGAGTATGTTGAGGGAGAAAGCCTTGATGATTATATCAAGAGTAAAGGCAGAATACCAGAGTCGGAGGTCTTGATTCAATTGCAGGAGATAGGTGAAGCCTTGAAGCACATGCATGATCACAAGATGCTTCATTTGGACTTGAAGCCAAAGAATATAATGCGGAACAAAGAGGGGCATCTTCTGTTAATAGATTTTGGTCTCTCAAAACAGTATGATCAAAATGGCGAACCTGAATCAAGCACGACACTCGGGCTTGGTACACCAGGCTATGCCCCGATAGAACAGGCGAATTACAAACAAGATGGTTCATTTCCTGCAACATTGGATATATATGCCTTTGGAGCTTCGGTATATAAGATGTTAACAGGTTCAACCCCACCACATGCTTCAGATATTTTAAGCGAAGGTTTTCCTGATGACTTATTTATAAAACTTCGTATAAGTGAAGCAACGACATCTATGGTTAGAAAAGCCATGAGCCCGATAAAGAAACAACGTTATCAAACTATTTCCGAACTTCTTGGAGAAGTTGATAGCAAAAAGAATCATACTGATAGTTCAAAGAATAGTGGTTTTGGTTCTTATAAGAAAGTCGTTGGTGAGGCAGAATATGGAACGGAAGAAGTGATTAATGTAGAGATTGACGACCCACTTCCTATACCAGACAGTGGAATAATTCTATCATTAAGCAATCCTACATCTGGCAGTCTATCATATCAGTTTTATTTGAACGAAGGAATTTGTAATACAGTTTTTGTATATAGAGACGGGAGAAAAATTCTTGATGAAGATTACTTCGGTGGTATTAGGTCTGAAGTTATAGACGCTCTTAGGCAGAATGGATTCTTTAGCAAGGTGCATTGGGAACGAGAGTCCTCAACTACCCCTTTGGATGGCATTGTAGTTTCATGTTCCTTCATCTACAAAAACGGAGACAAGTTTGTACGAGAAGTTAAACATGCGAGCCCTGCATATCATCATCTGCTGTTAGATGCAGTAAATAATGTTGTTAAAGTAGAAGAATTGTCTCAATGGATAAACGAAGCTCTGAATCGGGAACATAAATATAACCGTGATGATATTGAGCAATATGGTATATCTGTATTTTCATTTGCACCAAATTATGAGATGCCCATTTATTATAGGGGACATTCGTATTCGGGTGATGAAATTGGAGTCTATGGATTGAAATCCTTCTCTGAAATTGAGAGTGCTTTTGAGAGTGTCAAAAATAATCTTCAGAAAAAAAGCACACGTCAAAAAGATTTTGAATCATATTTGAGGGACAACAAAGAGATTATAGCCAAATCTTTTAATATTATAACATATTGTAGTGAATCGGATTTGTTGAAGATACTATATAAGTTGCGACAGAATCCTTTTTTATACGGCAATTACCGCATTATACAGGAAATGCAATTGTTACCTTTGTGTTTTGACAACTCAAATGACTCTATTATCGGTTATGAGTACCAACAGCATTTATACTGTGAAGCTGAGTATGGCGGTGGAATGACTGAAATCTTACAAGCAGGTTTTGTGGAGATAAAAGATGACTATACTACCGAAACAACGGTTAAAAAAATATCCAATTTTGAGAGTTTCGCATACCTTATATTGAGTTCAATAGTTCAGTATCATATTCTTAACAAGGATTGGGAAGAAGATGCCATGTTATTATCCATGATGCCGTTTGCAATTAAGGCGGAAGTGTGGATAAATGAACGATACAGAGATGGTTTTGTTTTGATAGATCGAAACACATCCATTCCGTGCAAAAAATGCGAAACGATAACTGACGACAATTGTACTATTGTTATATCGTTTCTCGGAAAGCGTTTCTCTATAGATGCTAAAGAGCATTTTCACTATTGTCCAAAGTCGATAGAACTGGTTGCAGATATTGATGCAAGGACTTGTATTAAATATGTAATAAGAGACAAAGAAATGAAGAAAGAGATTTCTATCTCACAATCAGAATTGTTCAACTACGAAGTAAAAACAAATAACGAAGAAACAACATGGTAGGACTTAAACAAGGAAGTACGCTTAAAAGCGGAAAGTACAAAATCGTAAAGACCTTAGGGCAAGGTAGTTTCGGAATTACCTATCTTGCTACAACTCGCATATCAATGGACGGTCAGTTGGGCAAGATGGACGTTAATGTGAATGTAACCATCAAGGAGTTTTTCATGTCCGACTTTAATAGTCGAGCAGCAGATGGTACAAGTGTTGAAAGAACAAATAGCACTTTGGTAAAAAACTATCTTTGCAAGTTCCAAAGAGAAGCAGAAAATTTATCAAAACTACACCACCCTAACATAGTCAAGGTATTGGAGGTTTTTGACGAGAATAATACAACCTACTATGTAATGGAATTCATTGATGGCGAGACCATAGATGAATACATCAAACGGAATGGAATACTTTCTGTTAAAGAATCACTTCATATTACTAATGAGGTTTGTAAAGCTCTTTCATACATGCATGACCACAAGATGCTTCATTTGGACTTGAAGCCTAAAAACATTATGCGTGATTCAGAAGGGCATATTTATCTTATAGATTTTGGACTTGCAAAGCAGTATAACGATAACGGCGAGCCAGAATCAAGCACAACGTTAGGACTTGGCACTCCTGGATACGCTCCAATAGAACAGGCTCATTATAAGAAAGATGGCACTTTCCCTGTAACACTCGATATTTATGCGGTCGGAGCTTCATTATATAAAATGCTGACAGGTAAAACTCCGCCAGAATCATCGTATGTTTTAAATGATGGTTTACCCCACGACGCGCTTACAAAAGTAGGCGTAAACGACAATGTTATAGCTGTAGTTGAGAAGGCTATGGCTCCAATTAAAAAAGATAGATATCAAACGGTCACAGACTTGTCAAAGGCTATCTTTATGTTATTATCAAACGACGAACTACCAAAAACCGAAGATGAGGAAGAAGGAACAACCATTGACACAGATTCAGGGGAAAGGGATAAAGTGGAAATTGATCCAAATATAGATGAAATAGAATTCCATTTTATTGGAAGTAGTTACCCTGGAAGCAGGAGTTACGAAACTCACATAACAGATAAAACTATTTCACTTAAGATTTCCTGCTATGGCGACATTTTACTTGAAGAGGCCTTCCCTTTTAATAAGTTACGTTTCTCGAAGTTAATTGAAACAATAAAGAATTTAGATATTCACAAGATTCCAAAGTTTGACGAAGGTGCTACTGGTGGGGAAACATTATCTTTGATATTACACAGGGGTGGAGCTGAGTATTATTCTGGCTACATC
>ERZ842401.4180-NODE-4180-length-17078-cov-3.454738_pt1 | contig 17078 bp, 12 predicted proteins | sample MGYA00521270_ERZ842401 | MGnify/ENA primary metagenome ERZ842401 (study PRJEB31892, sample SAMEA3878208) | bioreactor metagenome | biome: Moose rumen | place: Sweden | collected 2011-10 | study: EMG produced TPA metagenomics assembly of the PRJEB12797 data set...
GTGATACCCCTTCACCGACGTTTCAGGCTTCGTTCAACATTCATTCGCGCCTCGCCCGGCTCGGACGGCGGAGCGCAATTGCCGATTGATCGGAGGTGACTTGCATGGCTGAAAAAGATGCGGCTCAGAAAAAATTGGAAGATCATGAAGATGTTTTTGCGGACATTGTCAACGTGCTGATGTTTAACGGCGAGAAGCTCGTCAAGCCCGAAGAACTGACTCCGGCGTTGCCGCGTTCGATTTACAAATTCGACGGCAAAATGCACGAGCAGGAGCGCGATACGGCGAAGTATTGGAACAAGTGCGAGTTGCATGTGGCATTCATCGGCTTTGAAAATCAGTCGGCGATTGATGCGGACATGCCGCTTCGCGTGCTCGGCTATGACGGCGCGGCATATCGGGCGCAACTCAATGCCGACAAAAAAGACTGTCCGAAACAGCGTTTTCCAGTGGTTACGTTGGTGTTGTATTTCGGCATAAAAGAACGCTGGAATAAATATCGGCGATTGAAAGAATGTTTTGATGTACCGCCGCAACTCGAGCCGTTCGTGAACGACTACAAACTCAATGTCATAGAAGTGGCGTGGCTTTCGGATGAAACGCTCGCGAAATTCACCGGTGATTTCAAATTTTTCGCGGAGTATCTCGTTCAAATGCGAAAGACCGGCGAATACATTCCTCCTTCGGACGAGATTAAACATGTCGAAGAACTGCTGAATTTGATGCGCGCCGTCACGGGCGACGACCGTTTCGAGAAAGCAGTTGAGGTGCATCGAGAGAAAGGAGTGAGTAACATGAAATCGTTTTTGACGGTAGCTTTTGAAAAAGGTGTTGCCGAAGGTAAAATCGAAGGCAGAATCGAAGGCAAAGCCGAAGGCAAAGCCGAAGGTAAAGTCGAAGGTAAAGCCGAAGGCGAAAACCGGTTCGCAAAACTCATTGAACTGCTGTTGAAAGACGGCAAATCCGAAGAAGTTAAAGAAGCGGCAGTCGACAGTGTCAGGCGCAAGGAACTCTTTGCGCTTTACGGATTGGAATGAGAAACGCAATTGAATTACGATGAAGCAATCGATTGGCTCGAACGGCTGAACGTCTTCGGCATCAAGCCCGGGCTCGGACGTATCCGAATTCTGCTCGAAAAACTCGGCGACCCGCAATTGAAATACAAGACTATTCACGTCGCCGGAACAAACGGCAAGGGCTCCGTGACCGCGATGATCTCAAAAATGCTGTCGACGGCGGGAATTTCGGTCGGGATGTTTACCTCGCCGCATCTTTCAAGTTATTGCGAGCGGATTAAAATCAATGATGTCGATATTTCCGAAGCCGAATTTGCCGACGAAGTCTCGCGCGTAAAAAAAATCATCGAGTCGATCATTGCCGAAGGCGGCGAGCATCCGACGCAATTCGAGGCGTTGACGGCAATGGCGTTTGATCATTTCGCGCGCGCGCAAGTCGAATACGCCGTGATCGAAGTCGGGCTCGGCGGACTCCTCGACTCGACAAATGTCATTACGCCCGTCGTTTCGATCATTACCAACATCGGAAACGATCACGCCGATAAATGCGGCGGAACGCTCGAAGGCATTGCACGCCATAAAGCCGGCATAATCAAGCGCGGAGTTCCGCTCATCACCGGCGCGAAAGAAGAGCCGCTCAAAATCATTCGATCGACTGCAAAAAATCTCGACGCTCCGATCAAAATCCTCGGCGAAAATTTTTTCATCGATGAGTCCCTCGAACTCTCGTTGGACGGCGATTTTCAGCTCGAAAACGCTGCACTTGCAATCGAAGCCGCACGAATGCTCAACGATCCCCGGCTCGATCATTCAAAAATTGTCGACGCACTTCGACTTACTCGATGGAAAGCTCGCTTTGAGCACTTTACTATTGAAAACAAAACTGTTATAATTGACGGAGCGCACAACCCCGATGGTGTTCGCGCGTTGAGGAAAAGTCTCGACGTCCGCTTTTCAAGTCAACCGCGACGGTTTATGTTCGGTGTACTCCGCGATAAGGACTTCGACGAGATGATCAAAATTCTGTTCCGAACCGAAGACTTCGTGATCGTCACACGTCCGAATTCTGCCCGTTCGGCTGAGCCGAAGCTGATTTGCGAGCGATTGAGTCAACACTCAATCCGCGCAGTTTCAATCGAAAACGTCAGGGATGCATTTGATCTTTGGCTCGACGACGGCGAAGAAAATATCGTCCGAATCGCGGCGGGTTCACTCTACATGATTGGCGCAATCAGAGATTTTTTGGTGAGATGGGGTGTCAACGGCAATGAACCGCGCAGATGTCTTCGTCAATCGCCGACGTGTAAAAACGCTTGAAACATGGACGATGCGCGCAATTCTTGCCGAAGCATTTTTCCTCGCACTCTCGCCGAATCTTGCTGCCGCCGCCGTACTCTTCGGCACCATCACTTGGTTTCTTCGACTGCAACGCGATAAAAAGTTTCACTTCCGAAGCCTTCCGTTTGACATTCCGGCAATGCTTTTCGCGTTGATCAGTCTCGTATCCGTTTTCTTTTCGACGAGCTTGAGTTTCGAGTTGCTGTATCATTATTGCGCCTTCGTCGGCATCTACGGCTTGACTTACATCTTAATCAGTCAAAACATACGAAGCCGCAAGCAAGTACGACAGCTCGTAACCGCCCTTGCCGCATCGGCACTGCTCGTCGTCCTCTGGGGCTACTTCCAATATGTCTTCGGCGTCGATACGACGGACATGAAATGGGTTGATCCGGAAAAATTCCCCGAGCTCCGAAAACGTGTCTTCTCAACGCTCGAAAATCCCAACGTACTGGCCGGATATCTCGACGTGTTCATCTGTCTGACGCTCGGAATTCTCGCGAAGGTCAAAGGGCGTACTCCATGCGCCGCAATGATCCTCGCAATCGCGATGCTCGCCGCGTGTCTTGCAATGACTTACGCGCGCGGCGCATACTTCACCATCATACTCGTGTTCATCATCTACGGCATCATTCAAGACTGGCGAATACTGATCTTCTTCATTCTGTTGACGGTCGGCATTTTGCATTATGACGCGGCATTTGTCGATCGGTTGCTGTCAATCTTCACTTCAACGGACAGCTCATTCGGACTTCGGATCGGTATTTGGATCAGTACGCTTACGATGATTGCCGATCATCCGTTCATCGGAATCGGTTGGGGCGCATTTAAATCTGTCTATCCGAATTACGATTATTATCTCAAGGGAGCGGACGTCGAGATATACCATGCGCACAATATTTTTCTGCATTACGCGGCAGAAATCGGCATTATCGGAGCAATGGCATTCTTTTGGTACTTCTTCGGCACAATGTTCATGTCGCTCGAACTCGGCACCAACAAAAAATTCAACGCATTGAAGGCAAAATTCTTATCGGGCATCGGGCGAATATCCGACATTGAAATCAATCGCAAAATCATCGAAGCAAAAGACAAACTCAAAGCGCGTTGCCTGATTGAGAACGAGAAGCTCGAGCGACTCGTCGGAATGACGGAACGCGCGGAAGACAAAGTCGCCGAAGCTTCGGACAGATTCATTGATTGGATTTCGTCGTCGGAGGAAGAAGAACCGGTTGAGGAAGCACTTGTCTTGCCGACGAAAGTCTCACTCAAAAAAAAGGTTTCACTCGAAAAGAAAAACTCCGTCAACACCGGCGAAGGCAATATTTCAGATATAAGAACGGCTGACAAAGCTATTGAGAGTAAAAATGAGGATAACCGCATCGAGCCTTCGGCGGTTGAGAGCGAGCCGCTTGAAAGTGAGCACGTCGACGAAGACGAAAACAGTTTTTTCGATCTGAATGAAGTCATCGAGATTGACAATCGACAATTGACTGACGGAGTGAAGTTCGGAATCGGTCTGGCATTTGTTTCAATGACACTGAATGGCTTGACGGATAATCTGCTGTTCAACATTCCGACTTCGATGTTAATGTGGATGCTCGGTGCACTTGGCGGAGCGATCGCGTTGCTCCCCGAAAATGAGAACGTTAAAAGGAGAAAAGGTTCGTAAAATGAAAACAGGAAAATCGGAAATTTCGCAAGCGACAATCGAACGCATGCCGCTGTACTTCCGCACGCTGGGTACAGTCGCAATTGAAGGCAAGACGATCATCTCGTCGGATGAACTCGGACGTCGGCTCGACATCAAGCCGGAACAGATCAGAAAAGATCTCGCATCATTCGGACAGTTCGGCAAGAAGGGCGTCGGCTACTTCGTCACCGATTTGCGGGAACAGATCGGCAAAATTCTCGGGCTCGAAAATCACTGGAATTTTGCGATCATCGGCATGGGTCATCTCGGCGGCGCGCTGGCGAATTACAAAAACTTCATTGCGCTCGGCTTCAATCTCGTCGCGCTGTTTGATGACGATAAACGCATTGTCGGCAAAACCATCAACGGACTCAAGGTTTCGCACATCAGCGAGCTTCAGTCGCTCGTGCAGGAACGCGACATTCACATCGCAATTCTCACCGTGCCCGCTTCCGAAGCACAGGAAGTACTCGACATGCTCATCGAAACGCAAGTGAAGGGCATTTGGAATTTTGCGCCGATCAAACTTCGCGTACCGCCGACCATGCACGTCGTCAATGAAGACCTTTCGGTCGGACTCGGGAGCCTCTCGTACCACATCGCGCAACTTTAAAAGCTGAGCGCGCTCAAACCGAAACGAAAAACCCTCCGCAATCGGCAGAGGGTTTTTTTATATCGGATATTAATTTCAAAAGATGGTCGGGATGACAGGATTTGAACCTACGACCCCCGCGTCCCGAACACGGTGCTCTACCAAACTGAGCTACATCCCGAGTCGTTTGTTGCCTTTTGACAACGCCGTTATTATACTCGCTGTCGATCCGAAATGCAAGCGTTTTGTCAAAAAAATTTTTCCGCATGCGAAATTTCGGCTCGACAATCAGTCATCGTCTTCGCCTCTGAATTTCTTGATTTGCGTCTGAATTGCCGCGCCGAACGCCTCGTAAAATTTCGCCGCCAAATCTTGATAGTATTTTAAAGTTTTGCTCGAAGCTTCCTTGCCGCCTTCGACTTGGAAGTCATAGAGCATTTCATGCGTCTTCGCATCATGCACACTCACAAACATGTTCACGCGCGAGTTGTTTGCCAGCGTGACAAACATGTAAGCGTCCGCGTATTTGCCGACGTATTCTTTGTAGACTTTTTTCGACTCCGGAATCGGAAGGCGGCGAATGTCGATTGCGGTATCGGCTTTAATCTCCCGCGCGAGATCGTTGTACGAGATCACTTCGTAGTTTTTGACTTTCTTTGATGCTTCGGCGAGCCCCTTCAGAAATTCCTCGTACGTCGGCTCGCCTTCGAGCATCTTTGTGTAATACGGCAGGCAGATCGTCAGTTTTTTGATGTTTCTCAAATCCGCGCCTTCTTCGATCGTTTCTTTCTGCCCGGCGAAACATGCCGTCGAAAATGCCAATACCATTACCAATGTCAGAAATTGGATCAGTCGTTTTTTCATGCAATCACCTCAAATCAATTCATGTGCCTTCAGAGCCGCGCGGAGTGTTTCGACATTTTTCGGCTCCATCGGAGACAACGGCATGCGCAACGCTCCGGCGTTCCAACCGAGCAAGTTCATTGCGGTTTTGACGGGGATCGGATTGACTTCGCAAAACAGCGCGTCGATCAAATCGCAATAATCGATCTGCAACCGCGCGGCCTCTTCAATTTTGCCGTCGAAATACAGTTGACAAATGTCATGCGTTTGCTGCGGAGCGACATTCGAGAGTACGGAAATGACTCCGAGCCCGCCGATCGACAAAATCGGAATGATCTGATCGTCATTGCCGGAGTAGATGTTGAGCTCATCGCCGCATGCCTTTCGCGTCCGAAGGATCGCCGTGAGATCGCCGTTCGCCTCTTTCACTCCGACGATGCGCGGGTGTTTCGACAGGCGGGCGTATGTTTCGATTTTGATTCCGACGCCGGTTCTCGACGGTACGTTGTAAAGAATGATCGGAATGTTGACGGCATCGGCGATCTTTTCATAATGCGCGGCGAGTCCGTTTTGCGTGCATTTGTTGTAATACGGAGTGACGATCAGAAGCCCGTCGGCACCTACGCTCTCGGCATAAGTCGACAGCTCGATCGCATAGCGCGTTTCGTTCGAGCCGGTTCCGGCGATAACGGGAATGCGACGATTGACGTGCTCGACGGCGAATTTGATTGCGGCTTTGTGCTCGGCGTCTGTCATTGTTGCCGATTCGCCGGTCGTGCCGGTAATGATGATCGCGTCCGTGTGATTTTTGATCTGATCATCGATGATATTGCCGAGCTCGGAAAAATTAATGCCGGTGTCATCAAACGGGGTAATGATCGCCACGCCCGCGCCTTTAAACAAAATTTCTTTCATATTGCCAATCTCCCAAAATATTTTTTAACGGCAGAAATTAAAAATCCGGGCGGATTTTCAACTATCCGAAAACTGTTCTTCCAATTACGCATTACGCATTACGCATTACGCATTGATATTTACAAGCTCGCCGAACAAATCTTTATTCTTCCGCAAAACATCTTCATTGCCGAAGACGCAAAGCGCATTTGAGTTCATGCAAGCGTTGACGAGTTCCGACAAACCGCGAATTGTTTCCTGCCGGGTCGAGAGTACTTCATCGCGCGATTTCTGTCGATCGTCGAGCGTGATCCCGCGAATGTACAAATCCGCCGCCGCATTGCCTTTCATCGACGGCGTCAACGGATGATCGAGCTTGCTGACCGTGCCGATTATGTATTTCAACATCTCGCGCTCCGAAACTTCAAATGTCTTGAGAAATTCCGCCGTCTTATCAAAAACCTCAATCGTCCGCTCGAGATTCGGATCGCGATACGAACAGAAATGCATGCCGCCGCTCCGAGTGAAACTCACGAATGCGCCGTAAGCTCCGCCCTGCACTCGGATCAGCGTCCAGAGGTATTCGTAGCGCATGATCGTTTCGAGCACCGAAAGCGCGCCGGTATATTCAAAGCCGAGATCGATGAAATTCGCGCCCTTGCCGACATATTGCACGCGGCTTTGCGACATGAAACCTTCGTTTTTCGCCTTCAACGGATAGTGATAATGCTCCGGCTTGAATTCATCCGTCGGAAGCGATTTCAGAAATCTCGACAACTGCGGCACGAATTGTTTGTAAATGTCATCATTCGCCGTCACGCCGACGATCAAACCGTTCTTGTTGACGAGCCGCGTCATCACATCATACAAGTCGTCGACGAGATCGTCAAAGCGATTGTCAAAGTCCGCAAGCAGTTCCTTCAGAAATTTATTGTAAGGCAAAAGCCCTTGATTGACATAAGCTCCCGCCGTCGAAAGATACGATGACAATCGCAATGTCACTACGTGTTGCCCCGCGCGTTGCACTCCGAGCTCGATGTTCATTTGCGTTTCTTCAATCAGCTCGCGAATGCGTTTTTTGTTGACGAAAATACTCTCGGTAAGAATTTCGATGAGCAAGTCCGCCATCTCCGGCAATTTCGATGCGAGTGCCTTCACGCTGACTTTGAGTTTCGGCAGGAAAGAGTCCGGCTTGCCGTTTTTGACGTATGCGGCGAGCCCCATGCCGATGCCGCCGAGATGCGTATCCGTGAGTTTCGCAATTTCTTCGTAAGAATGATCTTTCGTATCGACTTCGCCGAGCAACGTCGTCAACAGCAGGGCTTGGAATTGTTTGCTTTGCGGAACGCGCGACGCGTCAAAGTAGAGATTTAAGTAGATGATGCCGCTCGTTTCGATGCAACTGTCGAGGATGCGGGTGCCGTCGAGGTCTCGGAATTTCAACGGCAGAATTTCGGCGTCTTTGCGAATGTCTTCGAGTTTCAGCAACGGGATCGTTTCGAGTGCTTCCGGCGTTTCGGGTGCCGCCTGACGTTCTTTCAGCCGCCGCGCGGTTCGGATCGTGTCGACCAGCTCCGCGTTTGACATCAACGCCTTCTCCTGCTCGAGTTTGAATTGCTGTTTTTCCTCGCGTTCGCGCGCAATGTCTTTGCTCGGCTTCAAAACGAACAGCCCGCAATGCGGATTGTTGATCAGACATTCTTCGATCAGTTGCTCGAAATATCGATTGTCGAGTCCGGCTTTGATTTCCTCGAGCGCGTCTTCATATTGCAAATGCAAGTTCGGATCGCCGTCGTAAAGCCAGCTCTTGAAAATGCGCAAGCCGTAAACCAAGCCGCGCGGAGTTGCGCCGAAGTCCGCCTCGCGCAATCCGAACTCGAAACTGTTGATCGATGCTTGCAACAGACTGCGATCAATGCCGTTTTCGGCGAGATCTTTCAGCGTCGACATCGTCAATCGATAAAATTCATCCGCGCGGGCGGCTTCCGAGCCGTTGATGATGATGCCGAAATTCGGCTGTAAATAATCTTCGTCGAAGCTCGAGTCGACGTCTTTTCCGATATGCGCATCGATCAATGCCTTTCGGAGCGGAGCCGCCGAAGAGATTAACAGCGCGTGCTCGAGAATATTCATCGCGAGAATTTTTTTCAGATCGAGCGTCTCGCCGACGACGAAATTCAGCGAGAGGAATGTCTTTTCACCCGCCGCATCCTCTTCGCCGATCGGATAAAAATCTTCACCGCGTTTCATTTCCGAGAACGGCGGTTGCTTTTTGATTGCCGAATCGATCTCGAGCCGCTCGTATTTCGACAGATATTCGCCGTCGAGATACGCCAATTGCTCGGCAATGTCGACGTCGCCGTAAAGGTAGATATAGCTGTTTGACGGATGATAATATTTTTTGTGGAAGTCGATGAACATGTCGTGAGTGAGCTGCGGAATGGCTTCCGGGTCGCCGCCGGACTCGAAGTGATAGCAGTTGTCCGGATACAGCAATTGATTGATTTTGCTGCCGAGGATTGAGTCGGGCGAAGACAGCGCGCCCTTCATCTCGTTGTAAACGACGCCGCTGTATCGGAGCGGCTCGGGCGATTTATCGATCTCGTAGTGCCAACCTTCCTGCATCAGAATTTCCGGCGTCGAGTAGATGTTCGGATTGAAAACCGCATCGAGATAAACGTCTTCGAGATTGCGGAAGTCTTTTGCGTTTCGACTTGCAATCGGATACACGGTTTTGTCCGGGTAAGTCATTGCGTTGAGGAACGTGTTCAGCGAACCTTTGACGAGCTCGACGAACGGTTCCTTCAACGGATATTTTTTGGAGCCGCAAAGCACCGAGTGCTCGATGATATGGGTGACGCCGGTGTCGTCGACGGGCGGAGTTCTGAAGCCGATGTAAAAAACCTTGTTGTCATCGTCCGCCGCGATGTAAAACAATTTCGCGCCGGTTTTGACATGAATAAACTCGAAAGTGTCGGCGGCAAGTTCTTTAATCGTCCGGCGATTGATCAGACGAAAGCCGTGAAGTTCGTCGTTGATTTTCAAATCGGATTGCAACATACAATTACTCCCTTCGTTTTTCGATTGATTATAGCAAACGGCAATCACATCGACAAGGCAAATCGTTTGGTGACGAAGTTCCAGACCGTGACGATCGCCGTCGAAAAAATTTTTGCGATCATGTAATGCAAACCGCCGAGCTCGACGAAACAATACATGCAAAGCTGATTGATGCCGAGCCCGATGACGCTCGTCGAGATGAAGATCAGAAACGTCGTCGCGGTTCTCCGCGCGGCTCGTCCGACAAAAACCCAGCGCGCGCACATGACATAATTGATCGCGACGGCGAGAGTGAAGGCAATCGCCGCCGAATCGAGATAATTCAATCCGCCGAACTCGGTCAAAGAAAACAGCGCGGAGAGCTCGAGCGCAAAGCAGGAACCGCCGGCGATCAAAAATCGAATCAACTCTTGTTTCATCAGTCGCTCCGTGTAAAAATTTTTTCTGATTGAAATTAATACGGCATGATGTTACAATGCGTTGAATAATTATGCAAGCATCGACAATTTTTCATCAAAGGAGGCAGCTCAACGATGATGGACGAAAAGGATTGGACGCTGTTTAAGAAAAAATTGAATCAACGTACGGGCATTGACCTGCAACTTTACAAAGAACCGCAGATGAAGCGACGGATCAGCAATCTCGTCACGCGCGCGGAAATGAACTCGTTCGTCGAGTATTTCGACAAGGTTGCGAAAAACAAAAACGACTTCGCCGAGTTCATTGAATACTTGACGATCAACGTGTCGGAGTTTTTCCGCACGCCCGATAAATTTTCCAAGCTCGAGACCGATGTGATCCCGTATCTTTTGAAAAGCTCGGCGCGCCTTCAGATCTGGAGCGCGGGCTGCTCGATCGGCGCGGAACCGTATTCGCTCTCGATCATCATGAAAGAGTTGACGCCGAATTCGCGGCACCGAATCCTCGCGACCGATCTTGACGTCGACATTCTCGCAAAGGCGCGCAAAGGCGTTTACGTCGACAACGAATTGAAGAGCATGCGTCCGGATCGCAAGTCGAAGTATTTTACCAAAACGCCGGACGGTAAATTCGCGGTCAAGCCGGAGATCAAGGCGGGCATCGAATTCAAACGGCATAACTTGCTGAAAGATCCGTTCGAGAAAGGCTTCGATCTGATCCTCTGCCGAAACGTCGTCATCTACTTCACCGAAGAGGCGAAGGATCAGCTGTACGCGCACTTTTTTGAAGCACTCAAGCCCGGCGGCATTTTGTTCGTCGGCGCGACCGAAGCAATTCTCAATTTCAGAAAGCTCGGCTACGTCAGCTATCAGCCGTTTTTCTATCAACGTCCGGCAAGATGAACCACGGGAGTGATCACATTGTACGCGAATGAGCAGGCAGAGACAATGAGCCGCAGCAGTTTGGAAGCTCTGCAGCTCGAACGACTCAAAAAAACCGTCGAATGGGCGGCTGAAAAGAGTGCATTTTACAAACAACTCTTCAATCGTAAACATGTCGAGCCCGACTCGATCCGGTCATTGTCGGATATTCGGAAATTGCCGTTTGTAAGTCTTTCGGAATTGCATCGGACGGACGCGCTCGACATTCTCACGTTGCCGTTTTCGAGCGTCTTGCGCTTCAGCCATATGAACGATCAGACGGGCGAAGTGTCAAAACTCTACACGAAAGGCGACGTGCTTTGCAATCTCGAAATGATGACGCGTTGTCTGGTTGCGGCGGATATTCATAATGCGTCGATCGTCGGAGTGCAAGGCGATATGTCCGACAGCATTTTTCTCGACGTGCTTTACGCGCTGGAATCGCTCGGCGCGACCGTCGTGCCGTTCGGCAACGACTATCGTCAATGGTTGCGATTGATGGAAATTGTCGGCATCGATACTCTCATCAGCACGCCGCAATTGATCATGCAATTGATCATTCAGCTCCAAGCAATCGGAAAAAACATCATCGATTATCCGATCTCCAAAATCGTCTGCATCAACACCAACAACATTCAAAATCCCTTGCAACAGCACATTCAGGAGCGAACGGAATCGCGGGTGTACAATCTTTTTGCGCCGCCGGAGTTGGGATGCGCGGGCATGATTTATCAGTGCAGCGAGCACTCGGGGCACCACGTCAACGAAGATTATTTCATTGCCGAAGTGGTGAAATTCGACAGCGGCGAGGTCGTCGAAGAAGACGAGCACATGGGCGAGTTGGTGATCACGACTTTGACGGCGCAAGCCATGCCGCTGATCCGATATCGGACGGGGCAGGCGGTGCGGCGAATGAGCGGCAAATGCTCATGCGGGCGATCTTTCGTCCGACTGGCGACGCCTTACACCAATGCGTAATTCTTAATTCGTAATTAGGAGTTAGGAATTAGGAATTAGGAATTTTGGAGTGAAAAACCGGGTCTCTTAATCCCTCATTCCATAATGCGTAATTCGTAATTCGTAATCAGAAATCAGAAATCAGAAATCAGAAATCAGAAATCAGAAATTAGGAATTAGGAATTGAAAAACAGGTCTCTTAATTCCTAATTACGCATTCCTAATTCCTAATTGCTTTTTTGCCGATTAATAAGGAGAGACAGTTATGTATCAGCCGACGGGGCAAACCGATTTGCTCACCGGACTCCCGAACGTCAACTATTTCCGTCGTCTCTCTCAACTGATTTTGGATGATGCGGCGGAGCGCGAGAAAGGACTTGTGTTTATTTATTTCGATGTCAACAATTTTCGCGCGTACAATTACCGCCACGGCTTCGATGCGGGGGAGCGTTATCTTGCGCAACTCGGCGCATTGATTAAAAGCATTTTTCCCGAACTTCACGTCACGCGATATTCCGATGATCATTTTCTCACCGTCGCTTACAACAACGACATTGAGCGGCGCATCGAGCAGGTTCGCGAGCAAAGCGTATTCGATCAAACGAGCAAATCTCTGATCATCAAAGCCGGAATTTACATCGTATCGAGCGATTCCAATGTCAGTGCCGTCCGCGCCTGCACCAACGCAAAACTTGCATGCGAGAGCATCAAATACATTCATGACATTCTCACCTGTCATTACAATGAAGAACTCGGGCATTGGGAAAAGCTCCGACAACACGTCGTCGAGACGCTCGACGAGGCAATCCGCAAAGAATACATTCGCCCGTACTATCAACCGATCGTGCATGTGCTGAGCGGACGGCTTTGCGGCTATGAAGCCCTCGCGCGCTGGGAGGATCCGGAGTTCGGCTTTTTGTATCCTTCGGACTTCATCAAAACACTCGAGGATGCGCATTTGATCCATCGGCTCGATATTTTTATAATCCAAAAAGTTTGCCGCGATCTGAAAAGCGCACGCGATCTCGGACGTACTTTGGTGCCGATATCGGTGAACTTGTCGGCGGAAGATTTTCGCATGGCGGACATGCCGTTTATTGCCGAACAATCCGTCATTTACAACAATCTGCCGAATGATCTCCTCAACATCGAGATCATGGCGGAAGTCTTCAGCAGCGAATATAAGAGCATTAGCTCCGTGCTCGATCGCTTCCGCGCGGGCGGATTCGGCGTTTGGATGGATAATTTCGGCAGCAAACATTCTTCCTTCAATATTCTCGAAGATGTCAAAGTCGACATGATCAAAATCGAAATGAAGTTCCTGCGCGATTTTCGCATGAACAAACGCGTCCGCACGATCCTCAAAAACGTGATCAACATGTCGAAAGAACTCGGAATTCGGACTTTAATGGAAGGCGTCGAGGACGAACAGGTTTTGGAATTTCTTCGACAGACAGGGTGCGAGCAGGCGCAAGGATATTTTTTCGGTCATCCGATGAAGCTCGAGGAAATTCGCTATGCCGATATGAACGCCGAAACTCCGTTGACTCGGAAATATTACAACGCGATCGGGCGTATCAACCTTCTCTCGCCGACGCCGCTCAAAAGCAGTCGAATGATGCTTGCCGAGCAAGATCACAACATTTTCAACGGCATTCCGATCGGTGTTGCCGAATTCGACGGCAGGAAATTCAAATTCCTGATGTCAAACAAAAACTTTTGCGAGATTTTCCGAGATTTGGGCGTCGACGGATTGGAATCGCCGGAAGATGTTTTCAACAATCGGCAACAACAATTCGGCGTTCAAATTTTCAACGCGGCACAACAATGCATTCGCGACAGCATTGAAGTCGTGCAGGATTTTGTCACGAGCAAAGGTTTTAATAACATTCGCATGCGTTGCGTGGCGTTCAATCCGGAGACGAACATCGGCGCAATCCTTGCGATTGTCGAGCAGGTCGGAGCCAATGCCGCTTTGCGTCGTCGGCAAAAAAAAGAGTCCGCGCTGAAATTTCTTTACACTCTGTATTCGCGCGTCGATCTTTTCAGTTATGACGGCAGGGAAGTCGAAAACATCAGCCTGAACTCTTCGCGATATCGTGAGAGTTTCGTGCCGGGCGATATCACGCAATCAATCGAGAATTTTGCCATGCGAAATATTTATTCCGAGGATCGGCAGAAGTTTGTAGAGTTTTTTGATCTCGATACGATCGAAAAGCGCGTGTGGGAATCCGGCGGCAGTTACGTCATCGATTACTTCCGAACGCGCGACGACAAACATCGATACACGTGGCAAATGTATTTGCTGATCCCCGTGATATTGAGCGGCATGAAGTATTTTTTAAGTTGCGTGCGCGGAATTGATGCGGAGCGAATGCGGCGATTGCCCGAGATCGATCGCATGGGCACGGAATATTACGATATGCCGGGCAATCCGATCTTTCTGCTGTTGGCGAGCCGCGCCTTTGCGTCGACATTCGGCTACGGGTCTTTCGAGCAGTTCCTCAACCGCTCGTTTTACATCGAAGCTAATCTCTCGGCGAACAAAGTGCTCTACCTGCATCTCGGAAGGCAGATCACCGTCAGCCAAAAAATCTACGACGCGGTCGGCTATGACGAGATCATTCAGGACATGATTTTAAATACCGTCGTCGAGGAGCATCATGAATCGGTCGAAGTTTTTTTTGATCGACATCGATTGTTGGCGGCGTATGAAGACGGCAATCTCGTCGGCGAAATGGAATTTCTTCGGCGTCCGCTCATGACTTCAAAGCCGCAATACCTTCACATGGCATATCAATTGCGCGAGTCAAACGAGACCGGCGATGTTCACGTCTTTTTCTTGGCGTTTAACATTGACGAGTATCGGCGGACGCGGGAGCATATCACGATGCTCATCGAGCGCGACAACTTGACGGGGCTGTACAATCGCGGCACGGCAATTCGGCTCATCAGCGAGCAACTCAAAGCGTCGATATATCAGAAATCGGCGTTGGTGATTCTCGATCTCGACAATTTCAAGCAAGTCAACGATCGCTTCGGACATGATTGCGGCGATATGATCATCCGCGACGCGGCGGAGCGAATGAAAGCGGCATTTAAACAAACCGGCTTGATTGCGCGCATCGGCGGCGATGAGTTTCTTGTTTTGATCAAAGATCGGAGCGTCGGCGAGATCGATCGCCTGCTCCGAAGTTTCAGTGACAGTGTCAAGGAAGTTCATTATCATGAACATCAATTGACTTACACGATGTCAATCGGCTATGCGCTTTATCCCGACCATGGCGACGAGTACAACAATTTGTATCAGAAGGCGGATTTGGCGTTGTACTCGGTAAAAATGAGCGGGCGGGCGAATTTTCGCTGTTACGCGCCGACGATGGGCGAGGCAAATCGCGAACAGCTCGGCTTCAGTCTGGCGCAATTATCCGAAGGCATGCCCGGCGGATTTTTGGTTTATCGCGACAACGAGACGCAGGAAATTCTCTATGCGAACAAAAAATTGATGGAGATTTACGAATGCTCGACGCTCGAGGAATTTCGGCGATTTACGGGCAACAGTTTTCGCGGCTGTGTTTTCGAGGAAGATTGGGAATTGGTGCAGCTGAAGATTTCAAATCAATTGGAACTCTCCGGCGGATATGATTACGTACAATATCGCGCGCGAACGGCAAAGGGTAACATTCGATTGATTGAAGACTTCGGTCGGCTGGTGAGTACGCCCGACGACGGCGATATTTTCTACGTGTTTATAATCGATCTCGAGACGAAAAATTTTGGGAGGAATGAAATTGCTGACTAACGCTCCGCGCGGCACGAAAGACATTCTGCCGGATCAGATTGGAAATTGGACGGCGATCGAGCAGAAGATACGCGAGATTTGCGCCGGATACGGTTACGAAGAGATTCGCACTCCGATATTTGAGCACACGGAATTGTTTCAACGCGGCATCGGCGAGGGCACGGATGTTGTCGACAAAGAGATGTACACGTTTACCGATCGCGGCAATCGCTCGATCACGCTTCGCCCGGAAAATACGGCGTCCGTCGTGCGCGCGTATCTTCAGAACAAACTCTACGCGTCGTCGTCGTTGGTGAAACTGTTTTATATCGGCTCGATTTTTCGTTACGATCGCCCGCAAGCCGGACGTTTGCGCGAGTTTCATCAATTCGGCGTCGAGGCACTCGGAAGCGAAAGTCCTGCCGTCGATGCTGAAGTCATTGTGCTCGCCGTCGAGCTGTTGAAAAACTTCGGATTGCATGATCTGAAATTGAAGATCAACACGGTCGGCTGTCCGAAATGTCGTCCGGTGTATCGGCAGAAATTGACGCATTTCTTCAGCGACAAGCTCGAGGATTTATGTCATGACTGTCAAACGCGGTACGAGAAAAATCCGTTGCGCATTTTGGATTGCAAGGTTGACGGCGGTAAAGAATTCATGGAAGAAGCTCCGAAGATCAAGGATTGTCTTTGCGACGAATGTCGGGAGCATTTCAAAAGCGTGCAGGATTTTTTGACGGCGGTCGGTGTGCCGTTTGAAATTGATCCCCGGCTGGTGCGCGGCTTGGATTATTACACGAAAACGGCGTTTGAGATCAGATGCGAAGAACTCGGAGCGCAAGCGGCGATTGCGGGCGGCGGACGTTATGACGGTTTGGTCGAGGAGATCGGCGGCATTTCGACTCCCGGAATCGGTTTTGCGCTCGGCATTGAACGACTGTTGATTGCGCTCGAGAAACAGAATTTGTTGCCGACGATTGCGAATGAACCGGACGTATTTATCGTGGCGGTCGACGCCGATATTTACGCGTTTGAACTGCTGTTGAAATTGCGGCGCGCGGGATTGACGGCGTCGATGGATTTTGCGAAGCGCAGCATGAAGGCGCAGATGAAGCAGGCGAGCAAGTCGGGCGCGCGGTTTGCGTTGATAGTCGGCGGGGACGAGATTGCCAATCGGACGGTGACGATCAAAAATCTCGCGACGAGCGATCAAGAGACGATTGCATTCGACGATGCGATCGAGCGGTTGAAAAGAGTTTCGGATAATTAATAAATGCGAGATTGGCGGGCGGGCGGGCAAAACTTTTTTGATGGAGTGATCTGATTGGACACATTAACGGGAATGAAACGAACGATGAATTGCGGCGAGCTCCGCAAATCCGACGAAGGCAAGGAGATCAATCTGGCGGGTTGGGTATCGCGTCGGCGCGATCACGGCGGCTTGATTTTTGTCGACATGCGCGACCGCAGCGGTATCGTGCAAATCGTTTTCGACGCGGCGGAAATTGGCGCCGAATTTTCTAAGGCTGAAACTCTGCGCAATGAATTTGTTATCGGCGTCCGC
>ERZ842401.4181-NODE-4181-length-17073-cov-5.517863_pt1 | contig 17073 bp, 15 predicted proteins | sample MGYA00521270_ERZ842401 | MGnify/ENA primary metagenome ERZ842401 (study PRJEB31892, sample SAMEA3878208) | bioreactor metagenome | biome: Moose rumen | place: Sweden | collected 2011-10 | study: EMG produced TPA metagenomics assembly of the PRJEB12797 data set...
GGTGTTATTCCGCAGGATGTTGTAAAAGAAGAACTTGAATAAGGCAGCGGAACGCAGTTTGATCCGCAGTTTGCCGCAATAATGCTTGAGATGGTCAATGAAGATACCGATTATAAAATGCATGAGCAGTAATGGATTTTTTCTCCTGCAGGCAAAATTATCTAATGCTGATGGTATAAATTGACTTAAAAAATGCACTTACTCTAGTGAACCTGAGGTAAGTGCATTTTTATGTATGTGCGCCTAGCAGTGCACATAGAAAAGAGCTGCTCAAATACAGCAGCCCTTTTATTACAAACATAATATAAAACGTTTACAAATCCATACCGGCGCTTCGCGACTCAAATTCCAACATTTTCATAAACAAACATCTGCAATTCTGTCTTCCTTACATTACTTAAGGAACTCTTTTACCGAATTGTATACACCTTCGCCGTCTATTCCGTATTTATGTACGAGTTCTTCAGCCGTTCCTGACTCGCCATATGTATCCTGCATGCCAAGCTTCTTAACAAGAGTAGGTTGAAGTTTTGAAAGAGCGTTACTTACAGCGCTTCCAAGGCCTCCTATTACGGAGTGCTCTTCTACAGTTACTACTTTACCGGTCTTAGCTGCAGACTTTGCAATGAGTTCTTCATCAAGAGGCTTAATCGTGCACATATTAATAACTTCTGCGTTTATGCCTTCAGCCGCAAGCTTATCAGCTGCTTCAAGAGCTGAATCAACGCAGATTCCTGTTGCTACAATAGTAACATCACTGCCTTCTCTTACAATATCACCTTTGCCGATCTCGAAATGGTAATCCGGGCGATCATTGATTACATTACATGCAGCACGTCCAAAACGAATATAAACAGGTCCTTCGTGTTCAACTGCAGCTGCTACGCATGCTTTTGCTTCTACATCATCGGCAGGGCACATAACAACCATTCCCGGAATTACGCTCATAAGTGCGAAATCCTCTGAGCACTGGTGCGAAGCCCCGTCCTCACCTACTGTGATTCCTGCATGTGTTCCGCCAATCTTGACATTGAGCTTTGGATAACCTACCGAGTTACGAACCTGTTCAAACGCACGTCCTGCAGCAAACATTGCAAAAGATGATACAAAAGGTATTTTGCCTGTTGTAGCAAGTCCTGCTGCTATACCCATCATGTTACATTCTGCAATTCCGCAATCTATATGACGCTCAGGAAATTTCTTTTGGAATACTGATGTTCTTGTTGAAGCTGCAAGGTCTGCATCAAGAACCACAAGGTTGGGATATTTATCGCCAAGCTCGGCAAGTGCATTGCCGTAACTGTCTCTTGTTGCGATTTTCTTTTTATCTGCCATTTATTTTTCTCCTTCGTTTCTATTTAGGATGGATTCTTAAATTCCAGAGTAAGGAAATTCAATAATTTTTAAAAATTACAGATTTGCACCTATCTCTTCAAGTTCCTTCATTGCCTGCTCATACTCAGCATCATTAGGTGCCTTGCCATGCCAGCCTGCCTGATTTTCCATGAAGGATACACCTTTACCTTTTACTGAATGAGCAACGATCGCAGTCGGCATTCCCTTAGTATTTCTAGCTTCTTCAAATGCCGCACGAATCTCATCGAAGTTGTGTGCATCTATATTGATTACGTGGAAATTGAATGCTTCGAACTTCTTATCAATTGGATAAGGCGAACATACTTTGTCTATTGGTCCATCGATCTGAAGATTGTTATTGTCTACGATAACAGTAAGATTATCAAGCTTGTGGAACCCTGCAAACATAGCTGCTTCCCAAACCTGTCCTTCCTCTATCTCGCCATCGCCAAGAAGCGTATATACTCTGAAAGACTTATTGTCCATCTTGGCAGAAAGTGCCATACCACAGGCTGCAGATATTCCCTGTCCAAGGGATCCTGATGACATGTCAATTCCGGGAAGGTACTGCATTGATGGATGTCCCTGAAGACGTGAGCCAAGTTTTCGAAGTGTCTTAAGTTCTTCTTGTGGAAAATATCCTCTCTGAGCCATTGTAGAATACAGTCCCGGTGCGCAATGTCCCTTTGAAAGGACAAAGCGGTCACGATCATCTTTTCTAGGCTCTTTAGGATCGATATTCATCTCTTCAAAATAGAGATATGTCATGATATCAGCTGATGACAATGATCCGCCCGGATGGCCTGCACCTGCCGCATGAACACCGGTTAAGATACCCTTGCGGACTTCATTGGCTATTTTCTGAAGTTCCTTGTTTGTCATAGTTTACTCTCCTTTATTTCACGTAATCGAAGCTTAAATGTAATACATTCTATAACCGCTACAACTTTAACATATGTATACAAATACGTCCATGTATTTATTGCCAATTATTTATCATTTCTTGTTCTGACCATAGTATGCATTTGCACCATGTTTACGATAGTAGTGTTTATCCTGTAATTCTTTTGGTGCCGGCCTAACTTCTCTATTTATTGTCTCGCACCTGTAAGCCATCTTGGCAACTTCTTCTGTTACAACGGCGTTGTGCACTGCTTCAATAGCATCTTTTCCCCATGAAAAAACTCCATGGTTCTTGCACAAAACTGCAGGAACGGCTATTGGATCTTTGCCCATTCTTTCAAATTCATTAACTATAAGGTGGCCTGTGTTCTCCTCATAAGCATCCTCTATTTCCTCTTTAGTAAGGCATCTTACACATGGAATTTCGCCATAGAAATAGTCCGCATGAGTTGTCCCATAACAGGGAATCCCTCGCCCGGCCTGTGCCCAGCTTGTTGCATAGGATGAATGTGTATGAACTATTCCTTTGACTTTTTTATCTGCCCAGGCCTTGTAGATTTCGACATGTGTGGGAGTATCTGAGGAAGGGTTTAAGTCTCCTTCAACCTTCTTTCCATTCAAGTCCATGACAACCATATCCTCGGGCTTCATAACATCATAATCAACACCACTTGGCTTAATTACAAAAAGACCTGTATTTTCATCAAATTCAGAAACGTTGCCCCAAGTGAACGTAACCAGACCATACCTTGGCAATAATATATTGGCCTCATATACTTTCTTTTTTAATTCCTCTAACATATTATTTCCTCTCTGCATGCATCAGCCTGGCACAAGTCATGCTTTGGTCAGACTTCAAATACAATCGCATTTATACCTGACTGATGCATTTAATACCATCTAAAGGCTATTCTTATTTAAGTGTTTCTATCGCTGAACGCTCAACCAAAAGTGCTGCCTTGTAGTCTTCCATAAATTCATCAAATCCCTTGACATCATCTTCTTGTGGTTTGCATGATTCAACCTTGCCATTTTTAAATACCTTATCTGCAAGATAGGCTTCAAGGCTCTCTCCATCTTCTTTTTCAAGCATATAGGATGCAAGTATAGCCTGCCCCCATGGGCCGCCTTCACCGGCTGTCTCCATCATGCGGATTTCTGTATTTAGAGCAGCCGCCATAACTCTGTCTCCTGCTCCCTTAACCTTGAAGAATCCACCCTGTCCGTAGAAATAATCTGCCACGACGCCTTCTTCCTTCATTAGGATGTCATTACCTACTTTCAAAGCGCCAAGAGCTGTATATAAGTGTGTACGCATAAAGTTAGCAAGGTTCATCCTATCATCCGGACGACGAACGAAAAGAGGTCTTCCTTCATTAAAACCGGTAATATTCTCACCTGACACATAATTGTATGCCATAAGGCCGCCGCAATCAGCATCGCCGCATTCAAGAGCGTTAAGATATAACTTGCTGTAAAGCTCATTGTCACTTATATCATTGCCTGTAAGATGCGCAAATTCTCTAAAAAGTCCTACATAAGCATTAAGGTCAGATGTACAGTTATTGCAATGAACCATTGCGACCTGTTCGCCATCCGGCGTTGTTACAAGGTCAAGTTCGTCATGAGCTTTTTTTAGATCATGTTCTAGAACTACCATTGAGAATACAGATGTACCTGCAGAAATATTTCCCGTCCTCTTTGCAACAGAATTCGTCGCAACCATTCCGGTACCTGCATCTCCTTCTGGCGGGCAAACAGGAATTCCTGCTTTTAGAGTTCCTGTTACATCAAGTTTTCTTGCTCCCTGACTTGTAAGAACTCCGGCCTTTTGACCTGCAACAAGATTCTTGGGAAGTATGTCTCTTATTTTCCAAGAGAACTTTTTCTCCTCTATAAGCTCATCAAACTGATCCAGCATCCTCTGGTTGTAATCTTTTATAGAAGAGTCAATAGGGAACATACCGGAACCATCGCCAATTCCTATAACTTTCTCATCAGTCATCTGCCAATGAATATATCCTGCCAGAGTTGTCAGAAATGTAATATCTTTGACATGCTCTTCCCCATTCAAAATTGCTTGATACAGATGAGCAATTGACCATCTTTGAGGAATATGATATCCAAAAAGATCTGTTAGCCTCTCGGAAGCTTCCTGTGTTATTGAATTTCTCCAGGTACGGAATGGCACAAGGAGATTATCATCTTTGTCAAAAGCCATATACCCATGCATCATGGCCGAAAATCCAATCGCTCCTATTGTTGTAAGCTCTTCATCATACTTATTCTTAACTTCTTGTTTGAGCTGAGCATAGCTCTCCTGAAGCCCTGACCATATATCGTCAAGCGAATAGGTCCATATTCCGTTCTCAAGTCTGTTCTCCCAAGTGTGTCCACCCTGTGCTATCACATTGTGTTCCTTGTCTGTAAGCACAGCCTTTATCCTTGTGGAGCCAAATTCAATTCCAAGGACGCTCTCGCCCTTTGCAATAGCACTTTTTGCATCTGCCATTTTCTTTCTCCCTTTTTAGTAGAACTATAATTATCTTCTGCTATAATACATTTCATTCCATCTAAGTTCATTCTTGAGACTGCGAAGGTCTGTATCATTATCAATAACAACGCTTTCAATGCCAAAAATGTCTGCAAGATCAACCATCTGCTGCGCTGTAAGATCGTATGAGAACGAGGTATGATGAGCACCTCCTGCAAGAATCCATGCAGCTGCGCCGTCTTTTAGGCCGGGCTCCGGTGTCCAGAACGCTGTAGCCACAGGAAGCTTTGGCATGGGCTTTTCCGTCTTTTTAACATTAACATTATTGATAATAAGGCGGAATCTATGTCCAAGATCCACTAGAGAGCATGCTATACCTCTTCCCTCTTTTGCTGTAAATACAAGGCGAGCCGGGTCTTCTCTGTTACCCATCGTAAGAGGACAAACTTTAATAGAAATATCTCCGTCAGCTATAGAAGGACATACCTCCAGCATATGTGCCTCGAGAACTCCCTCTTTGCCCTTAACAAAGTTGTAGGTATAGTCCTCCATAAAGGAGGTTCCCTTTGCATTCTGGTTACCGGCAGTCATAAGCTTCATAAGGCGCACAAGTGCGGCTGTCTTCCAGTCACCTTCACCTCCAAATCCATATCCATCTGCCATAAGCCTCTGAACTGCAAGACCGGGAAGTTGCTTAAGCCCTCCAAGCATTCCAAAGTGGGTTACAAATGCATGGTAATTATTGTCATCAAGGAATTTTTTAATACCGATTTCCTGACGAGCCTGAACTGCTACATGTCTTCTGAATTCGTCAGCATCTCTTCCTTCAAGAAGAATTTTGTATTTAGAATAATATTCATCTGTAAGAGCATTGGTATCAGCATCAGATACACTATCCACAACCTCTACAAGGTCATTAACGTTGTAGTGGTCTATCTCCCAGCCAAACTTAATCTGTGCTTCAACCTTGTCACCTTCTGTTACGGCAACATTATTCATGTTGTCGCCAAAACGGCAGACTCTTATATGAGATGATTCAAGGATTCCGACAGCTGTATACATCCATCCGGCGAGCTGTTCAATAACTTCAGGATCCTGCCAGTAGCCTACTACAATCTTGCGCTCGATTCCCATGCGTGATACTATGTGACCATATTCTCTGTCTCCGTGCGCCGACTGATTTTCATTCATAAAATCCATATCTATCGTGTCATAAGGAATCTCTTCATTGAACTGTGTATGAAGATGGCACAAGGGCTTACGGTATTCCTGAAGTCCCAAAATCCACATCTTGGCAGGTGAGAATGTATGCATCCATGTGATAACACCTGCGCAATCCTTATCATTATTTGCATCATTAAAGGTCTGTCTTATTGAAGCCTGGCTTATAAGTGTAGGCTTTAATACAATTTCAAAGGGAAGCTTTCCGCTTGCATTAAGTCCCTCAACTATCTGCCTGGAATGTTCTGCAACTTTTCTAAGGCACTCATCCCCATACAGATCCTGTGAACCTGTAGCGAACCAGAATTTGTACTGTCTTGATAATTTCATTTTCTTTTCCTCCTGCTTGAAAAAAATTAAAATATTACATTCCTTACGGAACCTCTTTTTATTACATCCTCTATAAATTCATATGTTGCGTCGTAGTTCTTATTGTGAATAAGATGAATGATATTCTCGGCTGCCTTCTCACCAAGCCTTTCCTTGGGATGCGGAACAGAATCAAGCTTTAATCCGTTCATCTTGGCCATGTCAGAATCGTCCATACTAACAACAGACATACGACTTGGAACATTAATTCCTGCTGCTAAAAGAACGCCTATAGCCTCCACTGCAACCTGATCATTATAAGCAAATAAAGCCGTGCATCCTTCAAATCGTCTTCTGATTCTGTCAAAATTATCCTTCATATGAGAGATATCATCCGTATCAAGCCAGACGACCCATGCATCATTGACAGGCAAACCTGCTTCCATCATAGCTTTTAGATATCCGCTGTATCGCTCATGCCCTTGCCTGTCGTCAAGCTTTAGAATGCAGGCTATATTCCTGTGTCCTGCATCAATAAGCTCTTTAACCGCACGGTAAGCGCATTCCTTGTCCGCAAGAGATACATGCGGGAAAGGAAGTTGTGTATAATTACTGTTTAGAAAAAGAATCCTGGTTCCTAACTTATCAAGTTCTGAGAGAAGATCAATATTAGGATTTGGAAGAGCACTTCTTGACGGCTCTATAAGAAGACCTGCAACATCACCACTTCCAAGAAGATCCTGAAGAATTGCCCTTTCCTTGGTAAAAGTGTTGCCTGTAAACGACAACTGCATAGTGTACCCATATTCTGTCAGCTTATTCTCAATTCCCTGAATCGTCTTTGGAAAGATGTAACTATCAACATAAGTTGTAACTACAGCTATTCGCTTGGAAGCATTCTCTACAAAATCCCCTTTGACATAAGTTCCACTTCCCCTCTGAGCCATAAGCTTGCCCTCTTTGATAAGCTGTGCTATAGCATGGCGAGCGGTCTGTCTGCTTATATCGAACTGCTCACATAATTCATTTTCAGAAGGGATCTTGCTCCCGGGAGGATAAGCCCCTTTGTCTATCTGTTCGGATATCCATCCGATAATTTCCTGATATTTTGCCATGATGATCCTTTGTTATTTAGTTTATTATGCCGCAATGATACTTTGTTATTGGACACATATAACTACTACAAGTCTTTAATAGGTGAGATATTTGGTAATCGAACAGCATTACTTGACTCGTTATAAAAAGTTGTATTCTTTTTGTAATTTATAATACTTTTTTGTAATCTTCTTGCCATCTGCTGCCAAGGAGTCGATAAAAATATTCGTATCTACTTTAATGCGAACCTGTATTCTTATAATAGTTTTAGACAATTCCTGTGTCAATTGTTTTTTCGGTTAAAATATATACAATTATCTAAAGATGTATATGTACAACTTTTATAATTTAAACTTCGCACTTGCAAAAATTTTGCCAACCCTTTGTTGTTATGCGGGTATCTCTTTTTCATAGCTTTTGAAGCGACCGCAAGCGCTTTAAGAAGCTGTTTTTATCTGATATAATGTTGCTTGATAATACGCACACCAGTGAAATACCATCTTAGAATAGCGATAGAGGCAAACTATGAGCAAGATACAATTCGACAAACCCGGTAATTTCATATATCCCGTCCCAGCAGTAATGGTCAGCTGCCTGGGCGATGATCAAAAACCCAATATTATAACAATCGCCTGGACCGGTACTATATGTTCAGATCCCCCTATGGCATATATCTCTGTAAGAAAAGAAAGACACTCCTATCAGCTGATAAAAGAAAGCGGCTGCTTTGTTATAAATCTTCCCGACAAATCTCTGGCGTGGGCCTGTGACTATTGCGGATGCACATCGGGCAGCAAGGTTGACAAGTTCAAGGAATGTCATTTAACACCTGCTAAAAGCGCCGTTATTTCTGCGCCTATGATAGAGGAAGCTCCCGTATCTATCGAGTGTAAAGTCACACAGATTCTACCGCTTGGAACTCATGATATGTTCATAGCACAGGTTGTCGCTGTTCATGTAGATGATAAATATATGGATGAAAAAAACGCTTTCCATATGGATGACATAGGAATGTTCTCCTATGAGCATGGCTGCTACAGGGAACTTGGTGCTAAGCTTGGAAGTTTTGGTTATTCTGTGCGCAAAAAGAAAAAAGGTCGCAAATAGAATTTCTATTTGCGACCTTTTTTATATATCTTTTCGATGCGGGAGTTCTTGTAAATTACTTCAATTAAACTTGTTTATAGGTGTCCAGTAATTTGCATTGTAATAATCGGTAAGTCTGTAGCTATAATACACGTCATCATTGTCCATAGTAAGAGTTTCTATAATAAGTCCATCAGTATCAACAATAAGGCTTTCATCATTCAGATAATAGCTATCCTTAAATGTTCCGTCATATCCATAGTAATCACACAGAAAATCAATTGTATCTCCTTCTGCTATTTCTATCATTCCCTTACCTTGTGTAGTGCAATCTGAAATTTCACCATCCGAAAGTTCATAAACCAGTTGTGCTCCCAGAATCCTTCCTTCTTCATAATCCTGTGAGAATTCAACAATGATATTAACATACTCTCCATTAAGCTCCGCCGGTACATACCCAAGTGTATAATAATAACCCGTATCCTCATCATAGTCGTCCTGGCTTATGTAGAAGGCGACAAATTGTCCGTTTATAGCCATCCAACTTCCATCATATGCAACTATAAGATCGCCATCGTCATTATAGCTTGCAACATTATCTATTCCAAGATCTATATAGCCTTCGCCATCATCAACGAATACATTAAGACCTACACTCTTCATCTGTGACCATTGATTTTCCGAAAGCGATACTACCTGCTGTCCATCTTTTTCAGAAAGAACTAAATCGTCTGAACCAATCATAGCTCTTGCACCCAAAAGCGATGCTATACTTCCGATTGAATCACTATTTACAAGTCCGCTTCCTCCTAGAAGTGATGCATAGTCAAGAATAGAGCCATACCCGGAACTTGAGCCTGAATACGAACTGCTACCAGATGAAATCTGTCCGGACAAAGCCTGCATAAGGATAGAAGTAATATCTACAGATGAGGATGATGATGTCATCCCGTTTCCGCCAAGGAGCACATCAAATATTCCGGTTCCTTGTGAAGACTGTGACGAGACTATCTGTCCTGATGATTCAAGCGTAGCGAAAGATTTGATTGAATCAGAATATGCACTGTCCATATCCAGGTTTTCATATATCTTAACCATAGAGTTTACTGATTTAAGCGAACTATATGGGAAATATATACTCATTCCATAGGCATTGGTAATGTTATAGGTTTTATTATATTTGACACACCCCTTAACAGCATTTGCCAGTTCCATTGCCTCATCTGTTCCAAGATTATTGCAAAAGTTAACAAGGTCTACCTGGTCGATATGAGATGAACTTGCAAACTCTCTTGTATCACTTCTTGCCTTGGCTACATCCTGATAATTATCGCTGGCAAGCTGCGTGCTAAGGCTCGTTCCAAAGCTTGTAAGGACGCTTGGTATTACCCCCTTAAACTCTGCAAGATCTATTATAGATAGCGTAGTCTTAGAGCTTGCTGATGCCGAAGCACTGGCAGAAGTGAAATCATCTATAATCTGCTTGGCAAGATCTATTGTAGCTATTGATGTATTTTCAGAAAGAGATGTAAGCCAATTGGTATAGTACCACCCTGTCCCCGGCTCCGTCTCTTCCGATGCTATAAGATAATCCGCATAGGGTTCTACCGCCATTGCCGTTTCCATTCCCGCCATGAGGCAGGCATCAAATCCTACAAAATCGAACTTGATTCCGGTTTGCTTAAGAGCAGAACTAATCTCATCAATTGTCATTGTCCCATTTGGATAGAGTTCATCGTACCCATATCCGGAAACAGATCCACCTCCGTGATCCCAGAATATGAGCATGTATCTGTCTGCAGGGTAATCTGTTTTGGCATAATCAATAAAGTCAACAAGTGTATCAGGGTCAGTCATCTGCTTGGAGCCAACATTCTTATCAAGCGCCTTTAATCCGCCGCTTTCCACTTTCCAGCGCTGATTAGTACTTGCGCTGATCACTGAATTCTGCCACTTTTTGGCACCGCCTGTTTCGACTATGACATTAACCTTGTCAGAAATGGTTGCATAAACCATCTCATTAAGATCTCTTGTGGCCATGCCGCTTCTACTTTCAAGATCTGCGCCGCACATATAAATCATTACTGTTACGCTGTCATTACCATCTCCCTTTAATACAGTATATTTATCTCTTGCTGCCTCATCAACCGTAGTATCAGCAGACGACATTGAAGTGTCCTGATAGGAATTCGAAGCAGATGAAAGCCATCCCGTTCCGGTATTGGTAAGAGATGTACCATAGTACGAGCTTCCACTTATGGCGTTCGTCGAAGAAGTTGTATTCGAAGTCGAAGATGTATTCTGATTGTAGTAATCAGAGCTTATATAATCATCTCCGCATCCTCGCATTACAAAAAAGAAAATAACAGCAAGAATAATAAGCATTGGAAGAAGTCTCTTTCTTCCATTTGAACCACCGTTGCCATACGATCTTCCATAAAACGATCCGCTTTGCGACCTTTTACTATTTGTATCATTAAAAGAGCCTTGTGATCTTCTGCCGGACATGTTGCTTGATGGACCGTTTCCAAATGACATATTACCGCCATGAAGACCGCCTGTATTGCCAACCTGTCCATGTCCTGTTCCGCTTCCTCTTTTGCCAACGTGCCCCGTTCCCTTAGAAGGAGCTTTGTTTCTAGAATTTGGACGATTATCTGCCATATTATTCACCCCTTTATAGACATTTATTTTTCTAAAAACGATTTTGCGTTTTTATTTATACAATCATTTCAATCATAGCATATATACTAATCAGATACATGCATTTTTATCGAAGAAGCTCAGACTTCCCACACAGTATGATTGTTAACTTGAAAGTGAGCCACGCGCTGATTTGATTTTGAACCACACAGAAAACTACATACACTTCCCACATTCTGTGCACAACGCATACCTCTTTTATATGGGAAGTTTTAATTGTTTATGCTATAATATGGTGTCATCATTTTATAGGATTTGTCTTTCGGGGGGAGACCTGTTATTATGGATTTACACGAACAAACTGCCAAAATACTCGAGCTTATATCTACCACTTCAGATTATTTCTGTTCAGATAAAATTCTTTTCCCAAACAATAATTCAGACCGTGAAGAATGTTTATATGCTCTACTAGGGCTTATGACATGCCTTGTTGCGGCTATGGGAGATAATCCCAAGCTTGCATACAACCTTCTTCCCGAATATCTTAATAATAGAAAAACCATCATGACAGAGGGCGAATACCAAAATTGTTCTGAAAGGTGCATGTCATATTATGGCAAGTTCCGTGATATTGGTGCCGAAGTTCAGTTCTCATCACCCGACTGGGAAGATGTTATGATTGACAGGTTCGCTAAGCTTATTATTACATCACTTAATGCTACCAGCTCAGATAATAGCTCCGAAATTGTTGCAAATAAAATCAAGGAACTGGTCGATGCAGCTAAGAGCTTATCAGAATCAGATATAACTGTCGTAAAAGTTGTATCGCATAAAAGGGCAATGATTGCCATGGGGATTGCTATGGTTCTGCTTCTTACTGCCTTGGGTTCAGTATTCGTATATGCTATAAATCTAAAACAAAAAAGCGATAAACTAAAGGCATCTGTAGATCAGCTTCAAAGCCAAAATAGCGATCTGACCTCTACCGTTGCTTCTCAAGAAGAGGTAATAGCTTCTCTTAACAATCAAATAGACGATCTTAGCTCCCGGAATTCTGAACTTGGTGATGAAATTAGTGAATTCTCTGCATATATCGAGGAACACGAATCTGATATTCAGGTATGCGAACATATTGGTTCTTATGAGTCCAACGGCCAAGAGGGCAGCGGACGCTTCTATTCTGACAGCTATGTTGTAACTACAAGCGGCGAAAGCATTTCTATTAACGTTACTATGGATTTCTACGGAACATGTGACCTTCAAGGTGACAACAAAAGAATAAGTGCAAAGTGGGGAGAGTTTGATAAAAACGGCGTAGTAACCGTAACCTTCACCCCAGAAATTAAAGGTGCCACCACTTTCCATTTCTTCAATGATCAGAATGATGACACCTTCGATGTATTGGTTATTTATATATAACTAACTAAAACTTCCCGCATCGAAAACGGTGCTTGCACTTGCCAAACTGGCTGCACTTTCATAACAGTAAAGGGATGGCGCCAATTTGACAAACGGGAAGTCTGAGTAAGGTATTGTTAAACACTACAATTAGCGCGCAACATTTCTAGGTAGTCCCTGTCCCAGAGCATGACATTTAATTTATCAGCCATCATTGCAGCTGGAGATGTAAAATATTGGTTACAAAGTACTGCTGCCACCATCCGGTCATAATAATCTTTGGCAGCATATACTTCCTGAACAGCATGTACTCCAACGTCCTTGTCATAGCACTTACATTGTATGGCATAAGTTATACCATTTCTCTCACATAATATATCTGCGCCAAAATCACCGGAGCCCTTTGTAACTTCAACTTTGGCAAATCCATTCATCTTAAGAAGATCAGCACAATAGTATTCAAAATCATGTCCTTCAAGCTCATCTACCAGTGGCGTTTTAGGAGTCTTAAACTTTTTTAAGATTATTACCAATACTACAACAAACAGCAACGATACAAACAGTATAATATACACTTTTTGATCCGGAGTTAGAACAATATTCCCCATAGCTAACCTCATAATTTCTTTATATTTCTTTAATGCGGTCTCTAAATGAAACATGTTCTGTTAATTCAGAGCTCAAGGCAAAATATTTTTCTAATTCTCTTGGGGGTTTAGTATCTATATTCATGATTTTAATTTTAAAATATACTTACTCATAATAACAAATACTTTTTATAAATATTTTTATAAACATTTTTACGAATTCTGCTTTTTTCACGGGGAGTCAGTAACTATCAATCAGCCGTTATCTGTCTCTTCTCTTGCAAATGCATTTGTTCTTTCGTCATAAGAAGCTTTTCTCCCAAGCATAACAAATACAATCACAGCAAATATAACTATTAAAACAGCTGTCACTATATAGCATAATGATATTCCAAGCCCAGCTATATATGCCGATGCTAATAAAAATACTATTTCAAGAATGTTGCCGGACATATTAATGACTGATAAGATTGTTGCTCTTCTTTCCTGCTGCTCATGTTTGTCAATATAGGAGTTAATGAGCTCATCCTGAATATATATTGGAATATCAAGAAATAGCGGCATGATTACCATTATTGCTACGATTAAGTATTTAGCATTAGATAGAGCGAATATTGTCATCATACCTCCAACAGCAACCGAGCACAAAAGCATAAGTAGATTGTATTTCTTCTCAGAAACAGCATTTAAAATACGCTCAGCCAACATCTGAAAAAGAGAATACACTATGATTATCAAAGACATCCATCTTTCGTTTATCCCAATTTCAATAAGCCTGTCGACATAGAAGAAATTAATAACAAGTCCACATATGGATAATACCGCAGTAAATAAAACAACTGCCACTACCACCCTATCTTTAAAGAAGTCCGATGTCCTTATTTTTATTGATTTTTCTTTGCTTTGAATCTCTTCTTCCTTAGCAAGTATAAATGTGAACGGAATTGCAAGCGCACATGCTATTATAGTTGCTACAAGAAGCGCTTCTATTCCCCCTATATTATATAGAAAGACATATGTTATCGTACTTATAATAAAACCTGCTGTCCCAAAATTTGTAACTTTAGCAAGAAGTGAAGCATACTCGCTTTCTTCACAATTGCTATATAAATATGCATTTTTTGTGCCTGACATAAAACACGCAGATATTCCTTCTATAAACGCTTCAATTACAAATATCCAAAAATTCCCTGTTACATAACTTACGAACAATATCCCTCTCGAAAAAAAGAGTAATACCTGTGACAAGATTATAGAATTTCTATATCCAATTTTATCCGTAAGTGCTCCAGTAGGAATTTCAAAAATAAGGATTACAAAAGATAATATGGCTTGAAGAACAAAAAATTCTGATAACGAAATCCCTGCCATTGTTCTGACAAGCAATGATACAGGTGAAAAAAACACAAGTCCATTAAGCAGTTCTACTGCTTCTAATTTCCATATTTGTTTCATGATTACTCCTCAACTCTACTATATATTTTGTCAAAACATGTTCAACAAAATAGTCAAAAGATTCTTTTTCTGTTTTACATACAATACTGGGATTTATTTGATATGTTAACTGACATCCGCCACCACAATAGCCGCCAATATTGCATTTTTTACATCTATCATAATCCAAAGCTGTCCTATTTACAGGGATCTTCCAATACTCCATTCAAAGCACTCTCTATTCTGTAGTAGTCCAAGTTTTTCAAAATCATCCTTTATTCTTTCCAGTTGATCGACATTATGTCTGTCAATGTTTGTAGCAACATTCACTTTAATACCATAATACAATAATGTTTTTATACATTTTATGAGCTTTTCTGTATTACTGCGATTGCTTTCTTCTGATATTGTTCTTCGTGTTACGTAATTAAGTGAGGTACTATCAATTGTAGGACATATTGTTCCAATTATCGCTCTATTAATAACTATTTTCTTTATATAATACTCAAGATACGACCCATTCGTAACAATATTAACCGGAATGAAATTATTTTTACAAAAATCAAAAACCTTGTCAATGATAGTTTCATTAGCCGGAAGTAGTGGTTCTCCACCAAACAATCCAAGTTGAACAATATATTCTGGATGCTCTTCTTTATATTTCTTTATTACTTTAAAAACATAACTCAAATCATCCTCTGAAATCAGCTTTTTATTCAGGTTTTTATCATGTTGTTGATAGCAATATGTGCATTGATAATTACATGTATATGTTATTGCTAATATAAATGTAATTACCTTATCAGACTCATTTATTATTGGCACATACTCTTGGGGGAGTTCTGTGTTAAAATAATCTGACTCCTCTCCAACTCCTTCTAAAAAAAACGATTCATTGGGAACAACAAAACATCTATTATTGAATGTGTTAATAATAACTATATCTCCATTCGATATACGCGTTATATACATTTTTGAATTATCAAGGACTGTTCTACTAACACATTCATTAATTTCGAGCAATTTGCCTCCAGCCAGTTCGTAAAACATAATAAATCTCCTTAGGTTTGCGAAAACATAAATAATCAAAAGTTAATTTATGTTTTCGCACTTTCTGCTTAACGCTATTATTTATTAGTAACGTCTATGAGTAACAGCAATTGACTGTACCTTTCCACCAAACATTTTATCGTTTGACTCCATTTCCTTTTCCTCTTCCTCTGTTAATTCGATATCAAGCATGTTTTGTCTCCTTTCTTGCAAGTGTAACCACTGTTACATCCTGTCACATAAAATATTGTTAGTATATTTGTTGATGTACATCACAATAATAAAATAATACAGTTCAAAAAAAAGCGCCACCAAGTAAATGGAAACAATAAAGTTTCCATTTACTTGGTGGCGCTTCTCATATTAACAATATAAAATGAATTTAGTTCGTTCAACTGTAATAAATAAAAAGGAAGTTTGAAGATTCAAAAATGTTAAAATCAGTTATTATGATAATTGTGCTAGTTATACAATTACAAACGTATGCTCTAAGTTACAATGTTCTTGCACAAGCCGATCCCATTGTAGACTCAAGCGTCATAAACATTCAAGAAATAAATACAACACAATGTTAATCAATTAAAAGATACTTTTCTGCAGACTCCCTGTATTTAGGCAGGATTATTTGAGCATATTCCAGTGATGGAATATTATTTGTTATTTTTAAAGTATATATAGCTGCACATAATTCCGTCTCACTTAGTAAAGGGCATTGTAGTTCTTTCCGAGCATAGTCCATGCATATTTTGTTTATAGCAATAATCCCCGGAAAGAGTTTCATTATAGGCATATCCATATCCGAATCTATGTCTAACAATTCTCTATACATTTTCTTATTTATAAAAGCTTGCGGTATAGATAAATATAAAATTGGCAATGTTACACGTTTTTGACTTATATCAATATTGTCTTGTTTTATTCTATCTATTAAGCTTAATAGTCTATATAAACCTTTTATTTCGTCCTTATAGATACTACATCTAATCAGATGAAGCAATATATAATATTCATTCCAGGTACACCTTTTTGGTATTTGCTCTAGTTCTTCACTTTCTCTAGTCAGACTCCACGCTTTTTTTAAGATTATTTCTTTTGTATCATTATCTGCTTCAAATATCCCTTGGTTAAGCATTATATACTGCTTCACCTGAACATCTTTTGTTATTTTCAGCTTTTCAATTTCTAATAATAGTGTTTTATATTTTTGAACTTCTGCTCCATTTAACAGTGATAATTTGTACTGTATCTCTTCATATTCTGATTCTTCTTTGTTGCCATAAAAATCAAAGAGACTCTCCTTTATTCCAAGCCTGCCCAACAAAGCTCTTGACAATAACAGACTTGGATTTTGTATTCCATTTTCAATCTTGCTATATTTAGATTTGCTGCACAAACCTTCATATACTTCTTTAGACGGTATATCACGACTAGTCCGTAAATATGGCTCTTCAGGGGTAATGGTGGGTAAAAAATACCATCAACCCCTGTATATATGAT
>ERZ842401.4182-NODE-4182-length-17072-cov-6.017806_pt1 | contig 17072 bp, 25 predicted proteins | sample MGYA00521270_ERZ842401 | MGnify/ENA primary metagenome ERZ842401 (study PRJEB31892, sample SAMEA3878208) | bioreactor metagenome | biome: Moose rumen | place: Sweden | collected 2011-10 | study: EMG produced TPA metagenomics assembly of the PRJEB12797 data set...
GGCTTTCCCATGTACAGGGCTTTCCGGCTATCCGTATCGGTCACCGCATCATGATTCACAAGCGGTCAGCGGAGGACTGGCTGGCTACTTGCGCGGCACATCAGGACGCTTGCCTGCCCTCCATTGAAATCTGATGGATACGGTGAGCGGGTGGATGCAGGAAATCCGCTTTTTCTACAAGCGCCAGCTCTCGTTCCCGCTGTCCACCCATGCGCAGGCACTCTGGTCATATCTGATGTACCGGGGCAATGAGGCCTTCTGGCATTTTCCGCTGCGACTCTCGCTCATGGAGCTGGCGGGCGGCACGAAAATGTCGGTGACCATGGTCAAGCGGGCCCGGCGGGAGCTGGAGGATTATGGCTATATCCGCCATCAGTCTTTTGGGGGCAATAAGCCCGCGGGGTATTACATTCTGTCGAATATCCATATCGGGCAGAAACTTGCGCCGCAGGTGGATAAACACGGGGAGGTGAACGAAAACAAGAACGGGCTGCATTTGATATCAAGCAAGGATTCATCCTAACGATTTTGGCTATTTCCCGTGAAGGGGATGTGGGAGGCGATTGCTTTTCCCCTTGCGGATTCCGCGCGCATTTTTGCGAGACGACAAAATAAGGGAGATGTCAAATTGAGCAGCATAGAAGATTCAGAAACAGCAGATTATGAACTATTTAGCGGCAGAACTGCCAGCGAATGCGTGGTTTTGGAGGTCTACCGGCGGGCGCGGATACCCGTCCGGTTTGACCGGTCAAAGATGGTGGCACTGGTCAACGGCAGGCCCGTGGCCCGGGTCGCCTACGAGAAAGGAGAGCGGCTTTCATGGAACGAAGCGTAAGATTACGGCTGGACGGCCCCCAGGCCCTCTATATTGGAGACTGCCTGCAGCGTGAGGAGCGGGCGGCGCAGCTTTCTGCGGGTAAACCAACGCTTGCCGCCTACTGGCAGCAGCTTTTGGATGAACGGCTCAATGCCGAAGGGCTTATGCTCTGGATGCCCCTGCATATCGCTCCCCACGGCATTGACCTGGCATCCGAGTTTGACCTGTCCGGCAGCGATATTTTGGATATCTCGCTGGCGCTGGGGGATTTTGGCTACACCCGCATGGCACGGCTTTGGGCGCAGCTCTACGCCAGCCTTGCCTGGGATGTGGCGCGGGAAATCCTGCCCCGCTGCAGTATGCTCGGCAAAGACTATATCGACTTTTCCACCATCGAGGGACGCCGCCTCTTCGCGGGCGGCATGGAAAAACGCGACCACGAACACGGCATCAAAAAACGCCCGCCCTGCGGCGTGCGGGAGTTCGCGGTATTCCAAAAATGCGGGGAGGCATGACCATGTTATCGGAAAAAGCCGAAAAGCTGCTGGCGGTGATTCGGGAAAAAGGCGGCGGCACCTTGGACGAATACCTGCTGCGGGACAGAACCGGCCTGAGCCATGGCAGTATCGTGGCAGGGCGCAAGGAACTCGAAATGGCCGGGCTGCTGACTCTGACCAAACAGGGGCGGAAACTCTACTATACGCTGACGGAGGAGCAAAATGCGCCTTTGACGGGTCAAGTGCCGGTTGACGGTCAGCCGCCTGCCCCCGCCCCCGCAGACGTACAGGCAGACACCAACCCGCCTGCGGGCGATACGGCCGCAGCACCGCCCAGCAGTGACGCCTCCGCCGCCTTTCTACCCACCATGCCCCATATCGCGGGCACCTTCTACGACTTCGACGAATGGACGGACGCCCTGATGAACGCGCTGGGCTCCTGTGTGGACATCAGCGAAAGCCTGCTGGAAGAAGGCACCTATACCGTCTACTCCCACGAATACGAAGGGGAGGACACCTACCACACCTGGCAGACCGAGGACGGTTTTGTGGTAGAATAAGCCCTCTGTGGAAAGAAAGGAAGCGACTCTATGCGTGTATTCCTAAACCCCGGCCATGCTCTGGGCGGTGACCCTGACCCCGGCTGTGTCAATCCCACCTGCAAGCTGCGGGAATGTGACCTTGCGCTGACCTATGGCTCCCTCTGCGGCAAATACTTGGAGGCGGCGGGCTGCTCCGTCCAGCTCCTGCAAAGCCACAACCTCTACGGCGAGTCCCCGGGCTTCCCCTGCGTAGTGGATGCCGCCAACGCATGGCCTGCGGATGTATTCATCAGCATCCACGTCAACGCGGGCGGCGGGCGGGGCGCGGAAACCTTCTGCTACGACACCAGCGGCGCGGGCGGCAGACTTGCCCGCTGCATCCAAAACCAGCTTGTCGCAAGCCTCTCCCCTTTTGATGCAGGCTATAAAGACCGTGGCATAAAGGCCCATCCCTCCTTCTGCGTCCTGCGCCATACCACCATGCCCGCCGTCCTCGTGGAAACCGGCTTTATTGATAGCGCAGACGTCACCCTCCTGACCCAGCACGGTGACGACACCGCAAGGGCCATCGCTCGGGGGGTGACGGATTACGAGCAGAATATATAAATATTTGACCAGTCAAACAGGCAGACGAAGGCGTACTGCCTGTTTACATCTCCACAGCGCTCCCAACATCAATCCCCCACCTATGCACCAGCTCGAATTAAAACACAAAATTTTCACACACACTTGATTTTGTTTGCCTTTCATTATAGAATATAGATATTCAAAAGTCGATTTTTTACACCACCGTGTAAAAAAACGTCTTTTTGTTGTCTAAACTTTAACTATTAAGGCAAGGAGGTTTACAATGCTGGTACAGTTTAGTGTAAAAAACTTTCGTTCTTTTAAAAACGAAGCCGTCCTATCAATGGAAGCCTCTACCGATTTGGATCACATCGAAAATGTTGCCGAAATAAGTAATGGCCGCAATATCGACCGAATCCTCAAGAACGTTAGTATTTTCGGGGCCAACGCTGCCGGGAAATCCAATCTGTTCAAGGCTTTGACTGCCGCCATCATCATTGTTCGAAAATCCAACAGCAGTCAGCCGGGTGATATATTGCCACTGATTGAACCATTCAAATTCGATGCAGAATCCTCTAAGTCCCCCTCTGAATTCGAATTTGTCTTTATCGCAGAGAATACCAAATACGTATATGGGTTTACCGCAACTTCAAAAAAAATTGTTACGGAATACCTTTATATGTATAAATCCAGCAGGCCAACCACATTATTTGTAAGAGAAAACGAAGAATATAAATTCACCTCTCCTGCAATTCGCAGAGAGCTTTCTCCTATTATTGAACGAAATGGAGAAAACAAGCTATTCCTGGCAACCGCTGCTGCTTGGAACAGCAAAGCTATCCTTCCTCCATTCAAGTGGTTTTTAAGAATTGATACTTATGACCCAATCACTGCCGACAATTTAATGCCAAGAGTAGAAAGTTTACTATCCGATGAAAGCAATCTTGAATTGCGTCCATTTATACAAGACCTCTTACAAAAGGCAGATATAAACATTGCAGATTACCATTACACGTCCAAAGAAGTTGATGTGGATGAATTCATCAAACAAAACCCACCTTTATCCATGTTGTCGAACCTATTACCGCAAAAAACAAAACGAATTGATATAAAAATGGTTCATAATATTATCAACGATAAGGGCGTTGAAGAATCTCGGGAAATAGATTTCAGAGATGAATCTGCCGGCACACAAAATTTATTCCTATTCAGTCCCTTGTTATTAAAGGCCTTCAACGAAGGTTCCATTATATGTATTGATGAATTTGATAAAAGCCTGCACCCGTTGTTAGTCATACATTTAATCACCCTTTTTAACGACCCTGAAATCAACAAAGCCAATGCACAGCTCATCATTTCAACTCATGCCACGGAGTTAATGACCGATACAATCCAAAGGCGCGACCAAATCTATTTCATGGAAAAAAACAATCAAACTGGTGAATCGGAGTTATACTCCCTTGATGAATTCTCTAAGCACGGGAATAAAGACATCCGCAAAGCATATCTTATTGGCAGATACGGTGCTATTCCTAATATTAAGTAGGTAAATATTATGATGCATAATAAAAGAGCCTATAAGCCCAAACAAAGAAATGCAAAAACCAGAACCCCCAAAAGGATTCTTCTAATCAAGGCCGAAGGCAAAAACGAAACAGAAATCAATTACTTTAATAACTTTGAAAGCGATACCATTCATATTGTCCGGGTAAAAGGTAACGAAACTGACCCCGAAAATATGATGAAGCAACTAGTTAAGCAATATGATAGTGATGATTTAGGTGATGGCGATTTAGCCGTTTGTTTAGTGGATGCCGATTTTAATTCATCAAAAGATGCTCAATTAAAGGCAGCTGACAAACTCATTCCAAAAGGAAAAAACATAAAACTGATTGTATCCAATCCCTGCTTTGAAATATGGTTCATTTGTCATTATATTTACACAACACGTGGCTATACGAGCATTGATGATGTACTTAACTATTTAAAAAAACATATTCCTGATTACGCAAAGAACTCCACTACAGTATTCGATAGTCTAAAGAAAAAAGGAAGCGAATCCAAAGCCATTCGCAATGCACAAAAATTAGAGCAGTACTGTCTTAACGACCAGAAAAAGCCGCACACAGTTGGTTTTGCTCCCAGCACAGAGGTTTATAAAATCTTTACAGAATTTTTACAGCACTAGTCGTAAACGGATGAATTACACAAATTTTCTTGTCACTCCATAGCGAAAATGGTACAATGAAGCAACAAACGATATAAAAAGGTAGCCCAATGGGTTATACCGAAAAAGAGTCTCCAGCCTGGCACCCTATGAGGCTCTTTTTCTTTACAGAAAACCTCTAATTGCATAAGTAATATTTTTTCTCCTATTAAAAGTAATAATAGTGAAATCATCATCGTAATATTAGCATATCATCACGTTCCCCCTTATCTTTGCCCTAACAATTTATTTATACTAAAGTATCGGTTTATACAATAAAACACTAAAAATATTATTTATTTGTTCACTAGTAATCCAAAGGAGTCACAATGAATTTTTTCACAACATTATCGATATATATTTTCAAAGTGTTAAAAGCAGTACTAACAATCATTTACTATATCTTAGCTGATTTTTTTACCCTAAGAAATATCATTTTAACATTCATGGTCTATTCATTTATCCATATGATAATATTTACCAAAGACCATCATTATGATTTTTTAATACATTATCATGATTCAATAGAAACTCTTTCCTTTTCAGCCGTTATCATTTCAACAATTTTCGTTGCTTGGCAAATTAAATTTGCCATTTCAAGTTATATAGATAAAAACCGAAAAGAAGAAGAAAGTAAGTCTTATGAACTTGCTAAATTTTATGGGCAAAAATTATTACCTAGATTAGAAGCAGTTAATACGTTTATTAATATTATTAACATGCAAGTAATTCCCGAAATCAACAATAAACAATCAAAGACAATGCCTAAAAAATATGTATCAAAAATGAGGAAATTCAATCGTGATGAGGCATACATTATATTTAAGCCTACGGTCTGCAATAAATTTATTATGCTATTGAAAAAAAGTACTCATTCGTTAATATTAAGACAAAAAGATATATTATTAATACATTCATTAATCAAAGGAGAATCCCCGTTACAAATACGATGTCAATGGAACCGATATCTAAAAAAAGCCTCTCCAAGGGCCATTAATGATTTTTATAAATATCAACAAAATGTTATTATTTCATATGTTGCCGAGTATCTAAACGATATAGAGTACTTTGCAATGGTATCCACTAGCCATTTAGCAATGCCAAAAACTGTTTTTGACTCTCTACATCAAACCTACTTAAGTTCAATCCAAAATTTGTATTTATATATTGCTATGCACAATTATAATAAAGGACATGATTTCTATACGTACACAATAAAACTATATAATGCATGGAATCATGATTCATTTAATCGTGATAAAGACTATTTTCTTACAAAACTTAAAGAATTCACAATCAAATTGTTAATAAGTTTATTTAATATGATAATTATTAATGCATTGAATAAAGCAAAAAAGCGTGTACTAGACACGCTCTTAGAATATAGGCACAAATATCTACTTGTCAGACAATTTATTCGTCTTTTTATTACTTTCATCCGTCTTTTTTTCAGAATCATCCGCAGGAGTGAAGATTCCTAACTCAACATATTCATCAATCCAATCCAATGTTGACATTCTCAACCCCCCCTTTTTGCTTATTATTACACAATATATGCTTTTTTTCAAGTAAAAATTATTCCTTGGTCATGGCGGCATAAAGGTTCCCATCACAAGTACGATTTTATTTTTCCAGCACGGATGGCAAATCCTTCTTTATTTCAGGATCCCAGAGTCGCAATACAAGCCAGCCTTCCTCCAGCAAAGCATCGTTAATATCTTTATCGCGCTCAACATTGCGAGCCAGCTTAGGAACCCAGTATTCCCGATTGGAAATAATTTGCTCTCCCGGCGAGTCCTGATGCCCTTTGGCGTGCCAGAAATCCCCATCGACAAATATGGCTATTTTACGGCGAAGCAAAACAATATCAGGGGGTTCCCGGCAGGCCATGGTAATTTTTCCGGTAACGAATCCCCATGTGCCATAGAAATTTGCGCAGCATTATCTCCGGCTTAGTATCCTTTGACCGGATGCATTTCATTATATGGCTTCGCTGTTCTTTGCTCAGCTTGCTCATCGCAGCCTCCCCATAACCATTCCTCAGCCCTGCTCATGAGACTATTCTGCACACCAATACAAAATCCCTCCCTCCCCAGCAACAATAGCTGATGATGGGAAAAGCTGGCAAGCAAAAGGCGGGCATCTTGCCCAATCAATTTGACTATCAGCCGCCCGCCTGTGCGTTATTTCTCCAGCCGTTTCAGCTCCTGTATAAGCTCTCCCAGCTTGTCGGTGAATTTGTCCATGGACTTTTGGAAGCTGGTCAGAAGGTAAAACGTCACCACAATGGGAAAGCCTACGGCGGAAACGGCGGTGAGGATGGTCTGTTCCATAATTCCGCCTCCTTATGGCAAAGCCTGCTCATCCACAATGCGCAGATAGGCCTTTTTGTAGGAGGTGGCCCGCATACCGTTCTCGGACAGGATGACCTCGCGCTTCAAGAGTTCAAACATGGCCGTATGGACTTCCGCTTCCGTCAGGCCCTCCCGGGGGTCGGGGATGCCCAGCGTCATGGTTTTGCCGTTTTCCAGCCAAAGGATAATCATCAGTGTTACTTGCATAAGCCAGCCCTCCTCATTCTGCTAAATCGCACATATCCTGCCGCTCCACGCCGTGCAGGGAGAGCGTCTGCAAGCCTGCAATGGTCTTGGCGGTCAGGAGCAGGTCATCATCGGCAGCCTCGGGATTGACCGTCAGATGGATGTTTTTGCATATCACCCGGTCGTAGTCATAGCCATACTCGCAGGCGATTTTCAAGGTGGTGGTCGGATTCTTTCGCATAATTCTTCCCTCCTATGAAAACAGGAGGCCGCAAGGTTTCCCCAGCGGCCTCCCCTTTAGGCGCAAATGCGCTGCCCTTATTCCAGTTCCGTCTCCTGAATGGTGCGGACGTAAGCCCGCTTAAAGGCCGTCACCGGGTTGCCTGCGGAAAGGACGGCCTTCTTGTCCACGATTTCCTCTGCCGCCGCAGCCACATCGGCCTTGGCTACATCAGCCTGGGGGTCGGGAATGGAAATAGTGGTGTTTTTGCCGTTTTCCACTGCAAACTCAATCAAAAGCGTTTCTTTCATGGTCTAGCCCTCCCTTAGCCTTAGTGTTCTTCTGCCAGCGTGCTTGCGTCAATGCGGCCGATGCCATCCACAGGGTACTTCTGCAGATTGCCGAGCTTGCTCCCGATGGAAAGCACGTCCCCGTCGGCAAGTTCTGGATTGACGGACAGGTTGACAAAATCATGGGTTTCCTTCCCCGTACTGGACGTGCCAGTGACACGGGTGATTTTCAAGGTGGTGGTCTGTTTCGTGCGAACAGTCATGTGATTTCCCTCCTTATGGAACTTCATCCAAATGCAAAAAGGCCGCCGGATTGTCACCCTGCGGCCCTCTTGCGGAATGACAACCCATATATCAAGCGCGAGACTCGCGCCGGATAACCATTCATTACTGTCATTTCCGCAATGTATTCATTTCTTTACAGTTCCATATTATGGAGTTGACCCGTCAAATGCAAGAAATATTTTTCTGAAATCATTCGAAATTATGATGAGCCGCCCGCCTGCTTTATGATAAAAGTGATAGTACACTAGCAGGCGTTTGATTGGCTTGAGCCAGTACAGTTTGAGATGTTTTGGATAGGATATTCGCTTTTGCGTATTCCAAGGTGGTTTTGGCCATATCGGCATCCCGTATTGTACTTTCGGAAGTCTGTGTATTTTGGCTGTTTATAGTCAATGTATCTTCTGTGGCATCAAGCTCTTGAATATAAGCACCCATGTCCGTAGCGGCATCTAAGGCGTAGTTTATTGCCTCGTCGAGTTTAGCTAAGGAGTCTACGGCTTGTTGACGTGTGGTAACCGATACATCATCCAGCCCCATGTTCTTGGTATGCATATTGGGGATATAGCAGTAAAGAGCTTGATTAGCTCTAGGACCTGTGTGAATTACTAAGGGCTTTCCTAATGTGATTGTTTCCGTATAGGTGATTTCACTCTCGTTAATAATGATATCACCAACGGTTCCATCTAAACCTTTACCAATAGATTCGCCTCTTTTACTGGTTATTTCGCCCTGCATGTTTTCGATATAAATATTTCCAGCATGACCATTTTGTCCACTGCCAATACCAGCACCTTTATTACTTGAAGCGTAAACAGTAGAATTTTTAATGGATATATCTCCAGCCTCGGCGGGTAAGCTATTCATAGAAAAACCACTACCAATTCCAGCGCCAGCTCCACTGCTATATACAGCGGTTTCTGTATATCCTGGAGTTACCGGCTTGTTTTGGACATTAATGAAGCAATTTTCTATAGAAATATTACCTACTTTAGAATGCTGAACGCCGCTTCCAATACATGCACCATCATCGTTAACACCTACAAAGTTTGCATTTTTCATCGTTATATTGCCTGCAGTACCACCATTACCAGAGCCCAAGTTGCTACCACCCCCACACGATAAAATATCAAAATTGCCACCATTTACGGTAATATCACCTATTTGGCCGTTCCAGCCAGAGCCAATCATAGCACCAGCACCGCCTCCTACTGGGTTTGCACGACTATAAGCAGCTGTAAGAATATAGTTGCCACTGTTAATGGTGATATTAGAATTCGTAATCTCATTAGCATTTGTACCAATGATAGCACCTCGGGGATCACCGATACACATTTCCAAGGAACCGGAACCTTCAAGAGTAAGCTCATCACCTGTATGAATGAGAGCGTTCATAACTGTGGTATTGGGGTAATAACTAAATGTATTACTGCCTTTGATAGACAAGACATTATTGCTATTGGAAAATTTAATCCATGATTTATCCGTAGAGTTTTGAATATTAAGCCCTTCTATCCATAAATTGGCATTACCGTTTGTAGGCCCATTAATGAAAACATTATAAAGTGTAGAGGATGTGGCTTGTTTGATTTTTACACCTACTAAATTGTTGGCAATATTTATTTCTCCGGTAAAGCCAGGCCCTAGTACATAAACTCCTGCTGAGGATATGGTATAAGGCCCACTACTAATAATGGTGGGCGGGTCATTGGGTCCATTACACCAGTGCTTACTGTGCTGCTTCCGGGGCCGACAATGGAATCGGGTGTCAAAACGCGTCGCCAGCGTTCATAGTCTCCATTTAGCAGTAAGCGTCCATTGTAATTAGTGGTACTGGCAATATCATTGATGTCCTCCATGCGCTGGTCAAACTCTTTTTGGATGGTTAGACGGTCAATGTCTGTATTGTGGTCATTGGCGGCATTAATGGCGAGTTCTTTAAGGCTACGTAATTCATGGACAATACTGTCAATACCTCCGGCAGCTACATTAAGTAAATTTTTCCCCGTTTTCGTATTTTGTATATCCTGCTCTAAGGCCCGTAGCTGTACTTGCATTTTTTCCGAAATGGAATAACCTGAGGCATCATCACTTGCGCCATTAATTTTCATGCCAGAGGCGGCACTGGCCAGTACTTTGCCCATGCGATTGATATTTTTGTTTAACTCCCCCAGTGATTTTGTGATGACTGGATTGTTCACGATGGTCATAGTCACTAGCAGCACCTCCTCTCGTAAACAGTTCCTTCTATATGTTATCGATAAAAATTACAAGGAAGTTAATACCCGTTGACAATTAAATTAATGAACAGAACGTTAGCTTTCCCAAACAACGATAGCCGGTGTCTGTGCTGACGTGGACGGCGCAGCTGTCCACCAAAAGCAACGGACACCCCGAACCTGTGGTGGGTTGTGCCCGGGCAGGTCTGCGGGGCGGAATGACTAAGTGCTGGAGGGAGGAAGGTTCATACCTATGCAGAAATAGCGCGAAGACTTGAGCACCTGCATAGGCATGAGACTGACGACCGAAACGCCGCAGGAATGAAGCCCCGCTGTCCTGCCCCGCTTGACGGGTCAACTTCGCATTGTCGGGATAATCGAACCTGTGACAAGAGTTTACGCCCTCTATAGCAACGGAAAGTGTCTGCTGCGAAGTGGACGGTTCCCCGTCCACCCGAGCAGGCGGACACAAACCGAATACGCACTGACGACGAGCAGGCTGCCTCCAGCCTATGAGGTCAACACGCGGCACTGAGGGCAGGGGGTACGGCGGCGCGAGTTATCCTGCTCCGCTCTCGCTGGCCGCCGTAGTCGTCCCGACCGCAGGGAGGGCTGCCAAGCCCCCTGTCCCCCTATCCCGTGGCACCTTATTCCCCGCCTGACCGAGGAGCCACAGCACCGCAGGGCAGGAAGTCGGGGGTAAGGGGATAGGCCATGCTTGCCGTGGCCGTAGGGGGAAAGGGGGCGGAGAATGGACGCGCAATGCGTCCATGTGCAGAGACGGCCCCCTGCCCTCATTGCCGCCCCCCTCGCTGCCACGAATGACCGACAAGGCTGCGGCCTGCGATAGCCGGATTGTAACGAGCGGGAGGTGCGCCAGCACGTCCCGAAGCCCTCCCCTGCGCAATATCTTTTGATTAAGGTGTACCAATATCAGAACTGACATGTCAAATGCGTAGGTGTCTCTGGCGGCGTGGACGGCGCAGCTGTCCACCAAAGCCAGCGGACACCCGAACCTCTGACAGGCTGCCTCCGGCGGCGGTTTGGACGGCGCAGTGGATGCCGGATGCAGGAACGGAGTCGTCCAGTCCGCTGCCGATTGACTGATCAGGCAGTTTCTATGGGATAAGATTAGGGCGGGAAGCGGTGTTCCTCTGCGGCGTGGACGCTGGCTGACCCATGGCGGTCAAAGGTCGTCATGGGTGCCAGCGTCCACCAAAGCAGGAACGCCGCAGGGCGGGCATAGCCAAAACAAGCGGCTGACACTTGACTGATCAGCCACGCTTTCAATCACTTAAAGGATTTTCTGCCATTTTGTCGAAATTTTATCCAACAGCCTAAAAAGGAGGTCAACGCATTGGAATTTGAATACTACCCTGATTTAGAAATTGAGGAAGGACACAATAAAGGCGCCAGTTTTTGGATTATGCCTATAAAAATGGTCAAGCCTGATTATAAGTGTAAAAAAGGTGAGCAAGAATACTGCGATGGTATTGTAGAACACAGAGCATCTGAAATATCCATTGAAGAAAGCAATATTGAATCTTTCTTATGGGAGTTTTTTCTCCGCCACTTTAACCATGACTTAACCATGAATTACCGAGTATTGGATGGTGATACAGAATATAAAGACTTTGAATGGAATTTGACGCTTAATATATATTCCTATAATGACATCCGCAACTTACTAGCAGATATACAAGAAAAAATCCCTTTGATGAGGGAAAATTTGAATTCTTCCATATTGGAGCCATTTGTAAAGCATTTCCCCCAGCCTCCCTGTACGGCAATTATCGGTCGGCAACTAATTCCCTTAAACCGAACCGCAGAAGAAATCCACGCTTACCGCTTGGAGCACTTAGGCCTGTTTATTGACTTCTATGAGCGATTTTGTAAGCGTATGGAAAAAATGCTTCAAGATAACCCGACATACAATCATATATCCGTTATGGGGCCATAAGACAAGCAAAGGCGGCTGACACTTGACCGGTCAGCCGCCTTTTTGTCGTTATACCGTTTTCCAGTAGTCCATTATGCCAAGAGCCAAAGCCTTGGCCATGTCCTCCTGATGTTCCATCAAGAGCCACACATCCGCGCTGTCAATGAAGCCCAGCTCCACGAGCACGGCGGGCATCATGGTTTCCCGCAGGACGCACAGGCTGGGGCGTTCCTTTACGCCCCGATCAAGATAACCTTTATCCAAGGGCTGCATGGCCATGACCAGCTGATTCTGGATGGAAGCAGCCAGCCGCCCGCCTGCGCCGTACCGCCAGTAACAGAAGGTTTCTGCACCTCTGCCGCCACCGGCGTTGACGTGGATGGAGAGAAAGGCATCTGCAAGGCTGTGATTGGCGGTGTCGGTGACATTGGGATAGGCGGGGGATTCCCCGCCAAGGTTATGGCTTTGCAGGAGGCTCACCGTACAGCCTGCTTCTTCCAAGAACTTGCCCATAATACTGCCTACCGTCAGGGCAATATCACACTCGCGCAGGTTTTCCGCTTGATTTACGCATCCCGGATCAGGATTGCCGCCCAGTGCGTGCCCCGGATTGATAAAGACCTTCATCATTGCCGCCTCCTACTCTACATCCACCCCGCCATATTCATTTTCCGTCACCGTATAATGGTCTTCCATACCGTATTCTTCCGCCCAAACGCTGTACTCATTGGGCGTGACCAGCGATTCCGATACATTGACACAACCGCCCAAAGACACGGTAAGCATACCCATCCAATCGTCAATACTTTCAAACGTGCCCGTCACCCTTGGCATTTCGGCCTGCGCCGCTGCCGGTGCCGCAGGCGCAGCAGGTTTTACCAGTCCTGCCTTGACGGCGGGCGGCGGCGGAATTTCTACGGGTGCCGCCGCTTCGGCGGGGGCAGGTTCCGTCATTCTGTCCGATTCTGCCTGCGTGCCCGTTGACTTTTCAGCCTGACTGGTCAAAATATAGGTGGTTCTGCGTCCGTCTTTCCCTAACGTAAGGAGTCCGGCGTTCACCAGTTCCTTACGGGCGGCGCAGATAGTACCATGCGAAAGGCCAGTCTTGTCCCGCATCTGCCATTCGTCAAGGGCACCACCGCCACATCCCTGAATATAGCCGTAGAGGATGACGGCTTTACGGCTTAGGCTGTCAAGTGTCATAACGCGCCACCTCCCCGCTTTCAATCGCGGTCAGCGTATCAACCGGCGTAGTCGCAAGGCTGGGGGAGAAATTGTGCATGTGTTCCATGGCCGACCTGCGGGCAAGGAGCCGCTGGCGTCCGGCAATCGTAGCCAGGTCGAACAAACCGTCAAATTCGGCAAGTTCCTCTGCATATCCCCATGCAATGGCCTCGTAAAGACCGGTCAGCACTTCGGCAAATGCGTAGCTGCTTCCCACCTTTTGCAGGGCACGGATGATGACCGGCAACCATTCCGCCCGCGCATCCGGCTTTATCCCATAAAAGTCAGCAGGCAGTGCCCCAAGGCGGGCAGGGAAGGTCAGAATAATTGACCGCCCGCCGGAAAGCTCCGCCTTATGGTCAAATCCAATCCGATACCAGCTGTCCCGCACAATAGACAAGCCGCTTGCCCTGCCCAGCGCGTCCTCAATCTGCAAGTATTGCAGGTTATTGAACCGCACTTCGATAATCCCGGCATCAAGCCGTCGGCTGTAATTTTCCGCCATGACCGTCTTCCTCCTTTACCAGCTTCACATGGGCAATGCACACTCCCTGAAAAAATGCGCCCTGCTCATTGACTACAACATCCCTGCGAGGATGCTTCCTAAGCCTCACAAGAATTTGGCAGTCCGTCAAATCCTGACCGCAAATCCTAGAATAAATATTTTCCTTATCCAAACCCTTCGACCTCTTTTACATTCGATTCCTAAATTCTCTTGCTGCAAATAAATCATCACCACCTTTGCTGTTTATTGAGTTGTCTTGTCCGCAATTTTCGGCTTAATCTCCAGCGGCTTGCCGGGGGTAATGCAGGACAGCAGAACATAGCCCGCTGGACGGCTGCCCCCATAGCTTTCTGTGAGGATGTAGCCGCTTGTTTCCAGTTCGGTACGGGCTTTTTTGACCATTGCTGCGCTCATATGCGTAGCCCCTGCAATTTCCGGCACCGACAGCCGCAGGGGAAGCTGCCAGAACACTTCATTGGCCCGCCACATCAGATAATGCCAAAGGGCCTGACCATGGGGGGATAACGGATGAAAAACCTGCCGCTTGTAAAAAAAACGGATTTCCGCCACCCAGCCGCCCAAAGCGTTCATCCACAATCACGAGCCGGCAGCCTGCGGCGTGCAATCTTTGTGCAGTGCCCGGGCTTCCAGCCACGCATCCGCCGCCCGCCGGTGAATGAGAATGCGCCTGCCATTGCGGAGAGCAGGAAAGCCGTCAATCTGTGCCAGGTTTCTTATGGTACTCGCACCAAGACCGCTGACTTGCGCAAATTCCTTCACCGACAGTAAAATCTTTTGCTGGTTCAAACTTATCACTACCTTCCTTGAAACCCTTTTGCGGTAAAACAGATGTTCCTTCAAGACAGACAGCAGGAAAGTATTTGACCTGTTTATCTGTCAAGTAGTAAAACATAGTAGAAGTATCAGTGTTTTATCGCAATTACAGGTACATTATAACGCCGTTTTGTGTCCTTGTCTAGTGGAATTTGCGATAAAAAATTATTTTACTCGTTTTGTATAGCACAATATAGCACAATATGGTACAATATAGGGGAAGGAGGCTACCAAAATGAAGGAGAAGAAAGAGTTGACCGGTCAGATTGACCTGTCAGACAACCTGACCTTGGGTAAACGGCTCAAAGTCCTGCGGGATGAACGCAAGCTCACCCAGCAGGCCGTGGCTGACTACTGCGAAATCCCAGTTTCCACCTATGCCAACTGGGAACAGGATCGCGCCACACCCAGTATTGACCGGCTTATATCCTTGGCCAAATATATGAACATCACCACCGATATTCTCTTGGGAGTCAAAAAACAACAGGTGGAAGACCGGCTACAAGCCCGCCTTGCCCTCTTAAAGCCCAAGCAGAAACAAAACATCCTCAATCTCATTGACGATATACTGGGCGACTGACCTTACTATTATTAAAAATATATGTCTATATCTAAATATACATATAGGGAGGTGACGCAGCCAGCAAAATCAAGGCCTTACGGCTCCCGACCGGCTATAATATAGCCGCATTTGTGACCGCATTAGTGACCACAATCGTTACCGCTTTTATGACCGGTCAGGAATTTATACACAATTCATCCACAAACTTATCCACACATTTTATGTGTTTATCCACAGATAATTACATACTTATCCACATTGAACCTTCCTGAAGCTCTTTTTTTACTTTGTGAAAAAGGAGTGATGGGAAATGACAACCCTATTTGACAAAAATAAAAAAAATACCCCTATGACAAGGGGCAGCAAACGTGCAGACCATGATGGCACTATGTATTTTTCTAACAGCCGCAAAGAATGGGTTGTGGCTGTATGTGTAGGCACCAATCCGAAAACAGGAAAGCCTGTACGTAAGTTCCGCTATTTCAAAACCCAAAAGGACGCTTTAGCAGGGCTTAACGCGATGAAAGAGAAGTATTCCATCGTCACCCATCTGGACGCTGACACCATTACCGTTGGCCAATGGATAAACAAATGGTTTGAAGTCTATTCCAAACCAAAAATCCGGGGAAATACCGCCCAAAGCTACCGGCATATACTGGATATTGCGGTGGAAGAACTGGGCGGCATAAAGCTGGACAAGCTGACCGAAATTGACCTGCAAAGCGTCATCTTCGGCAGGCTCCACGACCATTACCGCACGGCATCATTCTTCCGTCTTTTGATGAAGATGTGCCTCCGGCGGGCGGTCAAAAGCAAGCTGATTATGGAGTCACCGGCGGAAGACTTGGAACTGCCCAAAAAGCCACGCAAAAAAGCGTTTATTCGCCCTAGTCGCGAAGATTGGCAGAAACTTATTGATTTTCCGACTTCTTGCTATTACTGCTGGCGGTGGATTCTCCTGACAGAATTTGTCACAGGTGCCCGCATGAGTGAGGTACTTGCCCTGCGGTGGCAGGATTTTTCCGTGACCACAGACGAACGCGGACGCATCCAGTCCGGCAGCTTGCACATCCAGCACGCCCTCTATCTTGGCCAGAACGAGGAAAAAGGTGCACCCCGTCCCGTTATCCTTGGCGATACCAAAACCCAGCAGGGCAACCGTGTTCTGCCATTGCCAGCTGACTTCTGCCGTGAACTGATGGCCTACCGTAAAATCCAACTGGAACGGCGGCTGATGACACCCGGCTTTGACAATCAGGATTTCCTCTTTACCATGCCGGACGGCAAGCCCATCAATCCCGGCTCCTTCAGTTCCCGCTATTCCTTTGTACGGAAGAAGCTGGGCATTAAGACCACGTTCCACATGCTGCGGCATGACATGGCCAGCCGGATGAAAGGCACCCATATGTTTGACCTCAAAGATATTCAAACCCAGCTTGGCCACTCCAGCATCCAAATCACCATGGATATATATACTCATATTGACGAGGAGCAGAACCAAAAAGTCAGCGGCTGGCTGGAAAGCGGTATAAATGACCTGCTGGGCAGTAGACAGATACAATAACCTATTTATATAGGAATAGAAACAACATTGACATTTGCTTACCCTTGAAAAAAATACAGGGATAAGTAGATAAATTTTATACTGCCAATTAAATTCTGGTTGTAGTCATGTTGTAGTCAAATTCTTAAATTTGCATAGCAAAAAGGCCCCATGAAAATCTCATGGAGCCTTACCATTCATATGGTGCCGACGATCGGAGTCGAACCGATACGTAGTTGCCTACGGCAGATTTTGAGTCTGCTGCGTCTGCCAATTCCGCCACTT
>ERZ842401.4183-NODE-4183-length-17057-cov-6.678685_pt1 | contig 17057 bp, 11 predicted proteins | sample MGYA00521270_ERZ842401 | MGnify/ENA primary metagenome ERZ842401 (study PRJEB31892, sample SAMEA3878208) | bioreactor metagenome | biome: Moose rumen | place: Sweden | collected 2011-10 | study: EMG produced TPA metagenomics assembly of the PRJEB12797 data set...
ACTGGCTCTACGTCGAGGACCACTGCAAGGGCATCGACCTGGTGCTGCGCCAGGGCACCGTTGGCGAGGTGTACAACATCGGCGGCTTTAACGAGGAGAGCAACATCAACATCGTCAAGCAGGTCATTGCCATCATTGCCCGCATCATGCGCGAGGAGCCCCAGTACCAACAGTTGCTGCAGTGCAGCCTGGACGACATCAACGACGGCCTGATCCAGTTTGTCACCGACCGTCCTGGCCACGACATGCGCTATGCCATCGACCCCAGCAAGATTGCCCGCGAACTGGGCTGGTATCCCGAGACCCCTTTCACCGAGGGTATCGAGAAGACCATACGCTGGAACCTTGACCACCAGCCCTGGGTGCGCAGCGTCACCAGCGGCGATTACCAGAAGTACTACGAGGAAATGTACGGCAACCGGTAAGTAGAGAGGCGTTATTGCTGAGAGAAAAGGTTCGCAAAATTTGCGAACCTTGAATCTTGTTATTACCTTTGCGGCAAATTGTTAGGTAATGGAAATCATTTTTGAAAAGGAATATCTTAGATAACTCTATTATGAGGGCAAAACGAGTGACAAGAAACATCGGTTTCAGCCGCAGATTGTCAGCCGCTACATCCGAGTGATGAATATTCTTGACTCGGTTGATAAAGTAGAGGATTTGTTCCAGTTTCATTCTCTGCATTACGAGAGATTGACGGGTGATAAAGACGGATTGGAGTCGGTACGTGTCAATCATCAGTATCGGATAGAATTCAAGAGTTCTTTTAAAGAAAACGAGAAAACGATTACCATTTGCAATATCATTGAATTGTCTAACCACTATAAATAAAAGTAAAGGAAAATGGGAAATCTTGGATATGGTGCATACCCGACGCATCCTGGCGAGGTGCTGAAGGACGAGATTGAATATCGTGGTATCACGCAGCGCAAACTTGCCGAAAGCATGGGTTTGGCTTATTCGGTAGTTAATGAAATCCTGAATGCCCGCAGGCCGTTGACAGCCAAGACCGCTCTGATGTTTGAGGCGGCACTTGACGTGCCTGCCGACTCCCTCATGTACCTGCAATCGAAGTATAACATGCAGACTGCACGCGCCGACAAGTCTATCATGAATACGCTCAAATCCATCCGCAAGATTGCAGCAGTGCTTTGAATTGTTGCGATGATGAGGTACAGAGTTGTTTTTGAGTGGCAGAGTGAGGACGGCGCGATGAGCGACGTGTACAACTGCCGGGACGAGCAGCAGGCGCAGGAAAAGTTCGCCGAGTTGCGCGACAGCCTCGTGCATGCCGTTGACCCCGCCGACTGCGAGATTACCGATGACCCCGCGCACTACAGCGTCATCAATCGCGCGGAGGGCATCCTCGGCTACGTGCACCTGCTAAAGGAGTAAATTCTTTTCAAGGCAGGGTGGGGAGAGCGTAACTGTGCAGGGCGAAGGCCTCGGCGGCCTTGCAGCGGCTCTCGATGCCGCGGAACTGTTCCATCTTCTCGTGCCAGTAGTAGATGTCTTCCATGTGCTGGCTCACGTGGCAGTTGCATGCCTCGTGCTTGCGATTGAGCACGCTCTCGATGTTGACCCAGTGGGTGGGGTGGAACATCTGGCTCTGCTCGCCCGACATGGCCTCGAAGTAATAGAGCGGGAAGCGTCGTCCCAAGCGTCGCCAGGCATCCAGCACCAGCATACCGCAGACGGCATGGTCGCGGTGGGCATCGATGGGCCAGTGGGTCATCACGATGTCGGGATTCTCGCGGTCGATGAGTTCGCGCATCTCCTTGTAGCGCTCCAGATTGACCTCGGTGTTGCCGTCCACCTGGTTCATGAAGATATGGCGCGCGCCCGTCACCTTGCAGGCGTTCTCGCTCTCGACCACGCGGATGGCTGCAGCTTCGCTGTGGCTCTTGCCCGGAATGCCCGCCTCGCCGCGGGTGAGGTAAACGCACACCACGTCGTGACCCGCATCGGCCAGCAGGCACATGGTGCCGCCGCAGCAGGTCTCGGGGTCGTCGGGATGCGCGCCGATGGCCATCACCTTGAGGCGCTTTTTGGGCTTTGCACTATCGGTGCCGTTGTTCTGGGCACTCGCTCCGATGGGCAGTCCCAGCACCGTGGCTCCCACGGCTGCCGTGCCCGTCATCTTGATCATTTCTCGTCGGTTCATGATGCTGATATTTGTGAGTAATCTGCCACAAATTTATAGTAAATCCCGGTCATGAGCAAAAAAAATGGGCTGAATGCCATGCTGATGTGTCCTTTCTTATTATTTTTGTACACTCAAAAGAAATGATTGACTTATGAAAAAGGATATCCGATGGATGTTGGCTGCCATCCTTATAACCTGCGGCCTGTTGATGTCCTGCAAGAGCTCCCAGCCGTCGCTTGTGGGCACTGCTGCCGACTCGAGCCAGTTTGTCAACATCACCGACGTGGTGCCTGACGTGATTCTCGAGATTCGCTACTACAGCACCTACAACTTTGTGGGAGCCCGCATCGACGGGTATGAGCAGCCCGTGGCGCTGATGACCAGGGTTGCTGCCGACAGCCTGCGCGCCGTGAGCGATGACCTGAAGCAACTCGGCTATGTGCTCAAGATCTATGATGCCTATCGTCCCCAAAAGGGCGTTGACCACTTCATGCGCTGGGCCCTGGATGTGAGCGACACCATTACGCGCGCTTATTTCTATCCATACTTGACAAAGGAAGAGGTGTTTGAGAAGGAATATGTGGCCAAGCGTAGCGGACACTCGCGCGGCTCGACGGTGGACCTGACTATCGTGGACATGAAGAGTGGCAAGGATGTGGACATGGGCGGCACGTTTGACTGGTTTGGCAACGAGAGTCACCCCGACTATTGCGGCGACCCCGATGCCATGGTCTACAAGCCCCAGGAGGGCGGTATCACCCAGGAGCAGTTCTACAACCGCATGGTGCTGCGCCAGGCCATGCTGCGCCACGGCTTCAAGCCGCTGGACAACGAGTGGTGGCACTTTACCCTCAAGAACGAGCCCTTCCCCGACACCTACTTCACCTTCCCGGTGCGGCAGTTGCCGTAAAAAAAAAGAATGAATTCTTTTTGTTCTGTTCTCGACTTGCACTATCTTTGCAGGTTAGACGAACAGACCATTTTGTAATCCCATGAGTGAGAAATATATCGTATCGGCGCGCAAGTACAGGCCCTCGACGTTCCGCAGCGTGGTGGGGCAGCAGTCATTGACCCATACCCTGAAGACAGCCATCGCGAGCGGACGGCTGGCGCATGCCTACCTCTTCTGCGGTCCGCGAGGTGTGGGCAAGACGACGTGTGCCCGCATCTTTGCCAAGACCATCAACTGCGAGCATCCCACCCCCGAGGGCGAGGCCTGCAACGAGTGCCCGTCGTGCAGGGCGTTTAATGAGCAGCGGTCCTACAACATCAATGAGTTGGATGCCGCGTCAAACAACAGCGTGGACAACATCCGCGACCTGACCGAGCAAGTGCGCATCCCGCCGCAGACGGGACGCTACCGCGTGTTCATCATCGACGAGGTGCACATGTTGTCGCAGGCAGCGTTCAATGCGTTCCTCAAGACCCTGGAGGAGCCGCCCGAATACGCCATCTTCATTCTTGCCACCACCGAGAAGCAAAAGGTCATCCCCACCATCCTGTCGCGTTGCCAGATCTATGACTTCGCGCGCATCACCGTGCCTGACATCGTGCAGCAACTGCAGTATGTGTGCGAGCAGGAGAGCATCGAGGCCGAGCCCGCCGCGCTCAACGTCATCGCCCAGAAGGCCGATGGTGCCATGCGCGACGCTCTGTCCATCTTTGACCAGGTGGCAGCCTCGACCGAGGGTCACATCACCTACCAGAGCGCTCTCGACAACCTGAATGTGCTCGACTATGACTACTACTTCAGGCTCGTGGAGGCTTTCCTTGCGGGTGACGTCAACCAGTCGCTGCTGATTTACAAGGAGATACGCGACAAGGGCTTTGACTCGCAATTCTTTATCAACGGCCTGGCGCAGCACCTGCGTGACCTGATGGTCGCCGCCACTCCGCAGACCCGCACGCTGCTCGAGATGAACGACGAAGTGGCACAACGGTATGGCCAGCAGAGCGCCAAGTTGTCACCAGCCTTCTACTACCGTGCACTTGACCTGTGCAACACCTGTGACCTGAATTACCGCAATGCCAGCAGCAAGCAGTTGCTGGTGGAACTGACGCTGATAAAACTGTGCCAACTGGTGCAGCCCGTGCAGCAGCAACAACCCTCGCAGCCCGCCATCCAGAAGATAGCCGCCGCCCCGGCTCCCGCTCAGGCTACGCCACAGCAGCGCCCCTCGGCCCAGCAACAGCCTGTCCAGCAGACGGTCCCCATGCCGCCTCATCCCGCTGCATCCAGCGCCGCCCCTGCACAGACCCCCGCCCCTGCGCCTGCCGCATCTCGTCCAATGCCCCGAGGCATGGGTAATGGCCAGCGCATCATGGTGAACGTGACCAGCGCCCCAGCCGCCGCTCAACCGAGTGCCGCCGCTGCTGCCCCCCAGCGAGTGCAACCTTTTACCGCCGAGCAGCTGCAGACTGCCTGGCAAGGCTACATCGACCAGCACCCCCAGGAGCGGGCGTTGTGTACCACGATGTCCTATGCCTTGCCGCAGCAGGGCGAGGGTGCCGAGCACTATGTGATGGTCGTGGGTAGCCCCACCGAGCAGAAGAATGTGGAGGAGCACAAGGAGGCACTGGTGCGGTTCCTGTGCGATGCCTTGAAGAATGACCGCCTCACCCTGGACGTGAAGGTGAGCGAGGTGCCCATCGACACGCCCAAGATCCTCTCACCCCGTGAGGTGGTGGAGCAGATCAAGGAACACAACCCCGCCTTCACCCAGTTCCTCAAAGACTTCGACCTGGGCCTCGCGTGAGTTTTATTAGATTATAAGAGTATGTGAGTATTGGAGTATAAGAATTAATGCGGATGGCGCGGATTAACACTGATTCATCAATTGTTTCTGTTAATCCGCGCCAACCGCGTTAAAAAACACATCCTCTCATCCTCTCATCCTCTCATCCTCCTATCCTCTCATCCTCCCATACTCCCATCCTCCCATACTCCCATACTCCCATCCTCCCATACTCCCATCCTCCCATACTCCCATCCTCCCATCCTCCCATCCTCTCATCCTCTCATCCTCTCATCCTCCCATCCTCCCATACACTTATACTCTCATACTCCCCCAAATCACGGGAGGGCATTGATGCTGGCGGCTTTGACGGTGAAAAAGTTGTCGTTACTGATTTTCAGGAGGTTGTACTCGCTGTGGTTGCCCCATGTGGCGGGCTTGTCCTCAATGACCATGTCCTCGCCAGTGTCGTTGCTGACGTAGGGGGCAATCTGCTGCTGCCAGGCGTGTATCCTGACCTGTGCAGCGGCGCGGTCCATGTAGTTGTTGCCCGTTTTCACCAGTTCCTTGAGGTAGGCGACATACTTGGCTTTGAAGTCGCTGAACCTGAGCAGTCGGGCGATGAGCCGGTTGTTGTCGTTGCCCCAGTGGAGGGGGTCTTGCCGCCCTGCATCATCCTGATTGCCGCACCTGAGGCTGGTGCCCAAGGTGTTGTCGTAGTCGTAGGGGATGAAGTAGAACTTGTAGTCGTGCAAGTGCTTGCTGTTGAAGTAGATGTAGTAGTTGTTGGCGTTGTTCCAGTAGTCGTCCCACATGCCCACGGCGACGTTGACGGCATAGGTCTTGAGGAGCAGATCCACATCGGTGACCGACTGAATCCAGCTGTAGAACTGGCTGTCGTTGAGGCTACTCAACTTGTTCATGAAGTCGATGAGTTGCACACGAGCGCTGTCAAACTCGGCGGTTTGGGTCTCGAGCGTGTAGGCATGGCGGTCATCGGTGTCGTCGTCATACCAGATGTCGCCCCCCGGGTTATTGAGGCCGGCGGCGGCATTGCGGCACTTCCACAGGTAGCCGTTGCTGGCCCCAAAGCGTTCCTTGCGGTCGGTGAGGTAACGCTTGTCGATGGGTTCAAGCATCTCATACACGCCATAGTAGGCCTCGCGGCTGTCGCCCTCGACGTGGAGCCACAGGCGGCAGTAGTTGTCGCGCACGGCTGTCCACACGCCCGCGCGTCGGAACAGGTCGTAGCAGAACATCTCACGCACATAGGCCGGGTCGTCCTTGAACCACTTGAGGTGCAACTTGCGCACGCCCTGGATGGTGTGCGCGTCGTCATCGACATACTTGCGCAGGTTCACGCCGAAGTGTGCATGGTGCCAGTCGGTATTGTCGCGCTGGTGCATTTCTCCATACCAGCCCTCGGGTCTGCGTCGCGAGGTGTTGCCCTTGAGTCGGATGCCCGCGTCATCGATGACTGTGGTCTCGCCCTGCTTGACAAATGCGACACTTGCCTTGACGTACTGGGTAGTGTAGACATTGGTGTCATAGAGGCCGAGTAGCCTGTTCCACTCGTCGAGGCTGACGGTGATATGTATCTCGGGAATGACCTCCTCGTCCCACACGTAGTCATAGCCCTGCTTGACGGGTTCTGGTAGTTCGCCGCCCAGGATGAAGTCGATGAGCACATTCAGGTCGGCAATGCCGATGTCGCCATCGCTGTTCACGTCGGCACGACGCATGATGTCCACATCAGTTGTTCCGCTCAGGATGATGTCAGTCAAGTAGTTGATATCCCCGATGTTGATCTCGCCATCGCAGTTAACATCTCCTGTTTGGTAATTTATTGGGTCGGGGACAGATGGCTCCTCATACTCGGCAACGGAGAAAGTGAGGTAATTGAGGTCAAAGGTGAATGTATAGTCAAGCCCGTTGCCCGTAAATCTGTAGGCATGGTTATTGTTGCTCTTTTGGGTGACGTAGGTGTTGTCCAACGTCACATCCTGGCTGCCGTTGGTCGCAGGGCCGTAGCGGTGAGTGGAATTGAACACGTTCCAGTCGCTCGTCAGCCCGTCGGCAAAGACAAACCAGACCGTGCCATTGACGCTTGCCGTGAGCGTGTAGGTGCCATCGCCCTGGTCCTGCATCTCGACACCCGCAGCGGGGTTCCAGTCACCAAAGGGCGTGTTCCCGACCATATAAATGGCTGCCCGTGCCGGCCCGACCGCCAGCACGAGCGCCATTAGGGTCAATACAAGATATCTATTCATTGTTGAATTTTGGCTTTAAATCTAGACTATATAGATGATCTAGACTATATAGATGATCTATACAATCACTCCTCGTACCAGGTGGAGTACATGAGATAGTTCTTGGCGATTTTCACGTTGATTTCGCTGGCCTGACTGGGGTCGACCATCTTCTTGAACTTCGCCGGACTGCCTGCCCACAACTCGTGGGGACCGATTTTTGTACCGCTCAACACGACACTGCCGGCAGCGACGATAGCACCCTCGCCGATTTCGGCGTGGTCCAGGATGACGCTGCCCATGCCGATGAGTGCCATGTCGCCGATTTTTGCCCCGTGCACCACAACGTTGTGGCCGATGGAGACATCGTTGCCGATTTCGGTAACCGATTTCTCGTACAGGGTGTGTATCACGCTGTTGTCCTGGATGTTGACGCGGTTGCCGATGGTGATGGTGTTCACGTCGCCGCGCAGAACGGCGTTGAACCAGATGCTGCAGTCGTTGCCCATCGTCACGTCGCCCACGACGACGGCGTTGTCGGCCAGGAAACAATTCTCTCCGATTTTGGGCTCAAAGCCCCTTACTTTCTTGATGATAGCCATTATTCTTAGGTAAAAGGTTAGAGGTAAAAGGTTAAAGGTCGCGGGTTTTGTTGGCGAGCCAGGCGGCCTCGTCGGTGTTGAGGAGCGGTGTGATGCGCTCGCGCACCATGCGGTGGTAGTCGTTGATCTGGGCCACCTCCTCGCTGGTGAGCATCGAGGGGTCGATGAGTTGCAGGTCATAGGGGAAGAGCGTCAAGGGCTCGAAGGTGAGAAAATCGCCGAAGTCCTCGGTTTTCTCGGCTTCGACCACGAGCAAGAGGTTCTCGGTGCGGATGCCGTATTGCCCCGTCTTGTACAGACCCGGCTCGTTGCTGGTGACCATACCTGGGACGAGTTTCACGTCCACCAGGTTGGTGCGTATGCTCTGGGGCCCCTCGTGGCAACCCAGGAAGTGTCCCACGCCATGGCCTGTGCCGTGGCCGTAGGTCATCGACTCCTGCCACAGTGGCATGCGTGCCAGCACGTCGAGTTGGCAGCCGGTGGTGCCCACGGGGAACTTGGCGCGTTGCAGTGCCAGGTGTCCCTTGAGCACGAGGGTGAAGTCGTGCTTCTCCTGCGGGGTTGGGTTGCCCAGGGTGACGGTGCGGGTGATGTCGGTCGTGCCGTCCAGGAACTGTGCGCCGCTGTCCACGAGCAGGATGCCCTCGCCATGCAGCGTGGCAGCACTCTCGTCGGTAGCCTCATAGTGCACAATGGCGCCGTGCTCCTTGTAGCCGCAGATCATGGCGAAACTATCCTCGCAGTACAGGTCCTGCTGTGCCCGGAACTCCTTGCCCTTGTTCCACACGTCTACCTCGTTGATGGAGCCCGTGGGGGCCATCTGCTCGATCCACATGAACAGGCGTGTCAGGGCGGCGCCGTCGCGCTCCATGGCACGGCGGAAGCCCTGGATCTGGACCTCGTTCTTGATGCACTTGAGGTCGGTGATGGGCGAGCGGTAATAGACCTTCTGGCAGGGTAGGGCGTTGGCCAGGGTGTCGCTCACGCGGTTGGGGTCGATGAGCACCACCTCGTGCTCGTTGATGCGCTCCAGGAAGCGGACGATGTCGTCATAGTCGCGCACCCTCACGTCACAGGCCTTGAGGTGCTGGCGCACCTCGTCGGTCAACTTGTTATCGTCGATGAAAAGCACGCGGTTGTTGCGTGAGATGTAGGCAAAGGCGATGGCTACCGGCGTGAAGGCCACGTCGTTGCCACGCAGGTTCAACAGCCAGGCGATGTCGTCGAGGGCGGTGACCAGCATAGCGGTCGCCTCGTTGTCCTCGAGCACCTTGAGCAAGCGCTCAATCTTGGCGGCAGCCTCCTCGCCGGCATACTGCACGTCGTGGACAAAGGCCGGCTCGCTGGGGCGAGCAGGGCGGTCGGTCCAGATGGTGTCGGCGGGGTAGAACTCGGTGGCGAGCATGAAGCCGTTCTCGCCGCAGAAGCGCTCCAGCCTGTTGGCCTCCTGGGCGTTATAGAGGCGTCCGTCGATGGCGATGACCGAGTCCTCCTCGAGCACCTGCTGCAGCCACTCGTGGATGGTGGGGTCGTCGCCCATGTTTTCCTTCATCATCACAAAGCCGCTGTCCCGGAGTTCTATCTCGGCTTGCAGGAAGTAGCGCGAGTCGGTCCACAGGGCGGCCTGGTCCAGGGTCACGACGGCTGTGCCGTTGCTGCCCGTGAAGCCGCTGATCCAGTCGCGGAACTTCCAGTGGTCGCAGATGTATTCACTCTGGTGCGGGTCGGTGCCGGGGATGATGACGGCATCGACATTCAGTCGGCGCATCTCGTTGCGCAACGCCTCAAGGTGAGGCAAAGTCTCTCTACTCATAAGTCGTCTCTTTGAAATTATGATGTTATTAATTGTTTTTGCTCATTTTTATCAATTGATATTTCAAAAGATTCTTTCACTTCCCGGCTGCCAGTTGCTGCTGCCGGAAAATTTCCTTTTGTGTCTCAATCTCACGTCGCAACTCTTCCTCGGATGGGAGATATGGCATGTACTTGACTTGAAACAATTGTTCGCTGCCGTGAAGCACACTGTATCGGGCTATATCGCGGCTCGTGTCCTCACACAAGAGCAGGCCGATGGTAGGATTGTCACCCTCTGTTCGTTTCAGATGGTCAAACATTCTCACATACATATCCATCTGTCCAACGTCCTGATGTGTAATCTGTCCGGTCTTCAAATCTATCAGGAAGAAGCACTTCAAGATGTAATTGTAGAAAACCAAGTCGATGTAAAAGTCTCCCATGTCGGTTCGGATGTGCTGCTGCCTGCTGACAAAAGCGAAGCCCTTTCCCATTTCCATGATAAACTTCTGCAAGTGAGAGATGATGCTGCTTTCCAATTCTGTCTCAGCGAAATCGGAATTGGGTTGTAGTCCAAGAAACTCAGCAATGACAGGATTCTTGATGAACTCCAGTTTATCTTGCTGCATGGTTGCCGTGAGTCTGTGCATTTCATCGACAACCTTATCTTTGCTGGCCGATTGCAGCAACCGAAAGTAATATTGCGAACCGATGTTTCGATGCAGCGTTCTCGTGCTCCACATCTCACGCAATGCTTCCTGTTCATACCATTTCCGGGCATCAGCATTATCTACTCTGATCAATTCCCGATAGTGCGTCCATGGAAGCAATTGTGGACTCATTGCTGTCTTATTGCCCAATTGTCGACTCACTGCGTCGACAATTGGGGATTGTCGCTGCAATGAGTCGACAATTTCTGGGAAACAGCGATAGAACTTCAGATAATTGTATAACGACTTGCGGTCTAATCCACCACCATATTTGCTGGTCAGGTCATGAGCAAGTGTAGCAATGATGTGTTTGCCATACTCGGCTCTATCGGCTCCGTCAAGTTCATCCCTGGCGATACGCTCACCCAAAAGCCAGTTGCGCAATGTTAGGGAGATATTGACAACATGATAGGCACGTTGCCTGCTATCCTCGATGATAGCACACGTGTCATCATACAGCGACTTGTAGTCCTGGGGTAAGGAATCTTGAAAGGTCCCAATGTGATTATCCTTTGTGTCCATTATCCAAACCTTGTTAAAGTCGACTTGTTAGCCCTTGAACTTGAGTTTTGAGGGCCTCAAGGTGAGGCAAAGTCTCTCTACTCATTATGGTAATCCTGAATTTGTTGTTTTGATTTAAATACTAAAGCGCAAAGTTACAATTTTTGTGAGGTGGTGCAAAAAGATGCGTCACATTAATTTTTGAAAAGTAAGAAAATGAGGGAAAAATGTGGGGCTTACCGCAAAAATGCTTAATTTTGCAGGTTAAACCAACTGTAACGATAGCAAGGATATGGCAAAGACTAACCAAAAGGCTGTGGCCGACTATGGCTATGTGCGCGTGGCTGCCGTTGTGCCACAGGTCAATGTGGCCGATGTGGACGGCAATGTACATCACATTATCGAAGGCGTGGACGGTGCTGTGGAGGCGGGTGCACGCATCGTGGTGCTGCCCGAACTGTGCGTGACGGGCTACACGTGTGCCGACCTGTTCGGCAACGAGTTGCTGCTGGATGCTGCCGAGCAGGCGCTGCTCACCCTGTGTGGCCACTACAAGGACACGCCGGTGATGGTTGTCCTGGGCGCGCCGTTGCGCTGCAGCGGTCACCTGTTCAACTGTGCCGTGGTCATCAACCACGGCGAGATGTGGGTGGTTCCCAAAACCTATATCCCCAACTACAAGGAGTTCTACGAGAAACGCTGGTTCACCACGAGCAACATCACCGCCATCGCCGGCAAGGACAGCATCACGGTGGGAGGCGAGGAGGTGCCCTTCGGCACACACCAGATCTTTGAGGCAGGCCGTGCGCGCGTGGCTGTGGAGATCTGCGAGGACTTGTGGGTGCCCGCCCCGCCCAGCAGCATCGCCGCCATCAATGGCGCCAACGTGATTGTGAACCTGTCGGCCAGCAATGAACTCATCGGCAAGCACACCTACCTGATGGACCTGATCAAGCACCAGAGCGCGCATTGCATCGCCGCCTATGTGTATGCCTCATGCGGCTACGGCGAGTCGACAACCGACCTCGTGTTTGGCGGCAACGCCGTCATTGCCGAGAACGGCAAGATGCTCGCCGAGGGCGAACGCTTCACGACCAAGCCGCAGATGTCCGTTGCCGACGTCGATATCGCCGCCCTGGAGAACGAGCGCCGCGTGAACGGCAGTTTTGCCGACAGCATGGTGCAGTTCGGCACCCCGTTTGAGCGCATCCCGATGGTGACGGGCAACCCCATCGACTACGAAGATACCGAGTTGCTGCATCCCGTGCGCCGATTGCCGTTTGTGCCCGCCGAGGATGACCGCTTGAATGCCCGCTGCGAGGAGATCATCGCCATCCAGACCGAGGGATTGATGCGTCGCCTCGAGTTCACGGGCATCCCCACCATCGTCGTGGGCGTGTCAGGCGGCCTGGACTCCACGCTGGCCCTGCTGGTGGCTGTGCGTGCCTATGACCGCATGGGCCGCGACCGCAAGGACATCCACGCCATCACGATGCCGGGCTTCGGCACGACAGACCGCACCTACACCAACGCGTGTGCGATGGTCAAGTCGCTGGGCGTGACCCTGCACGAAATCAGCATCGCCGCCGCCGTGACGCAGCACTTCAAGGACATCGGGCATGACGCTGATATCCACGATGTGACCTACGAGAACAGCCAGGCGCGCGAGCGCACCCAGATCCTGATGGATTTCTCCAATAAGGTCAACGGCCTGGTGCTGGGCACCGGCGACCTGTCGGAGCTGGCGCTGGGGTGGGCTACCTACAACGGCGACCACATGTCGATGTACAACGTGAACGTGAGCATCCCCAAGACGCTGGTGCGCCACTTGGTGCGCTGGTTCGCCACGTCGCTCAACGATGGCACCAAGAAGGGCAAAGCCATCCATGACACGCTGACCGACGTGCTCGACACACCCATCAGCCCCGAGTTGACCCCTGCTGCCCAGGACGGCACCATCCTGCAGGTGACCGAGGACATCGTGGGCCCGTATGAGTTGCATGACTTCTTCCTGTACAACATGCTGCGCTACGGCTTCACGCCCGCCAAGTTGTACCTGCTGGCACGCAAGGCCTTTGAGGGCGTGTATGACAACGCGACCATCAAGAAGTGGCTGCGCACGTTCGTCAAGCGGTTCTTTGCCCAGCAGTTCAAGCGCAGTTGTCTGCCCGACGGCCCCAAGGTGGGCAGCGTGTCGCTGTCGCCGCGCGGTGACTGGCGCATGCCCAGCGACGCGTCGTCGCGCCTGTGGATTGCCCAGTGCGACCAGTTGCCCGACTGAAATAACAACTTTTAAGTGTTGGTGTAACCCGTGTGGCACTCGATTTGCAGAGCAAGCGTTTAAAACAGGACGATGAACTTCACTAAAGGGACATACAGAGCATTGCGAGGTGTGGTGGTGACCGCACTGGTGACCGTCGTGGCTTTGTCGGCGATGGCCTACCTGTTGCTGCTGTTGCCACCCGTCCAGGACCGTTTGCGCCACGCGGGTGAAAAAGCCCTGGGCGAGTACCTGAACACCCATGTCGAAATCGGTTCGGTCTCCATCACCCCATTTAACCAACTGGAGATGAACGATGTGAGGATCGACGACCAGTCGGGCGAACCGCTGCTCACCATCGGCAAATTGGGAGCCGGCATCAGCCTTAAAGACCTAATAGCAGACAAACGCATCATTGTCACCTATGGCGAGATAATCGGACTCTCGGGGCATGTGACACGTCCCGATAAGGAGAGTCCCACCAACATGCAGTTCATCCTCGATGCCCTCAAGCCCAAGGACGATGGCCCGTCCAAGCCCTTTGATGTTCAGGTAAAGAACCTCGTGGTGCGGCAGTCGACCCTGAGTTATGATGTGCTTGACCAGCCCCACAAGTTAGGACAGTTTGATGCCAATCATCTGTCATTCAGCAACCTGCGCGCCGATCTGACGTTGCCACGCCTCAAGAACAACGACTTTGACATCCGCATCAAGCGTCTCTCGTTTGACGAGGGCAGTGGCTTGTCGCTCAAGCGGTTGTCCACACAAGTTCATATCACCGACAACGCCCTCGATATCAAGGACTTCAAGGTTCAACTGCCAGGTAGTGACATCCGGCTGGACGATATTCATCTCCAATACACTTCACTCCAGAACCTGGGTTCCGAGTTGCCGCAGATGCCCTTGACCCTGAGTACGCCCGGCAGCACCATCACCCCGTCGGACTTCGCCCCCTTTGCCCCGCAGTTGCGACAGTTCGGCGAGCCCATTCGCCTTGCCACGACCGTTGTGCGCCACGGCAACCGCATCAATGTACCCGCCCTGAACGTTCACACCAATAACGGCGGCCTTACACTGAACACCAGTGGCAGCCTGCTGCTGCCCACCGAGGGCGGTTACCGCACTCTGGACCTGGATCATATCGACCTTGACGTCAAGGCTGCTACCCTGAGCCAGATCATGGGTCTTATTCCCAGTCTGACACCCCAGGCACAAGATATCATCTCCCGCTGCGGCAACGTGACCCTCGACGGCGAGTTGCACAACACGGGCAGCAACGTCGCATTTAACGGCAAGGTGGGTACCTCGCTGGGACAAGCCGTGCTGAATGGCAGCCTGACACAGCATCAAGGCGTGAGCCACTTTGCCGGCCATGTCAAGAGCGACGGCCTGCAGTTGGGCACGCTGGTCGACCAGCGCGGGTTGCTCGACCAGGTGGCCATTGATGGCCAGGTTGACGCGCTTGTCAAGGGAAAGGACGTGTCGGGTCACCTGCAGGGTCATATCCCCTTTATCGACTTCAAGGGCACCCGCTATCACGACATCACCGCCGATGTGACCAAGCAGGGAAACGATTTCACTGGCACCCTGGCCATGAACGACCCCAATGGCCGCCTCAACATCAACGGCAAGGCCTTGCTTGACGGCGTGAACTCCAATTATGACCTCAACATCACCACCGACGGGCTGAACCTGGCCCGCCTGGGACTCACCGACAAGTTTCCCGACCGCCGCGTGTCGGCCCGGGCGACCGCCTCGTTCTGGGGCAATTCGCTCGATAACGTGTCGGGTCACCTGAACGTGTCGGACTTCGCCTTTACCGATCACGCCGGCAAGGGCTTCACGTTCAATAGCCTGCAGGTGAACGCCGACAACAACGGCTATGACAAGGTGCTCAACATCGAGAGCGACCACATCAACGGCTTTGTGTCGGGCCAATATGACTTCAAGACGCTGGTACCCACCGTCAAGCACATGCTCGCCAGTGCCTTCCCGCAGTATTTTGGAGAGTTTGCCGACTATGCACACGGAGGTCTGCCCAATGACCTGCGCATGAACCTCGTCATCACACCCGATGAGGAGTTGAACGAGATGCTCAACCTGCCCGTCAGGTTGGCTTACCGAGCCATTGTGGAGGCTAACTTGAACGAGAGCGACACCACATTTGACCTCGTGGTGGATGCGCCCCTGCTCGTTCAGGGCAGCAACAAGGTCATCGAGCAGACGCGCCTGCTGGTGGAACTTGACAGTGTCACCAACCAACTGGTGGTCAACGCCACATCGCGTTATCCCGCCAAGAATGGTATGGTGGACTTGAACCTGGCCGCCAGTGGCCATGATAACCGCATCGGCGCCAATCTGTCGTGGCGCATGCCACGTGAAACCGACTACCACGGCAACCTCAACCTGGATGCACTGCTCGACCGTGGCACGGCAGGAGGCCTCAAAGCCGACATCGACATCCACCCCTCGCAGCTGGTGTTCAACGACACCATCTGGGAGGTGCAACGCGGCCACATCGGCATCGATGACGGCGTGGTGACCGTGCAGAACGTGGCCGGTGGCCGCGGCGACCAGTTCCTGACCATCAACGGCAAGGTGTCGCACGACCCCGATGACGAGTTGTGCCTGGAGATGAACGACCTGAACCTGGACTATGTGTTTGAGACGCTGGCGATCGACCATGTGGACTTTGGCGGCCGTGCAACGAGCAAGGTGTATGCGCGCGACCTGCTGTCGGGTTCCCCGCGACTGTACACCCCCAGCCTGTTTATCAAGAATATCACCTACAATGACGCATGCCTGGGTGACTTTGACATCAAGGCCGAGTATGATAACGAGACCAAGGGCATCCTTGTCGCGGGCGGCATTGAGCAGCCCAACGGACGCTACACGTCGCTCGACGGCGGCATCTATGTCGCCGATGACTCGCTGTATATAGAATTTGGTGCCGACCATGCCAACGTGGCGTTCCTCAAGCCCTATATGGAAGCCTTCACGAGCGATGTGCAGGGCGAGATGTCGGGCAAGGCAATCCTGTTCGGCAACTTCCACACCATCAACCTCGAGGGCGACATTGTCGCCGACTCGATACGTTTCTTCCTGGACTATGTGAACTGCTACTACACCGCCAGCGACGTCCCCATCCACATCATTCCCGACTATATCGAGTTCAGCGACATCCCCATCCACGACCGAGAGGGTCATGAGGCCAAGTTAGGCGGTTGGCTCAAGCACGATGCCTTCCACCGCCCCGAGTTCAACTTTGCCATCACCGATGCCCGCGACTTCCTGAGTTATGACACCAACCCGTCGATCAACCCCGACTGGTATGGCACCATCTATGGCAACGGCTCGTGCTTTGTTGACGGCGGTCCCGGTATCGTTAATATCACGGTAAACATGACATCAGCCCCGCGCAGCCGCTTCACGCTTGTGATGAGCGACACCGAGCAGGCCGACAAATACAATTTCATCACCTTCCGTGACCGCGATGCCTCGACCCTGCCTGCCGTGAAAGAGCCGGTTGACACGATTGGTCTGATCCTGAGCCAGTTGAAGCAGCAGGTTATCCAAGAGGAGAACTCCGAGCCCAGTGCTTATAACATCGATCTGCAGGGCGACATCACCCCCGACGTGGCACTCACGGTGGTCATGGACCCCGTGGGCGGCGACCGCATCAAGGCCACCGGCAACGGTCACATGCGGCTGACCTACAACAACAACGGCGAGTTGGCGACCTATGGCAAATACACCCTTGACAAGGGTACCTATAACTTTACCCTCCAGGATGTGATATTGAAGGACTTCACCATCCGTGACGGCAGCAGCATCAGTTTCCAGGGCGACCCCTATGCCGCAATACTCGACCTGGAGGCCGTCTACTCACTCAACGCCAACATCCGTGACCTTGACGAGTCGTTTGCCGAGGATCCCGACCTGAACCGCACCAATGTTCCCGTCCACGCCCTGTTGCGTGCCAAGGGCATCATCAGCCAGCCCGACATCTCGTTTGACCTGGAGTTCCCGTCGCTCACGACCGATGCCTATCACAAGGTCA
>ERZ842401.4184-NODE-4184-length-17055-cov-13.840882_pt1 | contig 17055 bp, 9 predicted proteins | sample MGYA00521270_ERZ842401 | MGnify/ENA primary metagenome ERZ842401 (study PRJEB31892, sample SAMEA3878208) | bioreactor metagenome | biome: Moose rumen | place: Sweden | collected 2011-10 | study: EMG produced TPA metagenomics assembly of the PRJEB12797 data set...
AGCACCATCAGCGTGACCATCAACGGCGACAACAGCAAGAACTACAATAACACGGAGTTCGCCGAACCAACTGTCATCGTAAAGGATACAGAGCGCACCGGAACAGAGGAGCAACAGAAACTCACTGCCGATAGAGATTACACCCTCACCTGGTATAAGGGCGAGGGAGGCAATATGACACCTATGACCACCGAAGACAAGTTCTTGGCCGTAGGCACCTATACCGCCATCGCCAGTGGTAAGGGCAACTACGACTCCGCCACAGAGAAGTCGGTAGCCTTCACCATCGTTGCCGGAGCCATAGAAAACAGTTGGGTTGTCTTCACAACACCTTCCGGACATATTTACGACGGACAGAAGTTCACCCCATCTTCGGAGAGCGGCGACCATAACGCTGTCTTCACTGTGACAGACCCCAATTCCAACTACGTGCTCGTGAAGGGTACCGACTATGAGGAGACCATCACCGAGAACGGTGACTTCACATCTGCCGGCAGTCATACGGTGACCATAACCGGCAAGGGCAGCTACGGTGGTACTGCCACATCTGCCAGTCCGTTTGTGATTGCCAAGAAGGATATCAATACAATGGCTCTTGCCGGCAGTCTGCCCACTGTGGGAGAAACCCTGCCAGGCGAAAACACGATTGCAGCTGCCACTACTGGCTCAGAAGGCTTCGGCAGTGCTACAGTGACGTGGACAGGAACCCTCGACGGTGAGAATAAGGTTAAGAGTGGTGAGACTTATACAGGAACTATCACAGTGACAGCCGATGGCAACCACCAGTTTGTCACGTCAACGGAGAGTCCTTTCAGTGCCACCCTCAACGACGTTGCGACAGAGGCAACCATCAATGCCGAAGGCAAGCTCATCGTGACCTATACCGATGCCCACATCGCCATACCGTTTGTGGCCAATCAGGAGTGGGGCACATTCTGTTCTGAGCACAGTATGATACTGCCTGACGGTCTCACCGCCTACTACGTATATAATATCGACGACCAACACGTATATGTGAAGCCGATAGAGGGTCAGACAGTTCCTGCCATCCCTCTCATCGTGAAACGCAGCTCGGCTACGACCGCAGAGACCATCGACTGTCACAACGGTCCTGCCAACACCACCGACCCGAGCGACCGTAACGTTCATTTCAAGGGCGTCACCACTGCCACCCAGATTTCTCACGGCAGTATGATACTCCGCGAAGGTGTCTTTACCTATGCCGCCTCCGGCACGCTGGCAGCCAACCGCTGTTATATCGAGCCCATCACGAGCTCTACCTCCGGAGTGCGTCAGCGCACCATCGTCGTCGACGGCGATGGTACCACCGCCATCAGCTCCATCAGCTTTGGCGATGCCACCACGATGGACGGTGAGTGGTACACCCTCGGCGGACAGCGTATCGAGCGACCCACGAAGAAGGGCATGTATATCCTGAACAACCAGAAAGTAGTCATCAAATAAGCAAACACCCTATGACACATATTATAAGAAAAACCGCAGCCCTGCTGTTCCTGGTCCTCGTAGGACTGGGGACGGCCTCGGCAGGCAATATCATCTCCAAGGCAACCGAAGCCTCCAACGGTTCGGTAACGGCACAGGTGGATGGTAGTACAGTAACCACCGCAGACGCGGGCAAAACAGTGACCCTCATCCTTACCGGTGCAGTGAAAGGCACCTATTTCCACTACGGTCCGAAGCAGGTGACCATCACCACCTATTACAATACGAGTAGTGCAGATGTCCGTACCCGTACCGGAGACAATATAGACGTGCAGATAGAAAAGCAGACCATCAACACGTTTACAAACAATACCTGCACCTTCACGATGCCCGACGGCGACGTGGAGATAGACCCAGAATTTGAGGTGGTGCTCACCGACGTGACGAGTGCCAATGCCGACATCGCTGCCATCGATGCCCAGGCATACCAGGGGACTGCCCTGAAGCCTGCACCCGTGGTAAAGGTAAACGATGTGACGAGTGTTGCCAAGACTCTCACCGCCGGTACCGACTATGACCTCTCTTACGCCGACAATATCAACGTCGGCGAGAATGCCAAGGTCATCTTTACTTTTAAGGGAGCCTATGCCGGAACGGTAGAGAAGAACTTCGCTATTATCGCCCGCAGCATCACCGTGGCAGCCAAAGACCAGACCATCGCCTATGGTGAGACCATCGACGAGGGTGTGGGGCAGGCGGAGATCTCCGGCAATGTCGGACTACTGTCAGGCCACACACTGAGCAGTATCACACTTACCGCTAATGAGACCACGGTAGGTACCCACAATGATGCCATAACCCCGAGTGCCGCCAGGATACTCAACGGCAGTGCCGACGTCACCGACAACTACGCCATAAGCTATTCTAACGGCAAGTTGACGATAGGAGCAAAGAATCTCGGAGACTATTACACTGCCGACGATTTCACCCTCACCCCCAATGCCATCGTGAAGGGTGAGACCTCCACCGCCCCTAATGTGTCGCTCAAGAACGGAGCCACCAGTCTGGTGGAAGGTACTGACTACGAGGTAAAGTGGTACAATGGTACAACAGTAGTAAGCGACATCACTGCCGCCGATGCCGGCACATATACCGCCAAGGTCGTGGGTAAGTCGCCAAATTACAGTGGTGAAATCAGCGTCAGTCAGCCGTTGCCCGTCCCCCCCGCCTCTAATGGTGAGGTGACCATCGACGGCATCCTCTCAGAATACACCTACACCGGCACGGCCATAATCCCCGACTTCGCCGTGAAGGAAGGCACCACCACCCTCAGTGCCGGTACGGACTACGACTACACATTCAGCGACAACCTCAATGCCGGTACAGCCACATTGACCGTCAGCCTGAAGGAAGCCTACGACGGACAGGTTACCAAGACCTTCCAGATAGTGCCTGCGGCCATCACTGTGACTGCCAAAGACCAGACGGTAAGCTACGGCAGTGACATAAGTTCCGCTGCCGACCAGGTAACGGTGACCCTCGGCACGCTCGTCAGTGGTCATGCCATCACAGGCGTAACGCTGACCGCAAACCAACAGACGAAGAAAATCACAGCTGCCAAGGCCGTGATCACCAATGCATCAAACGTGGTGACCGACAACTATAAGATCACCTATGCCGACGGTACGCTGACCGTCAACAAGAAAGCTCTTGGCGGGGCCGAGGTGACCATCACGCCATCAGCTATCATCATCGGCAATGCCGACAAGACACCCACTGTGGCTGTGACCATAGACGGACTACAGCTTGTGGAGGGTACTGACTACGAAGTGGTATGGACGGATGGCAACAACAATACCGTCAGCGATATCTCCGCTGCCCCTGCCGGCACTTACACCGCCAAGGTGGTGGCCAAGGCCGACGGTAACTACAGCGGTGAGGTGAACGTCGAAGGACAGTCGCTGACCGTCTACCCTCAGAATCCTGGAACCGTGACCATCGACGACATTGCCAGCACGGAGTACACAGGCAGTGGGGTAGAGCCGACCATGACAGTCAAACAGGACGGCACGGCCATCACCACCGCAGATTATAGTGTGAGCTACGAGAACAACACCAATGCAGGCACCGCCACCGTCAAACTGAAACTCAACGGCAACACCACCGACACGCCTGACGCCATCAAGACCTTCGAGATTACGAAGAAGAACGTCACCGTGAAGGCAAAGAACCAGAGCATCACTGCCGGCACATCCATCATCAATACCACGGCACAGGCAGAACTCACTGGAGCCGTAAGCGGACATACCGTCTCGCAGGTAACGCTGACCGCCAGTGAGGTCTCGGTAGGTCATCCGGGCACCATCTCCCCCAGCGGTGCCAAGATTGCCAGCGGCAACACCGACGTGACAGCCAACTACAACATCACATATACCGACGGTGAGCTGACGATGACCGCCAAGACGATGGATAACGTAAGCGTGACACTAAGAGAGGCCTCTATAGAATATGGTGAAGCAATCCCCACCATCACCGTAAAGGATGGTGGGACAACGACGATGGTGGAAGGCAGCGACTTCACCGTGACATGGACGGACAAGACCACCGGAGCCGCCGTGAGCGACATCGCCAATGCCAAGCCCGGCACCTACACGGTGACTGTCACCGGCAAGGGCAACTATAGCGGCAGCAAGACCGCCGACCTGACCATTAATGCCAAGACCGCCAGCGACTTGACCATTGAAGGACTTGTGGCCGCAGGCTACGCATACAACGGTCAGTTGCAGAAACCCGCCGTGAGCGTGAAGGGCGACGGTAAGACGCTGATGCCCGAGGTGGACTACGATCTGACATATACCAACAACGTAGACGTCGGCACGGCTACCGTGACGGCCACGTTGAAGGGACACTATACCGGCACCAAGAGCGAAAACTTCACCATCAATGCGAAGAGCATAGCTGTGACGGCCAATGCCCAGGTGATTGCCTATGGCGAGAGTATCGACAACAGCGCCTCGCAGGTGGCTGCCGAGGGTCTGGTGACAGGCCATGCCGTTAGTGGCGTGACCCTGACGGTGGATGCCGGAAACACCACCATCACGCCGAGTGCCGTGAAGATCATGAACGGCTCGACTGACGTGACCGCCAACTATGCACCTACCTACCATACCGGTACACTTACCGTCAACAAGAAATCGTTGGCTGGTGCGGAGGTGACCTTCACCCCCACGGCCATTACCAAGACCGCAACGGCCATGACCGCTCCCACGGTGACCGTGACCCTCGACGGCACGACGGTAGCAACAAGTGAGTATACTGTGGTGTGGATAGACAGCGAGAACAACGAGGTGACTGACATCACCAGTGCCACCGCCGGTACCTACACCGTGAAGATCAAGGCCGCTGAGAGCGGACACTACAGCACACCGGAGGCCGGCGGTATCGCCATAAACGGGAAGCCGTTGACCATCTATGCCGAAAACACCGCATCGGTGACCATCGAAGGCATCACTGAGGCCAGCTATCCCTATACGGGCAGTGCCGTGACACCGGAATTCACGGTGAAGGAGGATGTGACGACCTTGGCTGCCGATAAGTACACAGCAACCTTCGAGAACAATGTGAATGCCGGTACGGCCACTTTGAAAGTGAAGCTGCTAAGCAGCACAAACGACTATGATGCCACGAAGACCTTCGAGATCACTAAGAAGGCCGTGACCATCACTGCCCAGGCACAGACCGTCACCCACGGTGCGCAGCCCGACCAGAGTGTTTCGCAGGTTACTTCCGAAGGACTGGTGGAGGGTCATGAGATAGCCCTTGTGACACTGACGGCCGATGAGGCTAACCAGACGGTGACGCCCAGCGGTGCCAAGGTGCTCAGCGGACAGACCGATGTGACAGCCAACTACGACTTCACGTATGTCGCCGGTACACTGACCGTCGAAAAGAAGGCTCTCACCGGAGCCACGGTGACTGTCAGCCCGTCGGCCATCACCGCCGGCGACGTGAGCCAGGTGCCCACGGTGACAGTGACCGTTGACGGTACGCAGCTCGTGGAGGGTACCGATTATACGATGACATGGACAGATGCCAACGGCAACGCTGTCAGTGACATCACCACCGCACCAGCAGGTTCCTATAAGGCCAAGATCGAGGCCAAGGAGGACGGCAGCTACAGCGGCACCGTCACGGCCCAGCAGCAGCTGACGATATATCCCCAGAATGCGGAGGGTATCAATATCGACGGTGTAGAAGACAGCTACACCTATTCGGGCGGTGCCATCACACCTGACTACAGCGTTAAGCGCGGCAGCAAGACACTGACGTCCGGTACCGACTATACTGCTGTTATTGAGAACAACACCAATGCCGGTACGGCTACCATCAAGGTGACACTCACCGGTTCCGCCAGTGTCAGCGCCACCAAGACCTTCCAGATTATCCAGAAGGCCATGAGCATCACGGCCAAGGACCAGACCGTAGCCTACGGTGACCCTGCCCAGCAGGATGCAGAGCAGTACACCGTGATGGGACTGATAGAAGGACAGACGCTGACCTCGGTGACCCTCTCCGTAGACGAGTCGGCCAAGACGGTGACACCCGCTGATGCCGTCGTGAAGAATGCCGGAGGCAGTGTGGTGACCACCAACTACCAGGTGACCTATACGGCAGGAAAACTGACGGTGACACCTAAGTCGGTGGCCGACCTGCAGGCCACGCTGGCAAGCACCAGTGTGACCACAGGCAGCAGTGCACCGGCCGTCACGGTGAAGAACGGCAGGGGTGAGAACCTCACCGCCGGCGTGGACTACAGCGTGGAGTGGAAGGATGCCGAAGGCAACGTGGTGGATGACATCGCCTCGGCACCGGTAGGCACGTATACAGCTGTAATCAAGGGTAACGGCAACTACACCGGTGAACAGACGCTCACACAGAAACTTACCGTGAACAACCCCGCACCGCCGGTATATTACTACAGCATCAACATCCAACAGCCGCAGCACGGCAGCATCACCATCAACGGCATGAATAACGTGGTGTCAACGTCATCTGCTGCCGGTGAGACGATTACCGTCTCTGCCACAGCCGATGAGGGCTACTACGTGGAGAGTATCACCGTCAACGGCACTCCTATCGAGGGAAGCTCCTTCACCATGCCTAACGAGGACGTGACGGTTACAGCCGTCATCAAGGTGAAGGCACCGAAGACCGGTGACGAGGTTCCCGTAACAGACAGTAACAGCGGCACGCAGATCAGCGGCAAGGTGACAGGCTCCGAGACCGACAGTGAGACGGGCAAGACCACCTACGAGCTGATGCTGACCGGCCTGCCTGAGAGCGTGCTCAACGGTACTACATCACTGGATGGTGATGACATGAAGATAGAGTATCAGGGTAACACCTATCAGGTGAAGAAGGTGGATGCCAGTGCTTTCGAGGGCCAGACACCGGGAGTGATAATCTTCCTGCCTGACGGAGTAAGCACTACGGCACCGGTGACCAACGTTGTCAACGGCGACGGTACAAGTCCTGAGCTGAACCTCAACAACGTCACCAGCTTCGTGACACCGAAGACCGTTCATGCCGACAAGGTGACCTATCAGCGCAGCACCTCAGCAGGCTTCTTCACGCTGTGCCTGCCGTACGACTTCGAGCTGCCTGAGGGATATACCGCCTGGACGCTTAAGAAGGGCATAGACGGTGTGGCAGAGTTCCAGGCCGGAAGCCGTGAGATAAAGGCATGTGAGCCTTACGTGGTAGGCGTTGACGATGCCGACAAGTCACGCAAGGTGACAAGGGCAGGTGCGTCGATAGACCTGAGCGCGGAGAATGTGGCCATCGCAGCCACTACCAGCGACGAGTCGGTACTGCGCGATGATGTGGAGATGTTCGGTACTATTGCAGGTCTGAGCCTTACAAAGGGCGCTGAGCTGAAGGCTCTCGTGATACAGCCTGACTTCAGCTGGAAGATGGCACCGATGACGAGCGAGATGTATGTGCCTGCCTTCGAGTGTTATCTGGTAGTGAAGGGTGACATGGCAGCCACAATAGCCGAGGGCGATTCCATCCCGTCGAGCTTCGGTGATGCAACAGGTATCTGGAATATCACTACTGACGGTCAGGATGCTGGCGACTGGTACAGGCTCGACGGCAGCAGGCTGGAGGGTAAGCCCAAGGCCAAGGGCATGTATATCCGCAACGGCCGCAAGGTAGTAGTCAAATAGCCTCTGAAAGCTATACATGGATTATCGGGTACAGTCTGGAAACAGGCTGTACCTTTTTTTGTAAGCAATATGGACTGGCTATTTCGGTAGTTCGAGCACGAAGCGGCTGCCGGAGGTATATTGTGAATCGAGCTTAAGTGTCCCGCCCAGTAGCAGAACCACGCGCTGGCAAAGGAACAGACCGAGTCCGAGACCCTCAGTGAACATGTCAATCTTCGTGAATTTCTCGAATATAAATCCGGTCTTGTCGGGAGGGATGCCAGGGCCTGTATCCTCTATGGTGAATAAAATGTTGTTGTCTGTGGCGTCGATACGCATTGTAACGCGGCCCTCTTTTGTGAAATGCAGAGCATTGAAGAGCAACTCGGTGAGAACGATAAGCAGATGGTGACTGTTGGTCTTGACAGACATCATATCTGGCACATGACTGTCTAAATGAATCTCTATCGTATGTTTGATGAGGCTGTTTGCATTGTCGATTGCCTCATGTGCAAGTTGGTTACAGTAGGCGGTGTCATCGGTGCTGATGGTCTGGTGACTCTCTATAAGCGAAGCGGTAAGCAGCTTGCTCACCATATAGTCGAGGGTATTGGTCTGCACATACATGGTCTCGGCTATCTGCTGTTTCTCATCGTCAGGAATCATGTCACTGTCATCACGTAAGATCTGCGAGAAGCCATGAACGATGTTGAGTGGCGTACGTATCTGGTGCGACATATCCTGCATGAACTGCGTCTTCTGTTCACTGGCCTGGCGTGCCAGCAGGGTGGCCTGCTCCAGTTCCTTTGTGCGCTGCTCGGTTTCGTTTTTCGTATGTTCTGCATCGCTGATATGCTGGCTGATGCTCCGCCGCATCTGGCAGAAGCTGTTTTGCAGCTGTCCTATCAGGTCGGTGCGCTGGCTGGGAGGCAGTGGCTTCTTGTAGTTTCCGTCTCCAATCTGGCGCAGTTCAGCTGCAAGTAGTCCCAGAGGCTGTATAAAATGTCGTACGATACGGTGGCAGCCCATAACCAGCAGCAGGAGTCCTATTATAAGCAATGGCAACAGTATGTAGTTCAGTCTGTTGTATCCGCGTAACATCTCGTTGGAGGGACATACCAATGCTATGCTCCACTGCGTACCCTCCAGGGGGCGATAGAGCACGATGAGCTGACGGCCGTCCAGATTGATGTCCGTGTGTCCTGTACGTCCGTTGGTCATCTCGTAGCCCAGTGCCACTATATCGGTATGCTCTCTTGGATCGGTGCTCGTGAAGATGGTCTGTTTCAGGACCTTCGTGGTGTCAGGGTGTACGAAATAATGGCCGTCGGCACCAAGCATCATGAAGTAAGAGTGTTCGTAGGGATGCTCAGCCGTGATGGTCTCCGTCAGTTTCCTCAGCGACAGGTCGGTGGAGATGACACCGATAAATTTTCCCTGCTTGTCGTGCAGTGGTACACAGTAAGAGGCTATCATATCAGGACTGGACAGGGTTCCGGTATTATAGTCGTCGAAAGGATCCACCCAGCAGTCGGTTTTCTTTTGGCGTGGAGTCTTGTACCATACCTTATTATAATAATCGTAGTCAGCCTCGCGTACCGTGGCTACGGAGTCCTTCTGTGGTCCCTCCTTGTTATCGAGACGTACGGAATAGGCCGAGAAGCCATAGGCTTCACCAGGATAGTAATCGGGCTCCATGGTGATAGAACAACCGTTGATATGTGGATGGTTGGCAACGATACGGTGTGAGTACCACAGCAGGGAGTCCTGCTGGTGGTTGAGGTTGATGAGCCACAGGAGGTTACGTGTGGCCGTTTCCAACTCTTGCATTTGTCCCTTGACGCGCAGTGCCGTGTTGTCCAGCACATGCGAGGCCTCATCGATGGCCTCCTGACGGATGATGTTACGTGACTGCCAGTACAGGAATCCGAGTGACAGCGTGAATACCAGTATGACAACGAGGAGAATATCCAGACAGAGCCTCGTCGACAGCGACTTACGTATGTGTTTGCGCATCTCTAACATGGGCGCTCCTCCTCTCTAATCTTTTTCCTGTCGGCGATGTCAAGCAGGTTGTTCAGCAGTTCGGTGGTAGTCTCGGTATATCGGCCGATCTTCTCAGCCATGTGGCAGCACTCTCCGGCAGCCATGTCGGCAACGTTCTGGCGGAAATCACCCACGGTGACGTGGATGCCCTTGACCGACTGTTCCATGCGGTCGCTCATGTTCAGGATGACTGCATCCTTTATATGATCAGCCTCGCGGGCCTGTTCGTAGGCCAGTTTCAGATCTTCGTTACGCTGACGTAACACATCGGTAAGATGGGTTACCTGGGCGATATGCTGTATGATGCTCTGCTGCATCTGCCGGAATGTGTTCTGTACGTAACCCACCTCATCGGTGCGGCGGCTCTTCTCTACAGGGACATCAAGATGGCCCTCTGCCATGTCATGGGCTTCGTCGACCAGGCGTTGCAATGGGCGTAGCTGGCGGTGGCTTATGAACAGGCAGAACAATGCCAGAAGCAACAGACCTGTCAGACTGATGATGATCGTATAGCGCTGCAGCGAATAATAGGAACTGAAGATGTCGCTCTCAGGGCATACTATGGCTACGCTCCATCCAGCATTCTCAAAGGGGTGGTAGAAGATGAAGTTGGGCTTGCCGTCGACATACATCTCACTATGGCCGGCATGGCCCGTCATCATCGATATGGCTGCCAGATGGGCGTCATTGGTAACGTCCTCATAAGCCTTGTTGAAGTGTGCCTCATGCTCTTTCAGTGTCTTCTCCGGATGGACGATGAGATGTCCGTCAGTACTCATCACCGTGGCATGGGAGTTTGGAAAAGGTCGCAGTGAGAGTATAAGGTCGGCAAACCACTTCATTGAGATATGTGTCGACAGTACCCCTACCAGCTCGCCCTTGTTGTTGCGCAGTGGCATTCCGTAAGATGTTATGAGGGAGGTCTCCCCCTGTTCTCTGTCGATATAGGGATCTATCCATATCGGGGCTCCACTAAGAAGGGGGGTGAAGTACCATTTCTCACGGGTGTAGGGCTGCCGGCCGCTGTTCATGGCAGTGTGTATCTTAGTAGAGTCGGAGTGGCTGCGGTAGGCATACACCTCGTAATATGTACCATACTTAGGATAGACTCCCGGCTCGAAGGCGATGGCGCACCCCTGGATGTGGGGGTTGACTGATACCAACTGTCGGCAGAGGCTGTCCATGATTTCAGGTTGGTCTAAGCGTTTCTCTATGGTCCAGTGCATGCTACGCGTGGCTGTCTCTACCTCATTCAGTGTGTTGTCGATGCGAAGCTCGGTGGTACGCAGAGTCTGACGGGCTTTCTCCATCGCCTCGTGGTAGATGGACTTCCTGGCATTATGGAACATAATAAAGAGGGCGGTGACAAAGAGAACAGACACGAATCCGACGACCCACAATACTATCTGTGTTGTCAGGGAATGTCGCGATTGTTTTTCTGTCAGTCTCTTCATCGGGTGCAAAGTTACGAAAAAAAAATTAATAACGTTAACGATAACGTAAAAAATATAAGGCGAATTGTTCTCTGTTTCACCTTTTTTTATTAATTTTGCAGCCACAGACTACTAAAATGGTAGTAAATTGACTCTGAACAAACTAAAATATCGATATTAAAACAAAAATGGAACAAGTATTCAGTTACATTATCAGTCTTGGGGCATCGGTGATGATGCCAATCCTCTTTACAATCATCGGCCTGTGTATAGGCATGAAGTTCGGAAAGTCCTTGAAATCAGGCTTGTATGTTGGTGTGGGATTCGTTGGGTTGGGCATCGTGACAGCTCTTCTTACGAGCAACTTCGGCAATCCGCTGAGTGAGATCTCACGTCTTTATAACCTCCAGCTCGGAGTGTTCGACATGGGTTGGCCTGCTGCGGCAGCGGTAGCTTATAATACGGCTGTCGGAGCACTTATCATCCCCATCTGTCTTGGAGTGAACTTCCTTATGCTTGTCACAAAATGTACCCGTACTGTGAATATCGACTTGTGGAACTACTGGCACTTTGCGTTTATCGGGGCTGTGGCATACTTTGTGATGGACCAGAGCCTGGCATGGGGTTATTTCGCTGCCATCGTCTGTTACATCATCACCCTGGTTATGGCCGACCTTACCGCTTCGAAGTTCCAGGGATACTATGATGATATGGATGGTATATCAATACCTCAGCCTTTCTGTCAGAGCTTTACTGTTTTCGCGATAGGTATCAACTGGCTGCTCGACAGGATCCCCGGATTCTCGAAGCTCGATATTGATGCCGACGGACTGAAGAAGAAGTTTGGTGTGCTGGGTGAGCCTATCGTGCTAGGTGTCATCGTAGGTGCTCTGATTGGTGCCGTTGCACAGTTGGATATCAAGAAAATACTCTTTCTCGGTGTGACTATGGGTGCCGTGATGGAACTGATACCCCGTATCACAAAACTCTTCATCGACGGATTGAAACCTATTGCAGAGAAGACACAGGAGGTGGTACAGAAGAAATGGTCTGGTAAGAAAGTGTTTATCGGTATGTCTCCAGCACTGGTAATCGGTCATCCTACTACTCTCGTTGCATCGCTGATACTTATTCCTCTGGCGCTGTTGATGGCTGTGGCATTGCCTGGCAATGAGTTCCTGCCACTGGCTTCGCTGGCGGGTATGTTCTACGTGTTTGTGATGGTTCTGCCATATACAAAGGGTAATGTGGTGAAGACTCTTATAATCGGGCTTATCGCAGTAGGTATAGGCCTTTGGTTCGTGACAGATATGGCCCCGGCCTTTACTCAGGCTGCCCAGACGGTATATGCCCAGACACAGGACCCTGCAGCTAAGATCCCTGAGGGGTTCCAGGCAGGTGCGATTGATTTCGCAAGTTCGCTCTTCGGTTGGGTGATTTATAAATGTGTGAATAATCTGGCCTACGTGGGTGCCGCTATCCTTACGCTCATTACTATCTGTATGGTAATCTGGAACCGCAGGATTATCGTTGCCGATGAAAAGGCTTCCAAGGAATAACATATTAAAAACAAAAATAGAAATGAAGAAATCAATTTTGACTTTAATGCTTATGGCAAGTTTTACATGTGGCTTCGGCCAGCAGAACGTGAGTTTCCAGAAGGCATGTCATCCTGATGACGTGAAGCACTATGACACGAAGACCCTTCGTGATCGCTTCGTTATGGAGAAGGTGATGGCTGCCGACGAGATCAACCTTACTTATTCTATGTACGACCGTTTTATCTTCGGTGGTGCCATGCCTGTTACCAAAGACCTTAAGCTTGAGACTTTCCCAGAGCTTCGTGCTGACTATTTTATGCGTAACCGTGAGTTGGGTATCATCAACACGGGTGGTGACGGTGTGGTAATCGTTGACGGACAGGAGTATCCTCTCGGTTACAGTGAGGCCCTATACGTAGGTCGTGGCTGGCTTGGTAAGGATAAGAAGGGCGGTGACATCGATTCAAATAAGGAGGTGGTGTTCCGTTCAAAGGATCCTCAGAAACCAGCCAAGTTCTATCTGAACTCAGCTACTGCCCATCATCATTATAAGACCCAGTGGGTGACACTCGATGGACGTAAGAACGGAAAGGTGCAGAGTCTGAAGGCCGTTATCATCGGTACAAAGGAAAAGCCACTAGGCACAAAGGCTGAGAGCAATCTGCGCACCATCAACCAGCTGGTCGTTAACACAGCCCTTGAGGAGGGTCCATGTCAGTTGCAGATGGGTCTGACACAGTTGCAGGAGGGTAGTGTCTGGAATACTATGCCCCCTCACACTCACGGACGTCGTATCGAGGCATATTATTATTTCAATGTGCCTGAGACACAGACTGTTTGTCATGTGATGGGTGAGCCTCAGGAGAGTAGGGTGGTATGGCTGCACAACGAGCAGGCTATCATGTCGCCAGAGTGGAGCATCCACTGTGCTTCGGCTACCTATTATTATACATTTATCTGGGGTATGGCAGGCGAGAACCTGAACTATAATGACAAGGACAATATCCCCGTCACCGACCTCAAGTAAATCGTAAATTGTAAAATCGTAAATATTATGGCTCCTGTACAAACATCAAAGATGTCCAACTTCCGTTGGGTGATCTGTGCGCTGCTGTTCCTGGCAACAACAGTAAACTATATGGACCGTCAGGTTCTGTCTCTAACCTGGAAAGATTTTATCGCAGTAGACTTCCATTGGACCGATGCTGACTACGGTAGGATTACAGGATTGTTCTCATTATTCTATGCTATCGCCAACCTCTTCGCTGGTAAGTTCATCGACTGGATGGGTACCAAGAAGGGTTATCTCATTGCTATCTTCGTATGGAGCACTGGTGCTGTTCTTCACGCTGGATGCGGATGGGTGGCTATGAACATTGAGGGCTATGACTCTATCGAGGCATTGCGCGCCGTACAGGCTGGTAGCGATGCGGCTGTAGCGATAGCCACGATTTCTGTATGGCTCTTCCTCAGCTGTCGTCTGATACTCGCCATCGGTGAAGCAGGAAACTTCCCTGCAGCCATCAAGGCCACGGCAGAATACTTCCCAAAGAAAGACCGTGCTTTCTCCACATCGATTTTTAATAGTGGTGCTTCTGTTGGTGCACTTGCTGCTCCTGCTACTATCCCCCTGTTGGCTCGCGCCTGGGGATGGGAGATGGCCTTCGTCATCATCGGTGTGCTGGGTTATGTATGGATGGGTCTCTGGATGTGGCTCTATGAGAAGCCTCGCCATAACAAACGCGTTAACCAGGCCGAGCTCAACTATATAGAGCAGGATATTGATATCGCCGAGGTGCAGGATCGCGACAAGGTGAAAGAAGAGAAGGCTATCCCGTTCTTCGAGTGCTTCACATATCGTCAGACGTGGGCTTTCCTCGTAGGCAAGTTTATGACTGATGGCGTTTGGTGGTTCTTCCTCTTCTGGGCTCCAGCTTACTTCAGCGACCAGTATGGCTATACATCAGACTCAACAATGGGTATTCTGTTGATATTCACCCTGTATCTGATTGTAACAGTGCTTTCTATTGGCGGTGGCTATCTGCCAACATACTTTGTAGACAAGAAAGGCATGAACCCATATCTGGGACGTATGCGTGCCATGTTGATCTTCGCATGTTTCCCTGTGTTGGGACTGTTGGCTCAGCCTCTGGGAGCTTATAGTGCATGGTGGCCAGCCATACTTATTGGTCTGCTGGGTGCAGGACATCAGGCCTGGAGTGCAAACCTGTTCTCAACCATCGGTGATATGTTCCCGAAGAGCACCATCGGTACTATTGTGGGCTTGGGAACCATGACGGGTGGTTTCGGCTCTATGGCCATTAACATGGGAAGTGGTGAGTTCTTTACCTGGGCTGCTGAGCAGGGGGCTGCTTTCCAGTTCTTCGGATTCGAGGGAAAGCCTGCTGCCTATATGGTGGTGTTCTGCATTTGCGCTGTAGCATATCTCATCGGATGGTGCATCATGAAGACACTTGTTCCTAAGTACAAGCCAATCATATTAGAAGATTAATCTCTAAGATAATCTCAAAAAAAAGATCCCTGTTTTCATCGGACAGGGGTCTTTTTTATAATAAAATTAGGAAAATGCACTTTCTTTTAATAAAAAAGGTGTAAAAACTTGGTAGTTTCGTAAAAAAACAGTAATTTTGCACCCGCTTTTCGTGGCACCTGTGCCCGAGGCATAAGTTTAACATCAAAATTTTTAAAAACAAAGACAAATGATTATTGTACCAGTAAAAGAAGGCGAGAACATCGAGAAGGCTCTCAAGAAGTTTAAGAGAAAGTTTGAAAAGACAGGTGTTGTAAAGGAGCTTCGCCGTCGTCAGCAGTTTGACAAACCTTCTGTACTTAAGCGTCTTAAGATGGAGCACGCCATCTACGTACAGCAGCTGCGCACAAATGAGGAATAATAAAAGTTCCTAAAAAATTTGGTAGTTTCGAATTTTATTCGTAAATTCGTAGCCGAAAAAGAGAGTTGTTACTCTCTGAAATGGCGAGAAGAATGATAAACCAGTTTCTGAACTACCTGCGGTACGAGCGGAATTCATCTCCGCAGACTGCGCAGACATACGAGGAGGCTCTTGAGGAGTTTGAATCGTATATCACATTTAGGGATGAAGGGCTCTCGCTCGGAGGAATAGACGCCGACATTATCCGTGACTGGATAGAGAGTCTGATGGATAAAGGAAACACTGCGTCAACAATTAACAAAAAATTGAGTGCATTGCGTTCCTTTTATCGCTTTGCCCTGAAACGGAAACTGGTAACCCACGATCCCGCACACTGCATCGACGGTCCTAAGAAGTCGAAACCTCTGCCGCAATTTCTCCGTGAAGGGGAGATGGACAGGTTGCTCGACGATCTTGAGTGGGATGATAATTATAATAATGTACGTGCGCGTACCATATTATTATTATTATATAGTACAGGACTGAGGCGTTCGGAACTTGTTGGTCTGAACGATTATGATGTAGACTTCAGCGTGAATCAGTTGAAGGTGACGGGAAAACGGAATAAGCAGCGCATTATACCGTTCGGAGATGAGCTGGCGCGTGAACTCTGTCACTATATAGATGTTCGCGACAAGGAGGTGGGTAATTCGGGAGAGACAGGTGAACATCCGCTCTTTCTTGGAAGCAAGGGAGGCAGGATAACAGGTGGACAGGTGTACCTCATTGTCAGGAAGTATCTTACTGCGGTAACCTCACTCAAGAAACGCTCTCCACATGTGCTTAGGCACACTTTCGCTACGGCAATGCTCAATAATGGTGCAGGACTGGAATCTATTAAGGATTTGTTGGGGCATGAGAGCGTCAGTACGACGGAGATCTATACCCACACCACCTTTGAGCAACTGAAACGAGTTTATAAAGAGGCTCATCCAAGAGCCTAGAACCTTTTTAATAACTATTTAAAATAGGAGGTATCTATGGAGATTAAGATTCAGTCGATTCATTTCGACACTACCGAGAAGTTACAGGCGTTCATCGAAAAGAAGGTCGCCAAGTTAGAAAAATCATTTGAGGATATACAGAAAGTAGAGGTGCAACTTAAAGTAGTGAAGCCCGCAACTGCTGACAACAAGACTGTAAGTCTGACGGTAGCGGTTCCTGGAAACACTCTGTTCGTAGAGAAGACAAGTGACACATTTGAGGAAAGTACGGACCTTTGTGTGGATTCTATGAGGGCTCAACTGCAGAAATTCAAGGAAAAATTAAGAGATAGATAAAAAAAAACAAGAAAAGTTTTGGTAATTCAAAAATAAGTAGTAACTTTGCAGCCGTTTTCCGACAGGTCGTAACCCGTGATACAGGGAACGGCTGCAAAAACGCCTCTTTAGCTCAGTTGGCCAGAGCACGTGATTTGTAATCTCGGGGTCGTTGG
>ERZ842401.4185-NODE-4185-length-17055-cov-4.680235_pt1 | contig 17055 bp, 7 predicted proteins | sample MGYA00521270_ERZ842401 | MGnify/ENA primary metagenome ERZ842401 (study PRJEB31892, sample SAMEA3878208) | bioreactor metagenome | biome: Moose rumen | place: Sweden | collected 2011-10 | study: EMG produced TPA metagenomics assembly of the PRJEB12797 data set...
AAAATCCAGGCTTGCGGCGAAACAAAGGGGAGCCGCATGCCGGGATTTTTGGAATATCTGCTCAGGCGGACCCCTGCATGACGCGATTGCCGCGTTTTTGATATAATGCCCACTGCATTCAATCTACAACGGAAGGAACGTTTATGCTGACAGCTTGTATCTTCGCGGCAATTCTCGCCTCGCCTGGAGAGGTCGAGCTTGCCGAAAAGCTTCCCGCCATCTTCGAGAAAAGCGCTGCGCACTATCGCGCGATCGACGCTGCGGCGACACCGCTGATGAACTCTGGCGACGCCGCCAAGGAGAAGAAGCCGCACGGCGAGCGACTTGTCCCTCACGGTTGGGACGCGAAGAACGGCAAGCCTGACATGCGTTCCATCTACTGGTGGACGTCAGGCCATTTTCCAGGGTCGCTCTGGTATCTCTACGAGGCGACTGGCGACGAGTTCTTCAAGGACAGGGCGATTGTCTGGACCGAGTCCATTGCGCCCAACTCGAAGGTTTCCGACAACCACGATGTCGGCTTTATCATGTACTGCTCGTTCGGCAACGCCCGCCGTCTTCTCAGGACTGACAAGTACGATGATCTCTTGCGCGAGACTGCGGCGTCGCTCTCGAAGCGCTTCAACTCCGACCTTGGGCTCATTCGCAGCTGGGGTCCGCTTGACGAGAAGAAGGACTTCCTCGTCATTCCCGACAACATGATGAACCTCGAACTTCTCGAGTGGGCGGCTAAACATGGGGAACGGGGAACGGGGAACGGGGAACGGGAGAAGAGGTTTGACGAAATCGCGCGTTCGCACGCGACGAAGACGATGGCGCACCATTTCCGCGCGGACGGCGGCACCTACCATGTCCTTAACTATGACCAGCGTCCTGGCTTTCATAGCGCGGTGCAGGAAATCCGCCGCGGGCAGGGGCTATCGTGCGAGACGGCGTGGAGCCGCGGGCAGTCGTGGGCGATCTACGGCTACACGATGATGTATCGCGAGACGAAGGATCCCGCCTACCTCGCTTTTGCCCAGAAGGTTTCCGACTTTGCAATCAACCACCCCAATATGCCTGAAGACGGCGTTCCCTACTGGGACTTCGGCGCATCTGGCGAAGAGCGCGACTCATCTGCCGCGTCAATCATGGCGTCGGGGCTTCTCGAGCTTTCGACCTTCGTCGGCGGCGAGAAGGGCGCGAAGTACCGCGCGTTCGCGGTGAAGCAGCTCCTTTCGCTTTGCTCCGACGCCTATTTCGCAAAGCCCGGCGAGAACGGAGACTGGCTTCTCAAGCACGGCGTTGGCCACAAGCCGGCTGGCGGCGAGATTGACGTTCCCCTTGACTATGGCGACTACTACTTCCTCGAGGCGCTTCTGCGCTTCCGTCGCCTTGCTGCCGGCTTCGCCCCCTAATGATTTCCACCTCTAATGATTTCTACAGCTATGAAAAAAAAGATGAATATGGTAATCGCCCAGTCGGGCGGCCCCTCGATGGTGATCAACCAGTCGCTTGTGGGCGCGGTGCTTGAAGCCCGCAAGTCGGCGAAGATAGGCAAAATCCTCGGTGCGAGGCACGGCATCCTCGGCATCCTTGGAAACGACTACATCGACCTCAGGAAACCTTCCGCGAAGAAGCTCGAGGCGATTGCGGAAACTCCCTCTTCTGCGCTTGGCAGTTGCCGCAAGAAACCTGACGCCGCCGACTGTCGCGCGATTTTCGAGGCGTTCAGGAAGCTGAACGTCGGCTACTTCTTCTACATCGGCGGCAACGATTCCGCAGACGCCGCCCGCATCGTCGCGGAGGAAGCCGAGAAGGAGGGTTATCCGCTCGTCGTCTACCACATTCCGAAGACGATTGACAACGATCTCCGCTCGTGCGACCACACGCCCGGCTTCGGCTCTGCGGCTCGGTTTGTCGCGAGCGCGATTCGCGGCGACGACCTCGACAACCGCGCGCTTGGCGGCGTCAAGATCGACATCATAATGGGCCGCGACGCCGGCTTTCTCACCGCCGCGTCCGCGCTTGCCCGCGTTCGTCCCGACGACGGCCCACACCTCATCTATCTCCCTGAAGTCCCGTTTAGCGAGGCGAAGTTTGTGAAGGACGTCAAGGCGGCGCTCAAGAAGTTCGGCCGCTGTGTCTGCGCCGTCTCCGAGGGCATCCGCGGCAAGGACGGCATCGCGATTGGCGCGAAGCTTGGCTCCGGCGAGAAGGACAGCCATGGAAATGTCCAGATGTCGGGAACAGGCGCGCTTGGCGATGCGCTTGCCCGCGTCCTTAAGGAGAAGGCGAAGGTGAAGCGTGTTCGCGCCGACACGTTTGGCTATCTCCAGCGCTCCTTCCCCGGCATCGCCTCGAAGGTCGACCAGGCCGAGGGCCGCGCGGCAGGTGCGGCGGCGGTAAAGGCGGCGCTTAAGGGCGAGCTCTCGAAGGGCACGATTGCGATTGTCCGCGAAGAGTCGAAGAAGTACCGTGTGGCGTTTGCGCCGGTGCCGATCCAAAACGCGGCGAAGTACACGCGTTCGGTACCGAAGGAGTACATCGCGAAGAACGGCCACGACGTGACCGAGGCGTTCCTCGCGTACGCCCGCCCGATCGTCGGCGACCTTCCGCCTTGCGAGATATTCTAAAGGTTCGGCGGCGGCCGAAGGCTCCTCCTCGTGGACCCTCGGCGAATACGCCGTATCCACTCGCTCGGACCTTCGCTCCACCGCCTCGCTTTTGCCCACTGGCAAGATGGCGCTCGTCACCAGCGCAGGCGGCCGAAGAGATTTCCCCTGACGGGATCGAGGTTGAGCCGCCAGTCGCCGGACGGGAGTTGTCTTTCCGGCCAAAGTGGTGTGTTGCCGTTCATAACCTGAAGCCATTCGGGGCGGCGAAGACTTCGGCGGCGCTCGCCGTCTCCGCCCCAGCCAGCGGACGAGAGCACGGTCGAAACGCCCATTTCGCGCATGGCCTTGTACTTGCGGTAGAGAAGCCCCGGCACGGGCACGAACGGCACCGTGGCGACTTCGTGGGAGTTGCCGACCTGGATCTTCGCGCCGATCGGTGCTCCGACTTGGCGGCCTGCTTCGGCCACCTTGCGGAAGCCCTCTGCGGGACCAACGTAGGAGAGCCAGTAGTCACCGCCGTTGCGGAGGCGCCCGAGCTGCTCCTTGACTGCACCAGACTCGAAGTTGTAGGCGAGCGTCACGCCGTCTGGGAGGTGTCGCGCGACTTCGGCGTTCCAGGCGCCGCGCTCGGGACGCACCTGCGGCTGGTAGAACCAGCTGATGTATTCGGCGTCCGAACCCGCGGCGCGTATGCCGCGCATGATCGCGCTCGCCGTCTCCCAGTGGATTTGCCACGGCTCAAGCCCCGCGCAGCGAGGGCAGTTTCCGTTGAAGCGCCCCGTCAGCGGGTCGAACCTCGAGAGGCACGTGGTCTCCCTCTCGCCGTAGGAGATCATCATGATGCCGCCGAGCCGGGGGACCTGGTTGAAGATGTCCTTTACTGATTCTTCGATGTAGCGTTGCGCCGCATGCTGCATCGGACACATCAGGGACTCGCCCGCAACCGTGCACCCGAAGAGCTCCGGATGCTCCTTGAGGAGCGGGTCGTCCTTGCCGCAGCGGCGCGGCTCGATGCAGAAGATCCATGTCTTGATGCCGTATTTGAGGCAACGGTCCACCGTCCTGCGCAGTTTCGCGAGGCGGCGCATTGCGTCGGGCGAGCGCTTCGTGAACGAGGTCTCCGCGAGATCGCGCCACTCCACCGTGAGCCACAGTCCGTTGATTCCCTCGTGCGCGAGGCGGTCGAGATAGGGCTCGGGGTAGTAGTCGACATCGTCCATCAACTCGTCGTGGTTGAGGGGCGGACGCTTGATCGGGCCGAAGAAGCAGCGTGCGATGCGGTTGCGCACCCAGGGCTTGCGGACGCAGGGAGCGAGATCGCCGGCGCGTACGCGGTCCTGGTAGTAGTAGACGGCGCGGCGAAGGCCCTCGTCGTCCTCCGTCGTAATCGTGACCTTGCCGTTTGCGCCAATGTCAATTCTGTAGCTTTCGCGTCCTTCAACTGGCGCCCGCACGAACTTGACGTCGTTCGTCGACACGGGCGGCAGTGCCTCGGGCTTCGCCAACTCCTCGCGGAACGTCCATTCCGCCATCCTCGGATAGGGTGGCGGTTCTGAGAAGGGTGCTGCGAGAGCCTTCACCGACATCTCGGCCGCCGCAATGTGCGCCACGGTTATCAAAGTCATCCTCCGCATGGCCATATTATACCACTTCCGCTTCCGGTTGTCGCAGATGGCGGATTATGATATAATACCAGCTAAATGGAACTGTCGCGTATTTTCCTTGCTTGTAGTCTGGCGGCCGTATCGCTTGTGGCCTCTGCAGTCACAGTTTCGGGTCCAGGCACCTACACGCTTGACGCGGGAACGCTTGCCGTTGGCGAAACCGTCACGCTGACGGCGGTTCCTGATTCCGGAAAGGCCTTCTTCCGCTGGACGGGCGACATCGGGAATGCAGACCCTGCCGAAGCGACAATTACCTTCACGGTCCCCGACGGCAGTATAGGCGCGCTTTTCGGAAACGAGATAACGGTTAAGGCAGATGGCACCGGCGACTATCCCACGCTCAATGCCGCCGTTGCGGCGGCGTCCGACTACGACACCATCGTCCTCGAGGACGGCCAGCATACGAACGCGACACCTGCCTTCGTGGTAATTGACAAGCCGATTAAGGTGATGTCCAGAAACGGTGCGGAACTTGCCTGTTTCCGTGGCCCCAACGATCCGAGCGGCACGACCATCAAGTCGCTCAGCAAGGGCATCAACCTTAACAATGACCTCGCCATACTCAAGGGACTGACGCTGCGCAACTTCGGGTGCGACGGCAGGCAGACGCCGCAGGGACTCGGCCTCTACCTCCAGAAGGGTCTCGTCGAGTACTGCACGATTTCGAACACGCTTCCAAACCACGGCGCGTCGGCGCTTCACATGACGGGCGGTGAGACGCGCCACAGCCTCATCGCCTACAACCGCAGCAACAACAATCAGAACGCGCCAGGAGCCGGCGTCTATCTTGAAGGCGGGACAATCACGAACTGCGTGATTCGCGGCAACAGGGCGTGGAAAAACCATGGCGGCGGCATCTACGTGGCCGGCGCGACGGCACGTGCGACCGGTTGCGTCATCGACGGGAATGTCTGCGACTTCGACGACAATAAGTCGCGCTATGGTGGTGGCGTCTATCTCGAAAACGGGGTCGTCGACAACTGCGTCATCACGAACAATACGGCCGCCCTCGCCGCCGGCGTCTGCCAGGTAGGCGGAACGCTCCTCAACTGCCTCATCAAGGACAACCACAGCGCGAGGAGCTACGGCGGTGTTTATTCGACTGGTGGCGCCATCGAAGACTGCATCATTGCCGACAACACGGCAAAGGTTTCCGGCGGACAGGCACTTTGCATGACAGCGGGTTCGATTTCCGGGACGATGGCCATCGAGAGCTTGCACGCCATTCCCGGCTCGGCCATCGTCTCGATTGCCCCCGCCGTGACGGTTTCGGACTGCGAATTCCAGTGTCCGAACATTCCCGGTGCGACGGAGATCAACTCTTCGCTCTACTATGCGGCGGGCGACTGTTTCGTCGAGGCGAGCCGCGTTGTCGGCCTTGCGCCGCTTGCCATTGACTTCACGGCGCATTGCCTCGGGGACGTCTCTGCTGCCGAATGGGATTTCGGCGATGGCGCGACGGCGTCCGGCGCTACGGCCGCGCACACCTTTGAAGCCCCTGGTGTCTATACTGTGACGTTGACCGTTGGCGGCGAAAGCGCGACACTCGTCATCGATGCGCTTGCCGCGACCACCTATGTCTCAACGGCCGGGTCTGCGACTTTCCCCTACGACACCCCGGAGAAGGCGACGGCTGATCTGCAGGCCGCGATTGATGCGGCGTATGCAGACGACTCTACCGCCGCGACCGTCCATGTCGCGGCAGGGACCTACACGTACACTGGCGCGAATCGCAACAGCTCCGACATCCCCTGGTTCAATGTCGCGAAGCCGGTGTCGATTGTTGGCCCCGAAGAGGGCGAGGTTGTTTTCGACGGCAAAAACAACACCCGGTGCGTTTATATGCTCGATTCTCGGGCGTCCCTTCGTAACTTGACGTTCTACAGATGTAAAAACGGACAGAATGGTGGACTATACATCGGCGGGGCGATTTATATGACGGGTGGCGTAGTCTCGAACTGCAACGTCATCGCGTGTCACGGTAACTACGACGGTGCGGTCACGGCCTTTGGCGGCGAAATCCGCGACTGTTTCTTTGCGACTAACAGCTGCAATGCTTCCGGAGACGATCGGCGCGCCTCGGGACTTCAGATCTACGGTCCGGCGACTGCCACTGGCTGCATCTTCGAGAAGAACGCCGGGGGCTTCGGCGGCGGCGCCTACATGAACCACGCCTCGGCGGTCATCTCCAACTGCGTCTTTCGGGCAAATTCGGTCGAAAGTTGTGGTGGCGGTGCTGTGACAATTGATGCCGGACTTCTCACGCATTGCGTCATCACCAACAACACTTCGAAGGGCGCGGGCGGCGGTCTCCAGATGAGAAACAGCTCATCCTACGTCCGCAACTGCGTCGTCGCATTCAACAAATCGACCAATACCGGTTCAAGCTATGGCGTCAGCAACGGCAAGGCCGGCGGCGGCGGCGTGTCGATGACCGGCGGAACCATCGAGAACTGCACCTTCTACGGCAACGTGTCCTCGTCGCAGACGCGCTGTGATGAACTTTCCATGGACGGTGGTACCGTCCGCAACTGCATTTTCGTCGGGAAGGACGCTACGTTGGCGAATGATATCCGCAAGTCGGGCGGCACCGCGACCTACTGCTTCTTCCGCACGGAAGTTGCCGGAGACGGCAATATCACGGGTGACGCGAAGCTGAAGAATCCCGAGGCGGGTCGCTTCGAGCTCCTTTACGGTTCGCCCTGCATCGACACGGGAATGGAAATCGCGGCGGTTGCAACGGATTTCGCCGGGACGGCGCGCCCGGTTGACGGCGACAACGACGGCACGGCCGCATGGGACATCGGTGCCTACGAAATGGACTTTGCCGGCCAGATGATCGCCTCCTTCGAGGCTGATGTCACGAGCGGACATAGCGAGACGATTGTCACCTTTACGGCTGCTGTCGACGGCGGCACGGCGCCCTACACCTATCGCTGGACGATTGGCGGCGTCGTCTACGAGACGAATGTCAATACGATTACACACACCTTCTCCTATGGTTCGCATGATGTCTCGCTCGACGTCGAGGATGCGACGGGCGCGACGCTTGCCGAGCCGGTTGTTCGCGTTGGAGTTGTGCAGATCAAGTCTCCTGTCGTTTATGTCTCCACTGCCGGTTCGGGCGTCTGGCCCTACGACACATGGGAGAAGGCGACTGCCGACTGGACGCTCGCCGTCGGCGCGGTCTATGCGACGGATTCGGAACCTGGGCGCATCTTTGTCGCGGATGGCACCTATGTGCGCCATGACACCGACAACTTTACCGCCAACCTCACGCTCCCGATTTTGTTCTGCGGGACGAACGCAGCGTGCGGTGCTATTTTCGATGGCGAAAACACCTACCACAAAATCATGTGCGTGAACAATGCCAAGGCCAAGGTCGCCAACTTGAAGTTCATCAACGTCAAAGGGAGATACGGCGACGATTCGGGCGGGCTATGGCTCTACGGCGGTATGGTCTCAAACTGCATCTTCTCCGTCGGAAGCGCCGATGGCGCGGGGATGGTGCGGCAAATGGGCGGGCTCGTCTGCGACACGACGATCGAGAACAGCTATGCGGGCACCCATTCTGGCGGCGACCGCTTTGGCGGCGGACTCTACATGTTGGGCGGAACGGCGGAACGCATAACTATTCAGGGTTGCAGGGACGGCACGGCTGGCGCGGTGCGACTCAACGGCGCGAGCGCCATCCTGCGCAATTCCGTCATTCAGGGGAACTATTCCGAGACCGGTGGGGCCGTCCTGCTCGACGATGGTCTTATCGAGAACTGCATCATATCCAACAACACGGGCAAGTCGATCGCAGGCAGTCTCGTCACCTTCGCGGCGGGGCCTGGTGCGATGGTGCGCGGTGGGACGCTCCGCAACTGCCTTGTTGTGGATAACCGCATGACGAGTGCTAACGGCAGCGGAGGGGCCTTGCATGTGGTTTCCGGCTCCGCCTACAACAACACCGTCTGGGGAAACACGCTTTATTCGGGCGCGACAAACGACATCGGCCAGACGGGCGGCACAGTGGCCAATTCAATCGCCGGCGTCTTCGCGCCTTCCGGCGGCACGCAAACTGGCAATTACGTCGGCTTCATGCCTGGATTCGCCAATCTCTCCGCCTGTGACTTCTCGCTCGTGGGCGACTCGCCATGCCTTGATATCGGCGATTGGACGTTCTGGGGCGAGACGAGACGCGCGGCGAAGGAATCGAAGGACATGGTCGGGAATTCACGGCTTTGCGGCCACTCGGTAGACGCTGGGTGCTACGAATGCGCAGCGCGAGGGTTTATCCTGTCCGTCCGTTAAGATCGCACTTACCTCATGCAAGTCGGGATCGCGTGTTTGCGGGCCGCGACAGCACGGGCGAATACACGGCGGAAATGCGATTGTTCCAAAACGGAGACTTCACGACGCGGAGCAACGAGGTAGAAACTGCGTATCAACGCGACAACACGCTAAAGAGCGACAGACAAGCTTTCTTTTTACGTGTTTGATAATTGCCGACACGATCTACATTTCCGTTTCCGCTTCCGGTTGTCGCAGATGGTGGATTATGATAAAATACCAGTCAAATGGGACTGTCGCGTATTTTCCTTGCTTGTGGTCTGGCGGCCGTATCGCTTGCGGCCTCTGCAGTCACAGTTTCGGGTCCAGGCACCTACACAGTGATGTTGACTGGTGGCGGCGAGTGCCGACGCCGATTCCGACGGGCTTCCGAACTGGGCAGAGTATGTGTGTGGTACGAGCCCGACGGATCCAGCAGAAAAGCTTGTCGCATTCATAACGATGGTGAACGGAGAGCCGGTTGTTACGTATTCTCCTGGAGACTCGCAGATTGCGGATGGCTTCAAGGCGGTTATCAAGGGCACGACCGAGCTTTCCGCCGCACTGTCTACATGGGAAGTCGTGACGGAGACGCGTACATCCACTTGTCGCTTCTTCCGAGTTGAAATCGTTCCCGAAAACTAAAGAGAGAGCGTAAAAGCCATGAAAGAACTTTCGCTTGCATTATTCATTGCATGCGCGTCCGGCCTGTGCTGGGCAATCACCGCAGACCTTGCCGTTTCGAATGGCGGCGGGTTTTCCTTTTCGCCCAATTCCGGCAGCCATTTTGAACCCGCGTTGTTCGACGCTGGCTGGGGGCGCTGTCGCGCCTTCGGCGGATGGAGCGACGAAAATGGCGACGCGGACGGACCTTGGACACGTGCTTTTGAGATCGTCGGCAAAGACGCGGCGCCGGTTGTGCGGGGGAAGGTGGCGTATGTCCTTCGCCGCGATGCCTCGGCCGGCGAACCCGTGGCGCACTTCACTTGGGAGTTTTCCGCTGCCAAGGACTTTGAGGGGAAGGAATTCTGCCTCGCATGGACGCTTCCTTGCGAGCAGTATGCCGCCGACGCCTCGGCGGGAAAGGTCGTCTTTGGCGGCAAGACGGTGGAGCTGCCGCAGAAATACGGCGTTACGCACTTGGGCAACGCAACTTGCGACACGCTGGAGATCGCCGCTCCAGCTGGTGCGCCCCTTCGCATAAAGCTCGAGCGGCCCACGTGGTGCATGGTGCAGGACAACCGCCAGTGGAATACCCCGTGTTTCTCGCTGCGCATGGCAATCGGCGCCGGCAAGCTCAAGGCCGGCGAAAGGCGGACTTTTTCGATGACAATGCGCGGCATCTCGTCCTTTGTCCGCGACGGCAAATACACCGTGCAGGCAAGCGACGACTGGGTGCCGGTCTGTGACACGACGGCCGTCAAGGCCGGCTCTGCGCTCGACTTCTCCGCCGCAGGATGGATCGATGCGCCCGCCGGGAAGCATGGTCGCGTCGTTCGCAAGGGCGATCATTTCGAGTTCGCCGGGATGCCCGGCGTAAAGCAGCGCTTCTACGGCGTCAACCTCTGCTTCTCCGCGAACTACATGAGCGCGGCCGACGCCGAGGAGCTTGCGACGCGTCTTTCGCGCCTCGGCTACAACGCACTGCGAATCCACCACTATGAGCGCGAACTATGCGACCGGAAGGACGGCACGACGATCCGCCCCGAGAAGATGGCCGAGCTCGACAACCTCCTGAACGCCTGCATCCGCCACGGCATATACCTGACGACAGACCTCTTCGTCTCGCGGAACGTCCCCTGGCGTTCCTGCGGCATTGACCGCGACGGCGTAGTTCAGATGAAGGAATACAAGGAGCTTGTGCTCTTTCACGATGGCGCCTTCAAGAACTATCTCGACTTCTCGCGCCAGCTTCTCAACCACGTCAACCCCGAGACCGGTCGCCGTTGGGCCGACGAGCCGGCCTTCGCGTTCCTCGCGCTCGTAAACGAAGGGAATCCTGGCAACTACGGCTATGGCTTCATGAAGAACTTGCCAGAGGCGAAGACGGCATGGGAGAAGTGGCTTGCCGCGCACAAGGCGAAAGAGCCCGAGACGTATGCCAAGATCACGGACAAGGTGCCGGACAACTGCTGGGAGAATTCGCCGCAGAACTGCGCGTACGCGCTCTTCCTTACCGATATAGAAATCGACTTTGCCAAGCGTATGACGGCTTTCATCCGCGAGGAAATCAAGTCGCAGGTGCTACTCACCGACCTTTCCTGCTGGAAGAACGCGATTGAGTACCAGCTCGTCCGCACGCACTACGACTATGTAGACGACCATTTCTACGTGGATCACCCCAAGTTTCTCGAGAAGGACTGGCAGTTGCCGAGCAGCTGCCCGAACTCAAATCCCGTCCGCGGGGCGAACGCAGGCTTCGAGGCGGTCGCCAAGCATCGACTCCTCGACCGTCCGTTCACGCTCACCGAATTCAACTACTCGGGTCCGGGGCAGTTTCGCGGCGTAGGCGGCATGATGCTCGGCGCGCAGGCCGCGCTTCAGGAATACGACGGCATCTGGCGCTTCGCCTGGAGCCACAGTGCCGATGGCCTTCTCAAGCCGCAGTCAATCCACTACTTCGACGTAGCCAAGGATCCGCTCCAGCGCGCGACCGAACGCGCGGTCACGATGCTCTACCTGCGCGGCGACATGAAGCCGCTTAAGCGCACGCACGCGGTCGTATTCCCCGAGAAGGCGCTCCGCAGCGACTTCAGCTGCGGCCCCCAGGCGGATATCAAGGACATGTGGTTCGGGTGGTACGCGCGTTTCGGCACGCTTGTCGCAGACGCGCTCCCGACGGGAGCGACTTCGGGCGGGCTCTTCCCGGAGATATACTCACGCACGTCCGACGACTACCGGCGCTGGGCCGAAGGATCGCGCCCCGGCGACGGGCAGGTGATCATTGACCGCGAGGAGGGGTTTTTTGGCGTCGATACGCCGCGCACCGTCGGTTTCTTCGCGGAGGCGGGTGAGCGCACTGTCGGGCCTCTTACTGTGAAGCTCGACGGAAAAGTTCCGGCCGCAGTCTGGGTGAGCACACTGGACGATGCGCCGATCGCCTCGTCAAAGCGGCTTCTGCTTACGCATGTCGCGGACGTTCAGGACGAGGGAACGGTCTATGCTGATAGCACGAAGAAGGTGCTTCTCAAGTGGGGCCGTCTCCCGCACCTCATGCGCCGGAGCGCGGCGGAGGTGACGATTGTGTTTGAGGACGCGAAGACCTGCACCGTCTACGCGCTTTCGTCGGACGGCTCGCGCCGCGGCGAAGTGCCGGTCATCCAGAAGGGCGGGAAGGTCTCCTTCGTTGCGAACACAGCCCGCGATCCCGCCGAAGCGACCTGCTACTACGAAATCATAAGGATTTGGTACAATGAAAAAGGGGACGAAGGATGAAGAAGATCAAGGTGCTTCTTGTCGATGATCATGCGGTAGTGCGAATGGGCCTCAAGTATGCGCTTTCACTCTTCAAGGACATTGAGCTAGCCGGCGAGCTGTCGGATGGGGAACGCGCGGCGGAACTCATGAAAAGCTCGGGCGCGGATGTCGCCCTGCTTGACATCAGGATGCCGGGCAAAGACGGCCTAGCCGCCCTCGGCGAGATGCTTGCGGCAGATCCTTCCGCAAAGGTTGTAATGCTCACTACGAGCTCAATGGAGGAAGACGTATATGCCGCGCTGAACGCCGGCGCGAAGGGATACGTCCTAAAGGACCGCAATCCGGAGAACATCGTCAAGGCAGTGCGCACCGTCGCGGAGGGCGGAACCTTTATCCCCGACGACATCAAGGCGATCTACAAGGCGAGGAGCGAGGAGCCGGAGCTTACGCCCACGGAGCGCGAGGCGGTTGGACTGCTCGTCCAGGGGCTCAGCAACAAGGCCATAGCCGAAAAGGTCGGGATATCCGAAGACGGCGTGAAGGTACGCCTCAAGCATGCCTACGAGAAGCTCGGCGTAAATGACCGCGCTGGCGCGATATCCGTCGCCATCAGGCGCGGCATAGCCCGTCCCGCCGGTGTGGTGTAGTCTGCGTCCGCTCGGCGAAAAATGAAATGCGGTCTGTCAGTCCTGTGCGCGGCGCTTGCCGCTTCGGCCTTCGCGCTTCCGCGCGTGAAGATCTCGGATGTCCTCGCCATGGACGCAGACGAGATCGCCGCATGCGGGAAGTGCGAGCTTGAAGTGCAGGTGACGTTCAACATACCCTGGGTGGAGAATGCGTTCGTGGCCACCGATGTTGGCGATGTCGACGGGCATGCTCTCTATTTCGCGACGTTCACGGAACCTCAGCCCGGCAAGTTCGACATGGTCGAGCCCGGCGACATAGTGAGGGTCGTCGGCGCTCCGGATCCGATGCTGCTTGAGCCCGGAATAGACGTGGAGAGCGTGAAGTTCGTTTCGCACGCCGACCTTCCCCCGCCGCGTCCCCGGTCTGTTCTTGGAATAAAGGCGGGGCACTTCAACAACTGCCGTGTGCATGTGCGCGGCGTCGGCATGTCGGCGGCATACGGCACCGCGGTCGGGAAACCGGCGTTTCTCCTGTGGCTTTCGACTTCGGACGGAGAGGTCCGTGTGCGCGTCCGCGCGGATGGCCTCTCGCCTGCGGCGTTCCGCGACGCGGAGGTGGAGGTGGACGGCGTGGTCGTTCCCGTGTTCAATCCGCGCCACGAGTTCATCGGCGCGGAGATCGAGGCGCTCGACGCGAAGTCCATCTCGGTGGCGAAGGCGCCGCCGGAGGATCCGTTCTCCGTGCCGGAGTGCGACACATGGGCGCTGCTCGCATGGAGCCCGCGCGGACGCAGGCTGCACGCCTGCCGCGTCATGGGCGAGGTCACGTGCATTTACACGGAAGACGGTGCGTTTTCCGTCCAGCGCGAAAAGGCGTCCGCGAGGGTGTTCGCGGACGGCGAGCCTCCGGCGGTGGGCGACATTGTGGAGGCTGTCGGCTTCCCGGCGATACGGGACGAGTGCGGCGCGCTCGTGGGTGCGCTTTGGCGGCGCACGGATGCGGAAGTCGAGCCGGCTGAAGTGCACCGCCTCTCGCTCGCGCCGGGGTCGCTGTTCGACCTCGGCGGGTTCATGGCCGACAACGACCTGCAGTTCCGCCTCGTCGAGCTCGTGGGACGCGTCGAAGACGTGCGCCTGGAGCATGGCCCGGGCGGGCGTCTCATCATTGACGTCGACGGGCAGAACGTGGACGTGATGCTCCCGCCGTCCGTAGCGGCCGAGCTTCCCTGGGGGATTGAGGACCGTCCGATCGTGCGTGTCCGCGGCGTTCTTGACGCGCGTGTCTCGCTCGGCAACGCGACGAACAGGCTGTTCAGCTTCGAGGGCTTCCATCTGCGCACGAGGGACGCCGGCGACATAGTGCTCGTTCCCGACTGGCGCTGGGGCGTGCGGCGCGCGCTCGGCTTCGCGTGGATCGCGCTGCTCTCGGTCCTCGCCGCGTTCGGCGCGTTCGCGGCAGTCGTCGCCTTCCGCCGTCACCGCGCGCACGTCGGCGCTGAGGCGATAGCGGCCGACAGGCGGCGCATCGCCGCGGAGCTGCACGACACGATATCGCAGCACATATCCGGCGCGAAGCTGTGGGTGTACTCCGCGAAGATGGCCGCGGGCGACACGCTTGCGCCTGGCGCAGCAGATGCGCTCGTGATGGCGGAGAACGTCCTTGAGGCGACGCGGCGCGAGATACGCGATGCAATCATGGACCTCCAGAGCGACGAGTTCGTATCTCAGTCGCCGGAGTCGCTTCTGCGGCGCATCTGCCGCGCCGCGTCGGTTCCGGGGCGGATCAAGGTGCGTTCCTTCCTGCGCGGCCTCCCTGTGAATCTTCCGATCAGCGTGAAACGCGACCTCCTCGGCATCGCATCGGAGGCGATCGGGAACGCCGTGCGGCACGGCGGTGCGGCGAACGTTATCGTGGTGAGCGAGGGCGACGGCGCAGGCGCGTTTACGCTGGATGTCCTCAACGACGGCGCGCCGTTCTCGGCGGACGCCGCGCCGGGTCCGGAGAAGGGGCACTTCGGAATCTCCAACATGCGCGAGCGCGCGGCGCGCTCCGGCATGACACTGACGTTCGGCGAAAAGCGCGGCTACGTCGCGGTCACGCTCGAGCGCCGGGCCGGGTCCTGATCCGCCGTGCTCGCCTGCCGCAAGGCGCTCGCGCGCCGTCCCTCCCCGGCTGAGCTGCCCCTGATGAGGATTCAAGGCGGCGCTACACTTTCGTGTATTGTCCCGTTGTGGGCGTTTTGGTAGAATTGCGACATAAGAGAAAATTGCAAAGGAGCCGAAAGCAATGAAAAAGCCGCAGATTGAATGTCTCAAATCGCCTTCCATGCCGCTATCTTCGCACAATCGCAGGGGTGCGATTCTTGCAACTTTTCTCGCCGCGCTCTGTGCCGCAGCGGCGATCGGTGACACGCTCGTCACGACGCCGTTTTCCAAAAAGATTCCTATAACGATTTCCGGCTACGCGGGTTCGACGGAACTGACCGATTTCCCGGTGCTCGTCACGCTGGCGGAAAATGCGCCGATTGGTTTCTCCTACGATGACTGCGCGACGGACGGCGCCGACCTGCGCTTTGCGGACGCGACGGGCGCGCTCCTGCCGCACGAGATTGAGACGTGGGATAAGACGGGGACGTCCTACATCTGGGTCAAGGTGCCGTCCATCGTCGGCACGGCCACGAAGATTACCTGCTACTACGGCGCGGACGGCACGACCACTTTGCCGACGGTCAGCGCAACCGATGTCTGGTCGCGCTACGCGGCTGTCTTCCACGGTGGCGCGTCGATTGCCGATGCAAGTGGCCATGCGACTGCAATTACCGTTAATGGCGCCACGACCGCGACGACCGGCGGCAAGGCGGGCGGCGTGATGACGAAGGGCAACGTCAAGGGCGTCCTCTTCTCGAACCCCGTCGCCTCCGGGGCGCTTTCGTCGATCGACAACTTCTCGTTTTCGGGGTGGTTCAAGACGACCGGCGTGCGCGGCTCGGTCATTCTCGTCAACAAGGACCGCTACGACTGGGCGAAAGACGGTTTTATTGCCATTGTCGAAGGCGGAAAGTATTTTTCCGTCGGCGTTGGCGTGAATGGTTCGGGGGCGCATCAGCCCGCATCCAGCAACGGCAAGGGCGCGCTTGTCGCCGGCACGTGGGGGCACGTCGCCTTCCGATACGACAAGTCGGCGACGACGCTCGTCTCCTACTTCGATGGAGATGAAATCTATTCGACGGCCTCTGCGCGGAACATTCTCGATCCCGGGAAGACGACGTGGGCCTTCGGCGGACACCAGGACTCCACGGATTATTGCTTTCAGGGCGACATGGACGAAGTGCGCGTCCTGAACGGGACCGCCTCGCCGGACTGGATCAAGGCGGAATACGATTCGGTCAATACGCCGGCGTCGTTCGCTGTTCCGGGCAACGTCGTGGCGGTGGATCAGTCCGCTCCTGTTCTTGCAACGCCTGTTCTCTCACGCAACGCGGACGGAACGTTCATCGTCTCGGTCGAGGTGTCGGGAAGCGCCCCGGATTCAATCGTCTGCACGGCGGGCGGCACCGACTTCGCGATGACGACATCCGATACGGCGCTTCCCGCAACCTATTCCGCCGTCGTTTCGGGTCTTGCCGCCGGAACATACACGGCCACGATCGCCGCGACGGCGACGAGCGGAACGGTTGTTTCTATGACATGCCCTACAGCATTCCACATCGGCGCGCTTGCCGTTACCGTTGTTGCGAACGCCGATGAAGGAACACTCACGGCTGGCACGTTCCGCATCGCCCGCGCCGATGCCGATGCGACGGGGCTTCCGGCACTCGCGGTCGACGTGACGTTTTCGGGCACGGGACTGAACGCGGTGTCCAATCCGGGTGTGACGTCCGTCACGATTCCGTCTGGCGAGGCTTCGGTCGATATTACCATCACGCCGGTCTATACAACAGCCGTCGATGCCGACGCAGAACTCGTGCTGACCGTCTCGGGCGATACGGTGGAAACGTCCTCCACCGCGACGATGACCGTCGTCAATGCCTCGTTCGACCCGGCTGTGCGCTATGTCGCCACAACCGGCGACGACGCGAACCACGGCGGCACGTCCGCGCTGCCGAAGAAGACGATCGGCGCCGCGGTGGCCTCGCTGGAAGACATCGCGCAGACGATGCCCTGCACGGTCCACGTCGCGCCTGGGCTGTATTCGGTGGCAAGCCCGATCGCGATCAACAACGCGGTAAGCATCCTCGGCGACGATTTGGATCCTTCGCGGGTTGTTGTCTCCAACACGCATTCTGGATTTACTTGGGGTGAGGCGCACCGTTGTTTCACCCTGAATGACTCAGGTGCCTGCATCTCCGGCATTACCATGAAGAATGGCGTGTCCTACGGCGGCGGCGGCAATCTTTCGATTGGTGCCAACGGGGGAATGGTTTCGAATTGCGT
>ERZ842401.4186-NODE-4186-length-17050-cov-5.566402_pt1 | contig 17050 bp, 15 predicted proteins | sample MGYA00521270_ERZ842401 | MGnify/ENA primary metagenome ERZ842401 (study PRJEB31892, sample SAMEA3878208) | bioreactor metagenome | biome: Moose rumen | place: Sweden | collected 2011-10 | study: EMG produced TPA metagenomics assembly of the PRJEB12797 data set...
TCATGGACAAAAACAAACATATAAAGTAAAAATACTTTACCGTGAAGATATAGATGCAAGTAAATTACCACAGTCAAATGTAACACTTGATTTAAAATTTAAAGTTGAATATAGACAAAAAGAAAAAGATTCAATTTCTGATGAAAATAAAGATGTTATAAAGCTTACTAAGAGACAAGTTGAAGATCAAATAACACCTGGTGATGAAGTTGAAATTGGTGATGGAGAAACTAAGCAAAAATTTTTAGTAGTAAAACAAGAGGATAATGATGTAATTCTTCTTACTAAATTTAATATTGGAACTGTTGCAACTGGTTTAAATGAAGTTAAATTTATGCAATATGATTATACTCCATATTTTTCTGGTCTTTGCTGGGGAACTGAGTATCATGTTGATGGTGGAATTGCCTCATGGCGTGACAATGTTCCTTTTGCAAAAAATGCTTATTGGCAAGGTAAGATAGGAACAACATATACAAGCGATAATATTTATGATCCAACATATACTGGTGAACCTGTTTTTGATGAAAAAGTTTGTACATTTGGTCAGTCGGATTTAATTGAAGGCTGTGATTACTCAAGTGATTATGGAACTGAGAGTGCAATGGAAATTTATTTGAATGTTGATCAAACACCTGACAATTATAGTATTGCTTATTATGTTGAAAACTATAAGAAAATTCTTATAGATATGGGTGCCCAAATTGAGAGTGCTAGAATCTTAAAAAAATCTGAAGCAGAATCATTAATGAATAATAATTTATTAAATTATGTCGGATCTAATTCATTTTGGCTTTCTGATTCATCTTTAACTTATGTTTGGATGGATGAAGATGAATGTCGATATGATGCACAATTAGTAAGTGCTTATTTGAATTCTGGTACTTACTATAATCAAGCTGGTGTTCGCCCAGTAATAGTAGTTTCAAAAGATAATATAAAATAAAAGAAGGAAATCTATATTTCCTTTTTTTTAACTTAAATTTTTAATAGTGCAAGTCCTATAGTTGCTGATATTAAATTGTATTTTTAGTAGATTTTGATATTCAAAATTCTCTTTTTTTTCATTTACTAGTGTATAATAATCATGATATAATTTTTATATTGGAGGTGCAAAATGGCTAAGACTAAAAAAACAGAAGTTTTAGATAGTAAATGTCCCAATTGTGGGAGTAAAATAACATTTGATCCTACTTCTAATAAATGGGTTTGTAAATTTTGTGATAGCTCATTTACTTTAGAAGAAATAAAAAAACATAAAAATGCTAGTAGTGAAGAAAAAAATCAAGCTATAGAAGAAGAAAATGTTGATGATTATGATGAATATATTTCATATAATTGTAAGAACTGTGGTGCAGAAATAATAACAGATGCACAAACAACTGCAACTTTCTGTGTATATTGTGGTAATACTGCAATACTTAGAAATAAACTTTCTGGAAAATTTACACCAAGTAGAATAATTCCTTTTAAGAAAACACAGACTGATGCTACTGAGGCATTCTTAAAACTTTCTAAAGGAAGACCTTTAGTTCCTAAAAATTTTACAGATCAAAAAAATATAGAAAAAATTAGAGGAATTTATATTCCATTTTGGTTTCATACTTTTAAAGTAGGTGGAGAACTTGATTTTAGGGGCGAAACATATACGCATTGGTCAGTTGGTGATACTCGTTATACAAAGACAAGTGTATATAATATAGAAAGGGAAGGTTCTGTTTTATTTGAAAGTGTCCCTGTTGATGGTTCAACTAGATTTGATAATGCTTTAATGAATACTATACAGCCATATGATTATAATGATTTAATACCATATAATCATGCTTATTTATCTGGTTTTCTTGCGGAAAGATTTGATGTTGAATCTGAAAAGACTAGACCAGAAGTTGAAAAAGATGTTATAGAAAAATCAAAATCTCTATTTAAGGGAAGTGCTTCTCGATATACTATAAAAAGAATAACTAAAGATACACTTGCTACTGAAGAATATAAAAAAGAATATGTACTTCTTCCTGTATATATGGTTAATGTTAAGTATATGGGCAAGATGCATACTTTTGCTATGAATGGTCAGACAGGAGAATTTATTGGTGATATACCTGTTGATAAAAAGAAAGCAGTTATAATTGCTGTAATACTTTTTATATCGTTATTTCTAGTGTTTTCACTAGCAATGTATATTTCTGCTAAAGCAGGAGGTGCTGTATGAAAAAAATAAAGCTTTTAATACTTATTCTTTTAATAGCGCTTGTACCTAATGTTTTTGCTAGTACTAATACTCAGGATAGAAATACATTAGATAATTATGGTGTAAATAAGAAATGGAAAATAACAGATAATAACAAATCAAATGTCTTAAATTCATATAAAGTTGATGCAAGTGAAAAAATATATGACTTTGCTGATATTTTAACTGATGAAGAAGAACAAAGAGTATATGAAAAATTTATGACTTTTATAAATAAGACAAAAATGGATATGGTTTTTGTATCAATAAATAAACCTTATGTTCAGGATTCAGATATAGAAGATTTTGCAGCTGATTTTTATGACTATAATGATTTTGGTATAGATTTTGATAAATATAGTGGTGTTCTTATAGTTAGAGATACTTATGAACCTGATCCTTTTTATAATATTTATCTTTTTGGTGAAGCGCAACTTTATTTCTATGGCGATAGAACTGAGAATACTTTAGATGATATTTATAATTCCTTTCATTCAGGATATTATGAGAACGGTTTAAATACTTTTATTTCAGAATTTACTAGTTATTATGATAGAGGAATTGATAGTTCATTAAAATATCATTTTATTGATGAAAATGGTTATATTCGTGAAAAACTTCATATGCCTTGGGTTGGTATTGTTTTTGCTGATCTGCTTGTTGTTTTTATTGTAATGTTAATATTAGTTAAGAAAAATAAAATGATAACTAAGAAGTTAGATGTTTCTAAGTATTATGATAAAAAAACATTAGTCTTTACAAAGCAAAACGATATATTTATAAGTGAACATACTTCAAGTTATACTGTTTCATCAAGTTCTGGAGGTGGACATTCATCAGGTGGTGGATTCCATTCATCTGGAGGATCTTCTGGAGGAGGTCATTCTTCTGGAGGAGGAAGACATGGATAAAATTAAGAAAAACTAAAAGAAAGTAGTTTTTTCTTTTTTTATTTGGTACAATATATAGAGAGGTAATATCTATGGAAGAACTAAAGAACATTGTTAAAACTAAAAATAATAGTAATTTAGAAACTAATTATCATAAAGCTTGTCGTGATAAAGATTTTTCTAATTATGTTAAAACTTTACCTATAGAAGAGAGTTTATTAATAAAATATACATCTTCTTTAGAAGATTGTGTAAATGAAAGAAAACTATGTAGAAATTGTCCTGGTATTAAAGAATGTCCTCAATCAGTTAAAGGATATGTTTTAACACCTGAAAAAAATGGTAAAAGAGTAATTTTTTCATATGTTGCTTGTAGTCGTAAAAGAGAAGAATTATATAAGGATAATGTCACATATTTTGATATAAGTCGTGATGTTAGAGATGCTAATCTAAAAAATGTATTTAAAGATGATAAGGGAAGACTTCCTCTTATTAAGTATATAAATGATTTTATAAAAAACTTTGAAAATGATGAAGTTGAATCAAAGGGACTTTATTTAACTGGTTCATTTGGATCAGGTAAAACGTATATGGTTTCAGCTATATTAAATGAAATGGCTAAAAGAGGAGTTAGAAGTACTATAGTTTATTATCCTGAATTTTTAAGAGATTTAAAAGCTTCATTTAGTGATAATTATAATGAAAAATTTATTGTTGCTAAAAAAAGTCCTATTCTTTTTATAGATGATATAGGTGCTGAAAATTGTAGTGTTTGGTCTAGAGATGAAATACTTGGATCAATACTTCAATATAGAATGGAACAGCATTTACCAACTTTCTTTACTTCAAATCTTTCACTTAAAGAATTGGAAGAACATTTATCTAATACTTCAAATGGTGTAGAGAAAGTTAAAGCAAGAAGAATTATAGAAAGAATTAAACAATTAACTATTCCAATGGAACTAGTTAGTAAAAACAGGAGGGACTAATGAAAATATCATCTAAGAATCTTGATAGATTAATTTCGATTTTTGATAATTATCATGGACAAAATGATAAAGTTTTGAACTGTCTTTCTCAAGATTCAGAGGATGATGTTGTAATTGTTTTACTTGAAATAATTAATAATTTAATAAAAGAAGATAACTACATTAATAATAGAAATTCTGTAAATAATATGATTAACTATATTAGAAATCTTTTGTTAGAAAAAGAAAGTATAGATAAATCACAAGTAAATAGAAAAATTACTAAGATATTAGAGTCAATAAACACTTTTTTACTTGAAGAAAAATATGATGAACATCATAGAAAAGAGTATAGAAAAGAATATTATAATTTATCACGTAGACTTATGAAACTTCCAATAGAAGAAGATGAAAATACAAAATATTTAGAAGTACTTTGGACTGTTATTACAGAAATTAAAAATTTAGATTATTTAGAAAGAACACTTGAGGTGTTAAATGTAGAAAATACTGTTTTTAAAGATAGTTATACAATTATAATGAAACTTGTTTCTTTATATATAGAAAAAATTAGAAATTTATATACAGATTATAATTATGAAGAAATAAGATATTATAATTTAGTTATTAAACAAATACTTTTTAATAAATTTTGGATTATAAGTGAAGTAGAGAAAGAGTGGTGTATTGATCTATTAACACAAGAAATAAATTTTTTATCTAGAAATCCAAATGATTTTATGAAAGTTCAATTTCTTGATGATGTACTAAGAAGTTTTAATTTTTCTTTTGATAATTCTAAGATACTTAATGATTTATCAATTAGATATGATGTTAATATAGAAAATAGTGACTTATATGTACCTGATTGTACAATTGATAAAAGAATGTCTACTAGAGTTATTGCAAATGATTATATTATTACTATAGATAGCAGTGATACAAAAGAAATTGATGATGGACTTTCTTGTGAAAGATTAGATGATGGATCATATTTACTTGGAATTCATATTACAGATGTATTTGGATATATTAAAATATATGATCAAATTATTACTGAGGCTTTGTCTCGAGGTGAAACTATTTATTTAGAAGATTTACTTGTATATATGCTTCCTAAAGAACTTGCTACTGATAAAGCATCACTTCTTGAAAATAGACCAAGATATGCTGATTCACATTATTTTGTTATTTCTCCAAGTGGAGAAATAATTTCAGATGTATTTATGAAAACTATAGTTAGTAATTCAAAAAGAACTACTTATGATGATGTAAATAAAGTATTATCAAAAAGTAAGAGTGATGGATCTTACTTTGAAGTTGCTCTTCATAATTTAAGAAGAGTTGAGAAGATTCTTGAAAATAAAACATTAAGATTATATAAAGCAGAAAGTAATACTAGAAAAAAGAGTAGTATTGCTAATAAGATAGTTGCTTATACTATGATGCTTGAAAATGTATCTATGGCTGAATATTTTAGTAGTAATGATTATCCTTTTATATATAGAGTTTGTGGTGAGCAAGAAATAGATGAAGATTTAAAAAAATGTATTCCTGAAGATAAGATGAGTGATGAACTTGATAAAGTATTATATGAAATATCAAAAGAGAAAGGTAAAGTAATGTATGGAGTAGCTGGAGAACATGGTGAACTTGGATTTACTCATTATTCACATTCTACTTCTCCTTTAAGAAGATTTGCTGATTTATGGAATAGATATTTAATTTCTGTTTTTAAAAATAAAAATGTTAGTGATGAAGATATAAAACGTTTAGAAGAGGAAACATCTAAAATAGTTTCTAAACTTAATAGTGTTTTAGATAGGCATGAATATTTTACAATTGAGTATAATAAGAAAATAAAACAATTGAAATAATGATCTTACTTGAAAAATAGATTTAAATGTGTTAATATCTATTTGAACGAAATATCAAATACATTGATAAAGGACATGGCTATAAATGATTCTTTTTAGAGAGTTCGTGGTTGGTGCAAACGAATAAGATAATTTATTAGTTACTACCTTTTTAGTAGAATTATTAAAAGTAATTCCGGTATATGCCGTTATATAAAATAAGATAAATGAAGGATGGTACCGTCTTATGACTCCTATACAGGTTGTATAGGAGTTTTTTGATAGAGTATGTTTAGGAGAACTTATGACAAAAGAAGAGTTTAAGAAAGAGTATGAGAAAATTATGATGGAAGAACTTACTGAAAAAGATGTGGAGAAGAGAATGGTAATTCATCAAAAATTCATACAGTTAAAAAATGAATACAAAAAAAGTATTGTTAATGATAAAGAAAATAGGAGGAAGACAAAATGATAAATATAAAAGAAGATGAAAAATTAAGTGTAATGAACCATTCATGTGCACATTTACTTGCTCAAGCAGTAAAACATTTATATCCAGAAGCTAAATTTTGGGTTGGACCAGCTATTGAAGAAGGATTCTATTATGATATAGATCTTGGTGATGTAACTATTACAGAAGAAGATTTAGAAAAAATAGAAAAAGAAATGAAGAAATGTAGTAAGAGTGCTAAAAACATTGTTAGACGTGAACTAAGTAAAGAAGAAGCTCTTGAAATGTTTAAAGATAATCCATATAAGATAGAATTAATTGAAAAAATGGATGATAATGAAGTAATTAGTTGTTATACTCAAGGCGATTTTACTGATTTATGTCGTGGACCACATGTAGAAAATACTAAATTACTTAAGTATTTTAAATTACTTAAAGTAAGTGGTGCTTATTATAAAGGTGATTCTAAAAATAAAGTACTTCAAAGAATATATGGTATTTGTTTTGATTCTGAAGAAGATTTAAATAAACATTTAGAATACTTAGAGGAATGTAAGCAAAGAGACCATAGAAAATTAGGTAAAGAACTAGGAATATTTATGTTCAGTGATTTGGTTGGAAGAGGTCTTCCAATGTGGCTTCCTAATGGATTTATAGTTAGACGTAGTTTATCTGATTATATTATGAATAAAGAATTAGAACTTGGTTATAAACATGTTTTAACACCATCACTAGGTAATGTTGATTTATATAAAACTAGTGGACATTGGGATCATTACAAAGAAGATATGTTTCCAGCTATGGAACTTGATGATGAAGCATATGTATTAAGACCAATGAATTGTCCTCATCATATGATGATGTATAAGAACAGTCTTCATTCATATCGTAATCTTCCACTTAGAATAGCTGAAGTTGCTACTGATTTTAGATATGAAGCAAGTGGAGCTTTGTGTGGTATAGAAAGAGCTCGTACATTTACTCAAAATGATTCTCATATATTCTGTACTCCAAGTCAGATTAAAGATGAGTTTGAGGGAGTAGTTAAATTAATTCTTGATGTTTATAAAGATTTTGGTTTTGAAAACTATGAATTTAGACTTTCTTTAAGGGATAAGAATGATAAAGAAAAATACTTTGATAATGATGAGATGTGGGATAAAGCAGAGAATGAACTTAGAAAAGTATTAAAAGAGTTAAATATAGATTTCTATGAAGCAGAAGGTGAAGCAGCATTCTATGGACCAAAGTTAGACGTTCAAGTTAAGAGCGCTATTGGACATGATGTTACACTTTCTACTTGTCAACTTGATTTCTTACTTCCAGAAAGATTTGAACTTACATATATAGATGAAAATGGAGAAAAACAAAGACCAGTTGTTATTCATAGAGCAATACTTGGATCTCTTGATCGATTTGTTGCATTTATGCTTGAAGAAACTAAAGGTAAACTTCCACTTTGGCTTTCACCAGTGCAGATAGATATTATTCCGGTTTCTGGTGAACATCAAGGAGAGTATGCTTATGAAGTTAAAGAAAAACTTGAAAAAGCTGGAATTAGAGTGGAAGTAGATGATAGAAATGAAAAACTTGGATATAGAATGAGAGAAGCTCAAACTAGAAAAATTCCTTATTCATTAGTTCTTGGAGATAATGAAAAAGAAAATGGTACTGTAACTTATAGAAGATATCAATCAGAAGAGAAAGTTACACTATCAATAGATGAATTTATAAAACTTATAAAAGATGAAATAGATAATAAAATCAGACATTAGAAGTTCTTAAGAACTTCTTTTATTTTTTTTGTAAAAAAGTGTAAATAATAAAAATGAGTGTTTTTTTTCTTCAAAAATTATCATATGTATGATAAAATATAAATTAAGATAGGGTGATTTGTGTGAGAAAATTACTAAATAAAAGAAAAAAGAGAACTAAAGTATTTGTAATTATTGGTTTATTTGTAATGCTATTTGTAGGAATAGGTTATTCCTATTTAAGAGAAACACTAACTATAAACAGTAATACTGAAATTTCAAGTATGAAGTGGGACGTACACTTAGAAAATGTAAAAGTAACTTCTGGAAGTATAACTCCTGTTAGTGAACCAACTATTGGTTCTGATAAATTATCTGTAACTACTTCTTTAGATTTTACTCAACCAGCACAATTTTATGAATATACAGTTGATGTAAAAAATGATGGTAGTATTGATGCTATGATTGATTCATATGATAGTACTGTTCTTTCTGAAGCACAATCTAAGTATTTAATTTATACTGCAACTTATTCTGATGGAGAAAGAGTTCAGAATAATCAAATTTTAAAAGCTGGAGAAAAAGAAACTATTAGAGTTAGAATAGAGGTAAAAGAAGATTTACAAAAGGCTGATTTACCAACTGATGGTGATGAAATAAAAATTACTTTTAAATTAAATTATGTTCAGGCTGATGATGATGCAGTTGATAGATCAATTAAAATTACATATGTTAATAGACAAAATGAGGGACAAATTACCCCTGGAGATGTTATTAGAATAGGTGATACTGAAGAGTTCTACGTAGTAAGCAGTGATTCTACTAAAACAGTACTACTTGCTAAATATAATTTACTTTTAGGAAATATAGTAGTAGAAGACTATTCAGTAACCGGAACAATTCCAATAACAACTACAGGATATGGATTACAAAGTAGTGAAGCAACGGGATATGATGGAGATGGTAACTATTGGGCAACAACAAAGTTCTCAACACCAAATTATTGGGTAGATGAAAGTGGTAATCTAATAAGTCCATATAATGAAAATGGAGCAAGTTTTGATGGTAATCCATATCCATATGTATATGGTAGTAATTCAACAATTTACCAATATATAAGTGGAGAAAATGGATATATAGCAAAACTAAAAGCAATGGGAGCACCTAGTTCGATAACAGGAAGATTGCTTTCTTATGAAGAAGCAGATGGCATAAAAGAAGTAAAAGATAATGGTACATCAATAATATTTGATGGAAACCAATCATACTGGCTTGGATCATCTAATGATAATGAAGGAATTTGGAGTGTAATAATTGGTTCAAATAATTTTACTTATGGGGATACTGCTGAACCAGATATTTTTGGTGTTCGTCCGGTTATAGAAATGTCTACAAGTGATATAAAATAATTAAAAAAATAGAAAGGTTATGATAATATGAAATTTAATAATGGAGTTAGAAAAAAACATATTAGAAGAAGTGCTATTAAGAAAAGACTTATTTTGGTTGCTGCGCTTTTCTTTACTATGTTTGTAGGTATAGGTTATGCTTATGTTAAAAGAACTTTAAACATTAATAATAATACTAAGATATCAAGCCTTTCATGGGATATTCATTTTGAAAATTTAAATGTTACTGATGGTAGTATTGAACCTCTTACTGAATCAACTATTTCACAAGATAAAATGAGTATTACTTCTGTTCTTGATTTTAAAAATGATGGAGAGTTTTATGAGTATACAGTTGATGTAGTTAATAATGGTACAATTAATGCTATGATTGAAAGCGTTGAAGGATTAACTCTTACTGAAGAACAAGCTAAATACTTTGATTATTCAGCTACATATTCAGATGGTCTTGCTATAGCTAATAATCAATTTTTAAAAGGTAAAACAAAAGAAACTATAAAGGTAAGAATTGCTTTGAAGGATGGACTTACTATTACTGATTTACCAACTAATGCTTTAGATATTAAATTTACTTTTAAATTAAATTATGTTCAAGCAAATAATAGTGGTGTACGTGTTCGTATTCCTTTAGTTGTTGATAGACAGAATGAAAATGAAATTACAGTAGGTGACTTAGTTACTCTTTCTTCAAATAATTCTGAACAATTCTATGTTATAAGTAGTGATCAAGATACTACTAAATTATTATCAAAAAGTTGTTTAACAAGCGATGCTATTCAAGGAAATGAATTTGAACTTAGTTATCTTTCTGATACTGCTTATTGGGAAGATAAAGTAGGAGATGAACTAACTTACTTTGGAAGTTATTCTGGTACACCTAATTATCCATATGTATTTGATAATAATAGTTCAGTATATAACTTAGTTAAAAGATATAAAGAAAATTTAATTGATTTTAGTATTGGTGTTACTGATGTTAAATTACCATCTTATGAAGAATTACAAGGGTTATCATCTAATATTCTTACAATAGAAAATAAAACATATATTACTGGATCTGTTTTTGATAATTATAATTATTACATTGTTAATGGAGCGGGTATGATAACTACAACTCTTGTTAGTGATAAAAATACTTATGCAGTTAGACCTGTTGTAATCATTCCTACAACAGAATTAAGATAAAAATTAAATAAATATTGTTTACAAAAATTTGTCAAGTGTGGCAAATTTTTTTTGTTTTCCTTTACAAAATATCTAGTTTGTGGTAATTTTATAGTAAGCAGTGGCAACTGGTGGGGAAAAGTGGTGAATCTGTATGCTAATGGGAGAGTATCATCATAACATTGATGAGAAGGGTAGATTAACTATTCCTTCTAAGTTCAGAGAAGATTTAAAAGATAAGTTTGTAATTACTCGTGGACTTGAAAATTGTCTTTTCGCGTACTCAGTAGATGATTTTCAAAAAATAGTAGCTGAACTACAAAAAATCCCATTTACAAAAAAAGATGCACGTGGATTCATGCGTTTTTTCCTATCAGGAGCGACTGAGGTAGAATTCGATAAGCAAGGTCGCATTAATATAAGTTCCCCACTTATTTCATTTGCCGGTCTAAAAAAAGAATGCGTTATTATTGGAACTGGAGATAGACTAGAAATATGGTCTAAAGAAGGATGGGACGAGTTTTTTGATTCTACTAAAGACAACATGTCTGACATAGCTGAAGGACTATTTGATACTAATATAAATATTTAACAGGTGATTTTATGCATATAAGTGTTTTGAAAGATGAATTAATTGAAGGTTTAAACCTAAAAGAAGATAGTATTATAGTTGATTGTACATTAGGCTATGCAGGAGATAGTAGCACTATTTTGAAGAAGATTAAAAAGGGGTTTTTATTCGCCTTCGATCAAGATAGTGAAGCAATTAAATTTAGTACTGGTGTTCTTTCAAATATCGGTACTAACTTCACTATCATCAAGAGTAACTTTGTACATTTAGAAGAAGAACTAAAAAAACGTGATGTTGAATTGGTTGATGGAGTTATTTTTGATCTTGGTGTTAGCAGTCCTCAACTTGATGAAAAAGAAAGAGGATTTAGTTATCACGAAGATGCACGCCTTGATATGAGAATGGATAGAGAAAGTAAATTAGATGCTCATTATGTAGTAAATAATTACTCATTAAATGAACTAAATCGTATTTTTAGGGATTATGGTGAAAGTAAATTTTCATATCAGATAGCTAAGAAAATAGTAAAGTGCCGTGAAGAAAAAGAAATTGATACAACTCTTGAATTAGTTGAAATAATTAAAAGTAGTGTTCCTGAAAAAGAAAAAAGAAAGAAACATCCTGCTAAACAAATATTTCAAGCTATAAGAATAGAAGTGAACCATGAATTAGATGTAATAAAACCTGCACTAGAACAAGCAGTTAGAATGCTTAAAATTGGTGGAAGAATTGAAGTAATAACATTTCATTCATTGGAAGATAAAATTGTTAAGAAATATTTTAAAGAGCTTTGTGATGTTAAAGAAGAAGTCAAAGGACTTCCTAATATAGATTCTAAGTATTTACCTGATTTTAAATTAGTGGTTAATAAGGCTATTGTTCCTAGTGAAGAAGAACTAGAAAATAACAATAGAGCAAGAAGCGCTAAACTTAGAATAATAGAAAGAGTAAAATAGGAGAGAAAGAATATGAAAAAGAAAAAATATAAGAAAGTAGTAAAAATATCTAAGTTTGAAAGATTTATATATACACTTGCAATAGCTTTAGTTATGATTGCGCCTATTTCTATTGTTTTTTCTAAAGCTACGCTTTCTAAACTTAATTTTGAAGTAGAAGAATTAAAAGGAGAGATTGCTGTACAAGAAAAAGAAAACGATAGTCTTGCTATGGCAATTGACGAACTTGCTAGTCTTACAACTATACAAGAGGTTGCACAAGATGAAGGATTAAGTTATAATAATAATAACATTAAGGTCGTAAGATAACTAAAGGACGTGAGTTAATTGAAAAAGAAAAAGAGGAGAAATAATATTAAATATGGGAAACTATTAATTATTTGTTCTCTTTTTTTGTTTGGTTTAATGATATTTAGATTGGTTCAACTTTCAACTGCTAAAGAGATTGATGATGTTAGTTTGCAAGAACTTGCTAGTAAAAGAACTACTCGTACTGACAAGTTAGAAGCAAAGAGGGGTACTATCTATAGTGTTAATAAAGATGTACTTGCTCAAAATGTTACATCATATAAGTTAATTGCATATCTTTCTTCATCTAGAACAACAAATAAGAATAAACCTCAACATGTTGTAGATAAAGAACAAACTGCAGAAAAACTTGCTCCAATTCTTGGTATGGAAAAAGATGATGTTTTAAAATATTTAAATAAAGAAAATTTATATCAGACAGAATTTGGATCTCGTGGAAGAGGTCTTACAGAAATACAAAAACAAGAAATTGAAAATTTAGGATTACCAGGTCTTGATTTTGTAGAGAGTTATAAAAGATATTATCCTAAGGGTAATTTTTTATCTTATACTTTAGGATATGCAACTACTAAGATTGATGATGATGGGAATTCTTTAATTACTGGTAAGATGGGACTTGAACTTTATTATGATAATATATTAAAGGGTGAAGATGGATTTGTTACTTATCAGAAAGATTTAAAAGGTTATAAAATTAGTGGAACAAATGAAGTTAGAAAAGAAGCTGTACAAGGTAAAGATATTTATTTAACTATAGATAGTAATGTTCAATTTTTTGTTGAACAAGCTCTTACTAATTGTAAAAATAACTTTGGTTATGAATGGTTTACTATGGTTATAATGGATGCTAAGACTGGAAAAATACTTGGATTATCATCTAACCCTAATTTTGATTTAAATACTCGTGAAAATATTACTAATTATTTAGATTTAACTATAGCTCTTCCTTATGAACCTGGTAGTACTATGAAAACATTTACATATATGGCTGCTATGGAAAATGGAGTTTATGATGGATCTAAGACATATAAGTCAGGTGTTTATGTTACATCTGATGGTACTGAAATAGGTGACTGGAACAGAAATGGTTGGGGCTATATTACTTATGATAAAGGTTATGCTTTATCTAGTAATGTTGGTGTAATTAATCTTTTACATAACTTTATGAACAGTGCTATGCTTAGACAATATTATAAAAAACTTGGATTTGGCAAAAAGACTGGTATTACTCTTCCAAATGAAAGTCCTGGTAAACTTGGATTCAAATATGAAACAGAAGTATATAATGCTGGATTTGGACAAGGTATTACTACGACACCTCTTCAGAATGTACAAGCTATGACACCACTTACTAATGATGGTATGCTTTTAAAACCATATATTGTTGATAGAATAGTTGATCCAGATACAGGTGAAGCTATTTATACAGGTAAAAGAACAGAAAAAGATAGAGTGGCTTCTACTCAAACAGTTCAAAAAATGATTAGTTTAATGGATGATACAGTTAACGGTATTGGCAATACTGGTTCAGGATATAGAATTGATAGCGGTGAACTTATTGGTAAAACAGGTACAGCTCAGATAGCTCGTGATAATGGTGGTGGATATATGAATGGTCAAGAGGATATTATTTCTTCTTTCTCAGGAATTTATCCTAAATCAGATCCTCAGTTTATAATATATGCATCAGTGAAAAGACCAAGTGGTGGTAGTCAAAAAGGTATTTCAACTGCAGTAAAAGAAGTAGTTAGCAATCTTTCTAAATACTATGGAACTGAAGTGAATGAAACACAAGGAGAAGAAATAGTTATTTATACACTTCCTTCTTTTGAAAACAAAAAGTTGGATGATGCTAAAACAACTCTTACTAACAATAAAATTTATAATCAAGTTATAATAGGTGAAGGAAATAAAGTAATTAGTCAATATCCTTCAAAAGATAGTGTTGTAACAAGTAAAGACAGAGTATTCTTAGTTACGAATGACTCTAATTTAAAATTAATGAATTTAACGGGTTATTCAAGTAAAGAAGCAAAAGGAATACTTGAGACTTTGGGTATGAAAGTAAAACTTACTGGTAATGGTTATGTTACATGGCAAAGTGTTCCTCCTGATGCGGTTATTACACCTGGTATGGAGATAGAACTTACTTTAAATCCTAAATTTGATGCTAATAATGCTTCATAAATGTGTTACAATATAGTAGGTGATATAAATGGAAAATAAAAAGACAAAAAAAGAAATAGTTAAAATGCTTTTAAAAAGTCATGAACTTGATGAGAAAGATGAAGAAGAACTTCTAGATCTTTTAATAGATCAACCTATAAGTATTGATGTAGATAAACAAGAAGAATTAAAAATGACTTTTGGTGATAGGGTTGCTGATAAAGTTAGTGAAATAGCTGGTTCATGGGGATTTATTATTGGATTTTCATCATTTTTGGTGTTTTGGATTATACTAAATGTATATATTTTAAAAGGAGATAGTAAAGTTGATCCATATCCGTTTATTTTGCTTAATTTACTACTTTCTTGTTTAGCTGCTCTTCAGGCTCCTATAATTATGATGAGTCAAAATAGACAAGCTGCTAAGGATAGTTTAAGAAATCAAAATGATTATAGAACAGATTTAAAAAGTGAGTTAATTCTTGAGGAATTACATGATAAAATAGAAATAATAATTAAACAACAATACAAAATTCTTAATAGAATTGAGAAATTGGAGGGTTCTAAGGATGAAAAAGATAGTTAGTATATTATTAGTTGTAATTTTAGCATTTTTCTTTGTTACTGGTTGTGATGATGATGCTAAAGAAGCTGTTCAAGTAAAAGCATCTAAAGGTGAGAGTACTTTAAAATGTTCTAGAACTGCAGCTGGTATGAATAATGCTACTGCTTCACTAAACTATACTATTTATTATAAAGGAGATTATGTTACTAAAACAGTTTCAATTGAGAGAGTAGAATCTGATGATTCATCTGTTCTAGATCAATATGAAGAATCTTATAATAAAATATTTATTCCATATAAAGATATTGATTATTATGATAATAATGTTGATAGAACTTCTAATAGTGTTACTAGTACTACTGTTATTAACTATGAAAAAGTAGATACTAAAAAAATACTTGAAATAGAAGGAGAAAATGGTAATATATATGAAGAAGACGGAAAAGTAAAAAAAGATACTCTTGTTTCTTTCTTTAAGAAATATGGAGCAAAATGTGAGTAGCTTTTCCTTTTTGCTTGAATAGTTTAATGGATAAAATACTTTCCTCCGACGAAAGGGATATAGGTTCGATTCCTATTTCAAGTACCATCTGCCGATATAGTTTAGTGGTAAAACAGATCCTTGGTAAGGATCAGCGGACAGTTCAATTCTGTCTTTCGGCACCATAGGGAAATCCGCTCGAACTTATTTATTAGTTTCGAGAATAAATAGACAATCAATTCTAAATTAGGATTGATTTTTTTCTTGTTTAGAAAAAAGTCTTTCAAAGAAAGGATTGATTAAAATGGTAAATGTTATCAAGCAAGAAGTTAGAATGGAAGAACACTTGCGAAAAAGATTAGAATTTATTTGTGAGTTTTGTAGAGTTAAACCAATTATTATTAATGGTAATTTAAGAACAATAGATAAAACTAATCTTACATATCTAGAGCCACATAGAATTATAATTAATGATATAACTTTTCTAGCTTTTAATTATTCTAATGAGATATTTATTGAAAACTTAAATAATAAGATTAAATTATCTGAATTAGAAGACTATTTAAAAACTATCTAAATACTACTATTCCCTAATCAGGGAATTGACAAATCAATGTTTTAAGTATATTATATAAAGCCAATGAAAGAGGTATTCTCTAGAAATGGAGGTACACCGATGATAAAAGGCAAAAATAAAATAAAATTATATAATATGAATTATATTGAGGAGTCAGTAGTATTTAGACTTTACTAGATACTATTGTCTCCTCTTTTTTAGTAAAAGGAGTTGAAGATAATGGATAAAGAAAAGAAAATCGCGGGACTATATATTAGGGTTAGTACTGAAGACCAAGCTCGTGAAGGATTTAGTTTACCAGAGTAAGAAAAACGTTTAAGAACAATGTGTGAATACAAGGGTTATGAAATATATAAAGTTTATAAAGATGCTGGTATAAGTGCTAAAACTGGTAATAAAAGACCTGCATTTGAAGAATTACTACAAGATATTAAAGATAAGAAATGTAATACTATTGTTGTATTAAAACTGGATAGACTTACAAGAAGTGTTTATGATTGGGAAAACATTATTAAATTTTTAGAAGAAAATAATGCTTATTTAGATTGTGCTAATGATGATATAAATACTACTAATGCTAATGGGAAAATGATTTCAAGAATACTAATGAGTGTATCTCAACAAGAAATAGAAAGAACTAGTGAAAGAACAAAAGTAGGATTATCTGGAGCAATTAAGGCAGGACATATTCCAGCAAGAGCACCAC
>ERZ842401.4187-NODE-4187-length-17045-cov-4.869099_pt1 | contig 17045 bp, 10 predicted proteins | sample MGYA00521270_ERZ842401 | MGnify/ENA primary metagenome ERZ842401 (study PRJEB31892, sample SAMEA3878208) | bioreactor metagenome | biome: Moose rumen | place: Sweden | collected 2011-10 | study: EMG produced TPA metagenomics assembly of the PRJEB12797 data set...
CGGAACGTCCGTAGGTTCCGTAAAAAGCATTCTTAGCTTGAAGAAAATCGTGGAGGCAGAGGCTCGGACGCAACCTGTCGTAGTAGTAGTCAGCGCACTTGGAGGCATTACCGACAAGTTGATAGCCACCTCGCAACTGGCCCTGCAGGGCGACGAGCGATGGAAGGAGGAGTTCGACGCCATGGTTTCCCGCCACCACCAGATGATAGACACCATCATCCAAGACGACAAAAAGCGCGTTGACTTATTCAATAAGGTAGACCAGCTCTTTGACCAGTTAAAGAGCATCTACTACGGAGTCTTCCTCATTCACGACCTCAGCATCAAGACACAAGATGCCATCGTCTCGTACGGCGAACGGCTCTCATCGAACATCGTGGCCACGCTGGTCAAGAATGGCGTGCGCATGAACTCGCGTGACTTCATCCGCACTGAGAAGAAAAACGGCAAGCACACGTTAGACTCAGAGCTAACGGTGCGGTTAGTGCGCGAAGCTTTCGGCCCCGTATGTTGCCATGACATGGCCACAAATCGGACCATTGCCGTTGTGCCAGGCTTCATCAGCCGCGACCGCGACACCAACGAGACCACCAACTTAGGCCGCGGAGGGTCAGACTATACTGCTACCATCATAGCCGCCGCCCTCGATGCCGAGGTGCTGGAGATATGGACAGACGTAGACGGCTTCATGACGGCCGACCCGCGCGTCATTAAGACAGCTTACACCATCAACGAGCTCTCCTATATTGAGGCCATGGAACTCTGTAACTTCGGTGCCAAGGTCATCTATCCGCCAACCATCTATCCCGTCTGCGTTAAGAATATCCCCATCAAGGTGAAGAACACCTTCAACCCAGAGCATCCGGGAACCCTCATCAAAGACCATATAGAGAACGACCAGAAGCCCATCAAGGGTATTTCCAGCATCAAGGGCACCACGCTTATCACTGTAACGGGCCTCTCGATGGTGGGTGTTATCGGTGTCAACCGCCGCATCTTCACCACCCTGGCCAACAAGGGTATCTCGGTGTTCATGGTCAGTCAGGCCTCATCAGAAAACTCCACGTCTATCGGTGTACGCGATGAGGATGCCGACGCCGCTGTCGAGGTGCTGAACGAGGAGTTCAAGAAAGAGATTGAGACGGGAGCCATGTTCCCCATGCACGCCGAGAGCGGATTGGCCACCATAGCCATCGTGGGTGAGAACATGAAGCACACACCGGGCATTGCCGGCAAACTGTTTGGCACGTTGGGACGTTCGGGCATCAGTGTCATTGCCTGTGCCCAGGGTGCTTCGGAAACCAACATCTCGTTTGTCGTTGACGGACGCTTCCTGCGTAAGTCGCTCAACGTGTTGCACGATTCGTTCTTCCTGTCCGAATACAAGGTCCTCAATCTGTTCCTTTGCGGGGTCGGCACGGTGGGCTCAATGCTCATCGAACAGATTCGCTCGCAATACGACGAGCTGATGCAGCGCAACGGTCTAAAGCTCAACGTGGTGGGCATTGCCTCGTCGAAAGCAGGCATCTACGACCGTGACGGCATTGACCTCGAAAACTATCGCGAACTGCTCAAAGCCCCCGAAGCACAGGGGCGCAAGCTGCGCGACGAGGTCATCGGCATGAACATCTTCAACAGCGTATTCGTGGATTGCACAGCCAGCAAAGACGTGGCCGCACTCTATCAGACATTCCTCGAACATAACATTAGCGTCATTGCCGCCAACAAGATAGCAGCCTCCAGTGACTATGATAACTACATGAAACTAAAGAAAACGGCCCGCGACCGCGGTGTGTGGTTCCGCTATGAAACAAACGTAGGCGCTGGCCTGCCCATCATCGGCACCATCAACGACCTGCGCAACTCTGGCGACAAGATTCTGAAGATTGAGGCAGTGCTGAGCGGTACGCTCAACTTCATCTTCAACGAAATCAGTGCCGACATCCCGTTCTCGGAGACCGTCCGTCGCGCCAAGGAACAAGGCTACTCAGAACCAGACCCGCGCATCGACCTCAGTGGCACCGACGTCATTCGCAAGTTGGTCATCCTGACGCGCGAGGCAGGCTATCAAGTAGAGCAAGCTGACGTGGAGAAGCGCTTGTTCGTGCCCGACAGCTATTTCGAGGGCAGCGTAGACGACTTCTGGCAGAAGTTGCCCGCACTGGATGCAGACTTTGAACAGCGCCGTCAGCAATTGGAGGCAGAGGGCAAGCGCTGGCGCTTTGTAGCCACAATGGAAGGCGGACTCACCAATGTTGCCCTGCACGAAGTTGGCAACACCCATCCTTTCTATAACCTTGAAGGTTCCAATAATATCGTGTTGCTCACCACGGAGCGCTACAAAGAGTATCCCATGCAGATTCAGGGCTATGGCGCCGGTGCCAGCGTTACTGCCGCTGGTGTGTTTGCCAACATCATGTCAATTGCTAACATATAACCATTGAATCTATAGTCCCTATAGGAACTACAAAAACAAGGAGACAACGATGAAACACCTTATTATATTAGGCGACGGTATGGCTGACCACAAGGTGGAGCGCCTTGGAGGCAAGACACTATTGCAATACGCCCGTCCCGAATACATGAACCGATTGGCCCGCGATGGCCGTACAGGCAGACTCGTCACTGTACCTGAGGGATTCCCTCCAGGATCGGAGGTGGCCAACACGGCCATCCTCGGCTACGACCTGAACAAGGTGTACGAAGGTCGAGGCCCGTTAGAGGCTGCCAGCATTGGATATGAGATGGCCGAGGATGACATGGCCATCCGTTGCAACATCATCACATTAGAGGACGGAAAAATTATCACCCATAATGGTGGTAATCTGGAAACGAAAGATGCCGACGTACTCATCAAATACCTCAATGACAAATTAGCAGCCCCCATCAATGAGCGCGAAGGATGTGAGCGGGTGAAGTTCATCACGGGCATTCAATACCGCCATCTGCTCGTCATCAAGGGTGGAAGCAAACACATTGTCTGCGCCCCACCCCACGACCATCCCGGCGAGCCATGGCAACCGCTTTTAGTCAAGGCTGCCCCCCTATGCAGCGTCACTGCCACTGCAAGCGAGACCAACCGCCTCACCCCCCAGCAAACCGCAGACCTGTTGAACACCCTCATCCTGCGCTCGCAAGAGCTGCTGGCCATACACCCCTACAACACAGCCAAAGCTGCCAAGGGCGAGCGACAGGCCAACAGCATCTGGCCTTGGTCTGGGGGCTATCGTCCCTCCATGCAGACACTGATGGCACAATATCCGCAGATAAAGTCTGGCGCCGTCATCTCTGCCGTTGACCTCATTCAAGGCATTGGCCGCTATGCCGGACTCCGCATCATCAAGGTGCCCGGAGCCACAGGCTTGGCCAACACCAACTACGAGGGCAAGGCACAGGCTGCTATTGATGCCCTGAAAACGGACGACTTTGTATTTGTCCACGTAGAGGCTACCGACGAGGCTGGTCACGATGGTGACATCGACCTGAAGCTGAAAGCCATCGACTATCTGGACAAACGCCTCATCAAGCCCATCTTCAAAGCCATAGAACAGATGGAAGAACCTGTCTGCATAGCCGTCCTGCCAGACCATCCTACTCCTGTCGAACTGCGCATTCACGTCAACGAGCCAGTGCCTTTCATCATCTGGCATCGTGGCATCGTTCCAGACAATGTACAATACTACGACGAGGAAGCGTGCGTCAGCGGTGGCTATGGGCTACTGCGCCTTGAAGAATTTATGCACACATTCATTAACGAAGGGGCATAGCTCTTATGGACAACAAAATAGCAGAAATCACAAGACACATCCTGCTTGCGACGGTGCTGTGTTTTAGCTCCATCCAAACGATGTGGGCACAAGAACTGCTGGCAAAGGTGACCATCAATAGTCAGCAGGTAGAGGGTACGGACAAGAGTGTATTCGAAAACTTGCAACAGGCATTGGAGCAATTCATCAACGAACGACAATGGACAGAATTGCAATTCCAGCAGAACGAGCGTATCAACGTGAACCTAAACCTGACGGTTACCAAATACGACAAGAGCGCCAACCGTTTCTCGTGTACAGCCATGATACAAGCCAATCGTCCTGTTTACAACTCCGCCTACACCACCACATTATATAATAACAAAGATGGTGACTTCAATTTTGACTTCGCCCAGTTTGACCAACTGAACTTTAACGATGAAACCATTGACAATCAGCTGACGGCACTCGTTGCCTACTATGCCTACCTCATCATTGGTCTTGACCTTGACTCATTCTCGCCTTTAGGTGGTACAGATGTGCTTCAGCGTTGCATGCAACTGACCAACAACGCGCAAGACTTGGGATTCACGGGATGGAAGGCATTCGAGACCAGCCGCAATCGCTTTGCCATCATCAATGATTATCTGGACGAAGCCATGAAGCCTTTCCGCCAGTTGCAATACGACTACTATCGCACAGGGCTGGACGAAATGGCCAATAATGCTGAGCGTGGCCGCACTAATGTCAGCACGGCACTGGAGTTATTGAAAAAGGCCCATGAGGATAAGCCGCTAAGTCTGCTGCCACAGATTTGGACGGACTATAAGCGAGATGAACTGGCTAATATCTATAAGGGCAAGGGCACTCAAAAGGAGAAAGAAGCTGTCTACGACTTGCTGTTCAACATCAACGCCTCACAAAGCAATGCGTGGGACAAGATCAAACAATAGACAAAATGCTGAAACAACTATATATCAAGAACTTCACACTGATTGATGAGCTTGACATTGAGCTATATCCTGGTTTCTCGGTCATCACAGGTGAAACAGGAGCAGGCAAAAGCATCATTTTAGGTGCCATCGGCCTGTTGTTAGGCCAGCGTGCAGACTCGAAAACCATCAAGCAAGGGGCTGACCGTTGCGTAATAGAAGCCCACTTCGACCTGTCACGCTATGACTTGCAGCCTTTCTTCGATGAGAACGACATCGACTACGATGCCACCGACACCATCGTAAGACGCGAGCTGACCAGTGCAGGCAAGAGCCGCGCTTTCATCAATGACGTACCCGTCAGCCTTAACATGCTCAAGGAACTGGGTGAACGCCTCATTGACATTCACTCGCAACATCAGAACTTATTACTTAACAAGCAAGACTTCCAGCGCAACGTGGTTGACATCATAGCCAACGATGGCAAGGAACTTACAGCCTATCAACAGAGCTATATCAACTACCAGCAGAAGCAGAGGGAGTTGAATGAGCTACAGGAAGAAATAGAGCAGAACAGACAGAATGCTGACTTTCTGCAATTTCAGTACAATGAACTGGCAAATGCCAACCTCGCGGAAGGAGAATTGGAAGAACTGGAACAACAAAGTGACACGATGACCCATGCCGAGGATATCAAGACAGCCCTCTATGAAGCCGACAATGCACTGGACGGTGAACAGGTGGGCGTTGTCGGACAGGTAAAGCGGGCCATGAGCGTGCTAAGCAGCATCAGCCGTGTACTGCCAAAGGCCACGGAACTGTCAGAACGCTTGGAAAGTTGCCACATAGAACTGAAGGATATTGCCGCAGAGGTAAGCAACACATTGGAGAATACGGACTTCGACCCCACTGAGTTGGATCGCGTAAACAATCGGCTGGACCGCCTTTATGAACTACAGAAGAAATATCACGCTGAGACTATAGGCGAACTCATTGCCCTACGCGATGAACTTGGACAAAAGCTCAGCCACATAGAGAATAGCGATGACGCATTGCAAGAACTGAAGCAACAAGTAGAGCAGCAAGAAAAGCTATGCCAAAAGCTGGCAGACACCCTCACCAAACTACGCCAAAAAGCAGCCAAGGAGATAGAGCAACAGATGCGACAGCGCCTTGTACCTTTAGGCATGCCCAACGTTCGTTTTGCCATTAACATCATCAGCGAGACGCTTGGCCGAGACGGACAGGACACCATATCATTCCTGTTCTCTGCCAACACCTCTACCCCACTTCAACCCGTGGCGCAAGTGGCATCTGGTGGTGAGATTGCACGTGTCATGCTATCGTTAAAAGCCATGATTAGCGGAGCCGTCAAGCTGCCGACCATCATTTTCGACGAGATAGACACAGGTGTGAGCGGCAAGATAGCTGAGAAGATGGCTGAGATTATGCAGGAGATGGGAGCCACAGAGCGACAAGTCATCAGTATCACCCATCTGCCACAGATAGCAGCATTAGGCAAGCACCACTATCGCGTATCGAAAGAGGAGACCAAAGCAGGCACCACAAGCCGCATGCAAGAACTAACGGACAGCGAGCGGGTCACGGAAATCGCCCAGATGCTCAGTGGCAGCGATGTCAGCGACGCCGCCATCGCCAATGCCCGACAGCTGCTGAAGCTGACAAAATGATCGGGAAAAGAAACTATAATACTTAGATACAAAAAGTATGATGTTTAGCCTCCGCAAGTATCATACTTTTGTGTGCTAAACATCATACTTTCTGTTTCCGTTTGACTCTTACGGTTTTATGTTCGCCAGATAATGCTCTGGGGAAGTCAAAGGCCTCCAGAAGTTAGATTGGACTATAGTAATCGGCTCAGAACACGATGGCCAGTCCAGCGCTGAAGGACAGTGCACTGGGCTTAAAGGAACTGTACTTCTTCAGGAAGTCGAAAGCTGTCATGTCGTCCAGCTTGTCTTGTTTTCCCATGCCCAAAACCGCTTCATATTGAGCAGAGGCGTATAGCTGGATGAATTTTACCGGGCTGTAAGACAGTTTGGCACCGATAGCTCCCAGCAGTCCCATGCTGGGATTGCCGTCTATACTCAGTACCTCCGAGCCAAATCCCACCTGTGGCGTCAGTGCCAGTCCCTTGGCTAACTGGCAGTGGTAGCCGAACATAATCAAGAGGGACAGGTCCATCACGTCGTCTCTGCTAAACGTACGGTCTGGGGCTGCTGTCGCCTGATAGCCACCCACACCCGACCAGCCCACAACGTCGTAACCGTTAGAGGTTTGGTTAGGTGCGTCTATCGTCAGGTTGCCACCAGTCTTGATGCGCACTATGGCATCCATCTCAAGTTTTTCGTCGGTCAGGGCGCTGATTCGTACTTCCACCGACGAGAAGTTCTTTTTGTTCCATCCTACGCCTACGGACCATGCGGCCCGATGCTTCAGCGTGATGGTGTCCGTCGTGGTCTCATTCCAGCGGATGTCATACTCGCGTGTCTCACTGACACGTTTCTTGTTGGAAAAATCCACAATGTGATGGCCGATGGGCAGGCGAATGGGGCGGGTGGCATCGAACGTCTGTCCTACTCTTGTAGGTGTTATCTGCAAGTCGCGCGTCTTGGTATAGATGTCCAGCCATCCCTGATGGAGCATGGGTGGCTGGGCCGTGATGTTGTTCTGTCGGCCCCCTATCACTTCAAATACCGTCAGCACCGAGTCGCAGTCCACTTTGCGGGTCTCCACCTCATACTTTCCTTCGCGCAGACGGGTGAGCCATGTGCCGCTGCCTACCTTTGTTCCTTCGAACCAGATGTCGGCATCGTCGGCTACGCTGACCGCCACATCACCATAGTGGCCAGACATGTCCTGCATGGGTACGTCCACCTGCATCACTTCCTGTTCGTTGCCGCGGAACACGTCAAAGGTCAACGCACCTTCATAATAGGGAGCCTTGGTAGCTGTCAGCGTGTGCTGTCCGTAGTTGACATAGCGGTTGACAACGGGTGACTCGCCAACGTCCTGCCCGTCGATGCTGACGCGGGCTCCTGTCATTGCCGCATTGATGGTGACGTAGCGCCCCAGCCCGAAGTCAAGCATCATCTCGTAGGTCCTGGCTTTATTGATGGTGATGGGGTATTCGTAAACGAAAGTTCCGAAGCGGGGATGCTGAATGGTGAGCTTGTGCGCCCTGTGCGGCACGTACACCCAGATGGCATTTGGCTTTTCTTCCGTGGCTACCAGTCCAAGCATATCGCCGGTGAAGTTAAATCCGCGTTCCACAGTAGGGATTTTTATCAGGGCAGCCTTGTCGGCGTTCATGTCTTCGCGGGCCGTTCCCTGTATGGTAGCTGTCAGGTCGTTATCCAACAGTTGGAAACTGACTACCGACATGCTGCTCTGTGCTACTGTGGTCAGCATTATTAGCAGTAAGAAGTATAGAGTAAAAAATCGTTTCGTCATTGCTTGTCATATTTAGAATAAGAAAAAGGCGTCAACCATTCGATGCTTATTCTCAGCTTCTTGGTTACCGGCAAGTGACCATACAATGCAAACAAGCAAGAACAGTTCACGCCCTTACGAGACGTGAACCTTCTGAACTGCTTGCTCTCGCATTGAATATTTTGCCGGTATTCGAAGCTGAGAGAACAAGAGCAGAAAGCTCAAGTTATTTAATAAGATGTACGAACGGGATTGCGACGCACCATTTCCATTGATGTTAATAATGTTTGTTTTGTTGGTCGTTCGGTTTCCCTTGGGAGTGCCCCGCTGAGCGTGGCCGCGCTCCCCATCGTTGTCTGTCTACTATCTGTTTCTTACTTTTGAGGTTTTAGTTTGTACTTATGTAATTCTGTCTTTATTTCTTCTCCCACTGTTCCCAATCAGTTTCAGTGAGGTATTTTATCACATCTTGGTTTTCACTGGCAAAGATAGCAAATATTTCCAAAACGGCCAAGGAAATGAGAACTATAAACTTTAAACATGCCAAAAAAACTCAAAATATCGGGATTTTCTTTGCTGTTTACACGCTTATTCGTAACTTTGCAGCCACATTGCAACAAAGGGCGACAGCCCCCAGACAAACAGGTAAGAAAATCATCAGAAAAAAAATGGAAAAGCAAATAGACATGAAAATACTCACCACAACACTGACGCTGCAGAGAGGCCTCGCATGCCTCTGTCTCTGTGTCGCTATGACGCTGACGGCCACTGCCCAACCGTGGGCTAAAAAGGCTGCACAGGCCGTATTCACGCTGAAAACATTCGGAGCCGACGGCACACTGTTGGGCAGCACCAACGGTTTCTTCGTCAGCAGTGACGGCGAGGCACTGAGCAGTTTTGCCCCCTTCAAGGGTGCCAGCAGAGCCGTTGTCATTGACGCACAGGGTAAGGAGTGGCCTGTCGAGAGTCTAATCGGGGCTAACGAAATGTATGACGTGGCCAAGTTCAACGTAGCTGTCAGAAAGCCCACAACCCTGCCCATTGCCACAGCAAATGCTACCGACGGCAGCACACTTTGGTTGTTGCCCTACAGTGTCAAGAAGGTGCCCGTATGCAAAAGCGGCATTGTCAGCAAGGCAGAGCAGTTTCAAGGCGAATATGCTTACTACACCATTGACATGCCCACCAACGACCAACAGGTCAGTTGCCCATTGCTGAATGAGCAGGGCGAAGTCGTCGGCATCCTGCAACCCGCTGCCGACCAGAAATCCACAGTCAGCTATGCCGTCAGCGCCTCGTTTGCTGCGGCCTTACACATGACAGGACTCGGCATGAACGACCCTGCCATGCGGGCAACAGCCATAGAGAAAGCACTGCCCGACGAACAAGACCAAGCACTGCTGGCTCTTTTCATTGCCAACTCGGCTATGGATTCCGTTCAATATGCCAATTACATCAACCGATTCATCAACAAGTTTCCACAACTATCTGACGGCTATGAATATCGGGCACGCAACTATGCGGCCGCAGGCAACTTCACAGAAGCCGACAACGACATGCGGCAAGCAATCAAAGTGGCAGAAAAGAAAGATGAGGCACATTATCAATATTCTCTGCTCGTCTATCAGAAAGAGCTTACGATGAGTAATCAGCCTTATGAGCCTTGGACTCTCGACTTTGCCCTCTCAGAAGCCAAGGAGGCTTATACCATCAATCCCCAACCTGTCTACTTGCAACAGCAGGGGCAAATTCTCTATGCCCAAAAGAAGTATGACGAGGCTTTCCAGACTTATCAGCAACTGGCAAGTACCTCGCTACGAAGTGCTGACACATTCTACGCCGCTGCCCAATGCAAGCTGCAACAAGGTGACCGTGAGGCAGCACTGGCCCAATTAGATAGTGCGGTCAATACATTCAACCGACCTTACCTCCGCGCAGCCGCCCCCTATTTATTAGCTCGTGCCCAGTTGCTATATGAAGTCGGAAAATATCGTCCTGCAGTCAACGACTACAACGACTATGAGTCACTCATGAAAACGCAAATCAGCCACGGTTTCTACTACCTGCGCGCACAAGCGGAAGTGGAGGGGCACCTTTACCAACAGGCTTTAAATGATATCAAGAAAGCTATCGAAATGGCTCCGCAAGAAGCCATCTATTATGGGGAGAAGGCATCGCTTGAGTTGCGTGTTGGCCTGACTGACGACGCCATTGCCACGGCAGAGGAACAAGTTCGCATTGCCCCCAACGACAGCGACGGCTACCTTTTCCTTGGGTTGGGCCAATGCATCAAGGGAAAGAAGGCAGAAGGCATTCAAAACCTGCAAAAAGCAAAAGAACTGGGCAATGACCAAGCTCAAACACTGATTGAGAAATACTCGAAATAAAGGTAGTCCTATATATTGATATTTGAACGATTCGAGCAACAAGGTTAGAACGGGACCTCACCTGTAGCGTCTCCATCATCACCAAACGGCGACTGGCTGTCATCTGGCAGTTGGTCGCCATTCATTCTGCTACCTAAGATTTCACCACTGTTGTCCTGACGCTTGCGACCCAAACGACCATCCTCTGGGTTCTCAAAACGGGTGAACTCACCACGGAATGTCAGCAACACATCGCCCGTAGCGCCTTTACGGTGCTTGGCTATGATAATCTGTGCCATGCCGTGCAGGTCTCGACCATTATCATCCTGATAGATATGATAGTACTCAGGACGGTGTACAAACAGCACCATGTCAGCATCCTGCTCAATAGCACCAGACTCACGCAGGTCAGAAAGTTGAGGGCGCTTGCCCTCCAATCCTTCACGGCTCTCCACACCACGGTTCAACTGCGACAGGGCTAAGATGGGGACATTGAGCTCCTTGGCCAGCCCTTTCAGCGAACGTGAGATGGTGCTAACCTCCTCCTGACGTGAGGAGAAGCGCATACCATTGGCATTCATCAACTGTAAATAGTCTATCATGATGATTTTTACATCATGTTCACGTACCAGCCGACGTGCTTTCGTACGCAATTCAAATACCGAAAGGCCAGGGGTATCGTCTACGTAAAGCGGAGCTCCTAACAGGTTGTTCACACGCTTATCCAGCCGTTCCCATTCGTCAGGCTGCAACTGACCATTCAAAATCTTTGAACCCTGAATCTCACAGCAATTGGAAATCAAACGGTTCACCAGCTGCACGTTCGACATTTCCAGCGAGAAGAAAGCCATTGGCACTTTATAGTCGGCTGCAATATTTTTAGCCATCGACAGAGCAAATGACGTTTTACCCATAGCAGGACGGCCTGCAATGATAACCAAGTCTGAAGCTTGCCAGCCAGAAGTGATGTCGTCCAGTTTATGATAGCCAGTAGGCACTCCCGTCAAGCCATCCTTGTTGGCGGCAGCCTTTTGGATGCCGTCAATAGCATTTTTAATGACAGGATCAATTTGCGTGTAGTCTTTCTTCATGTTGCGCTGCCCAAGCTCAAACAGACTACCTTCTGCCTCCTGCATCAAATCGTCCACGTCCACCGTCTCGTCGAAAGCCTTTGTCTCTATATTTCCTGCAAAGGAAATTAACTGGCGAGCCAACGACTTCTGGGCAATGATGCGGGCATGATACTCAATATTGGCTGAGGAGGCTACACGACTCGACAAATCCGTCACATAACCGGGACCTCCCACATCCTCCAAGTCACCTTGCTTGGCTAATTGCTCCGTCACTGTCCACACATCAACAGGCAATTCGTGCATGGCAAGATCACGGATGGCCGTGTACACCTTCTGGTTACGAGGTTCATAGAAGCTCTCCGGATAGAGCATTTCGCATACTACGGCATAAGCATCCTTGTCTATCATCAAGGCACCTAATACGGCCTGCTCTATCTCTCGCGCTTGTGGCTGCACGTGAGCATACGTGTTATCAACGGGCTGTTGTCTACGGCGGCGTTGCTGGCCACCATTGCTATTACTATTCTGTTCTGGCATAGTTGTTTTCGGTTTTCGGGATTGCAAAGGTACGAATAAATTCCTAACCTGCCAATCTTTTCAACCAAAATATTAGCCTCCAAAACAGAGAAACATCAATGGAAACTGGTGTAATCGTTGTTGCGAAGCAGCTGTTCAAAAGTCTGGCGCTTATTACGCTTCATATATCGTTCAACAGCGGTCACGAAGCTATTAGTAAATATGTCACGTCGAGTTATACGGTTGACCACCCACTGGATTTTCCCCATGTGGCGGTCACGGTCATCTTGGGTGAGTTCCCTATCGTGCGGCATGGGGAAATGGCTGAGTATGTAAAAGCCCAGACAGTCGGGCACAATCATGGAGCGCGTCATCATGCGACGCTGCTCATCAGTGTAATTGTCACGATAAAAAGGATAATCAGCACCTAAATACTTGTCAAGACTAATGCCAAGGGTACGATGACCTACCACAATGCTCTGGTCAAAAGAACCTATCTGTGCATAAATCTGCGGCACTTCAAGCGTTGGCAATTCATCCTTTAACCGCTCAAACGCATCTGTCAGTTCCTCATTGATATCGGCCATGTCGGCATATTGCCGCTGCACGTCGCCAAGCAGATGCTGAAGCGTGGAGTCCTGATAGAAAAGCAGAAACTTGGCATTGATGTCAGGATCGTCCACCTTGCCCAAGCGTAACACATCTTCTATGAGAGTGCGCGTCTGCATAGGGAAGTAGGTATTCATCTGCTGCATGGCAGAATAATCTCCCGTAGTCAGGAAAAGGCTCTCAATACGGTCATAGCGCGCCACTGCCACCTTCACGTCATCAGCATCAGCATCATTAGGTTTCAATTGCCACTGGCAACCGATGCAGGCCAACATAACAGATACTAATATGGCGTATACCTTCCTCACAGACTTACGTGGTTAAAATAACTTACTAATGTTAAATTGCGATGCAAATTTACTAAAAAATATTTTAAATTCCAAATTTTAACCTAAAAAAGATAAAAAAACTTTGCCATAACACACTATGTCGCCAAAATGTGTGATATTTGCAAAAACATAAGCTACAGAAAAGACATGAAAAAAGCATTTATTCTCGCGCTGCTTGCCAGCCTGAACACGGCAGCGTTTGCCACACAAACCATCACGGTCAGTGTCAACAACCCTCTAAACATCCAACGCACGGATGTACCCATAGTCATCAGCCTTGCCCCTTATGGCAATGTTCGCTCTGCTTTAGTCACTATTGGCAACGGACAACAAGAAGTTCCCTGCCAGCTGGACGACCTTAACCAGGACGAGACTTACGACGAGCTTTGCTTTCTGGCAGACATGGGGAAGAAAGAAAAGAAGCAATACACCGTGACCCTCTATGATGAGGGGGAACCGCGGCAATACAAGGCTCGCGTCTATGCCGAGATGGTTTTATCGAACTCAAGGGACAAGAAACTCAAGAAGCACCAGCAGAACAACTACATCGAGTCCATCACCGCCCGGGGAGATGCTGCCTATACCTATAATATACAGCATCACCACGGCGTAGACTTTGAAAGTGAACTGAACGGCATTCGCATCTACTTTGACGCACGACAGACGCTGGACCTTTACGGCAAATTCAAGAAACAGCTGGAGCTGAAAGAGACCCAGTTCTACACCCCAGATGAACTCAAGGCACAAGGCTATGGCGACGATGTGCTGTGGGTAGGTCAGACCTTTGGTCTCGGCGCCTTCCGTGGCTGGGACGGCCAGCAACCAACACTTCTCGAGCCTGTCCGCTCACGCACCCAGCGTGTCATCAGCTACGGTCCGCTGCGTACTATCGTAGAAGTTGTTGATCGAGGCTGGCAAGCACCATTGCTCAACACACAGCAGCCATCACCCATCAATATGACCCTGCGCTATACCCAGTATGCAGGCCACCGCGACACCGACGTGGACGTGCTGTTTAACAAGGATGTCAGCGACTATCGCTTCTCGACAGGCATCATCAACGTCAAAGGGTCTGAGGAGTTTTCAGACAAGAAAGGCATCCGTGCCTGCTGGGGCACCGACTATCCTGCTGCCGACACCGTCAAGTGGAAACGCGAGACCGTTGGTCTGGCAGTCTACGTGCCACAAAAGAACATTGTCAGCGAGGAGAAAGCCAACAAGGACAACTACACCTACGTGCTGAGAATTGACGGAAAAGCAATGTCCTACAAGGTGACATACACCTCTGCCAACGAGGAGTTTGGCTTCCACTCTGCCCGTGAGTGGTTCGACTACCTGAAGGAATGGAAGAAAGAGGTGGAAAAACCCGTCGTCTGGACCATTAAGGAAGGGCGCTAAACGTATTACGCCCTTTCACATAGTATTGCCAGAGTAGCGAGAAACTCCGTTGCTCTGGTATTTTTTCGTCCTTGCGTGATGCTTGTATCTGCTGACGGTCTGTCTCAAAGTCCTTGCGCCAACGCTTAAAAGCACGGCGGGCACGGAACACAGCACAGAAGTCACCCCAATTGTGTTTCAGGACAAGCATTTCCCACGCTGCTAAATAGTCAAGACACCAACGCATGCGCATCACATACCTCAGCTCTGCATCGGGCAGACACTTGTAAAGCATGGTCAGGTTGTTGCGGAAGTTCAAGAAAGTTTTCATGGGATTTGACTTGGGCAGTGTGCCGCCGCCAACATGATAGACATAGCTTTCAGGCAAACAATAAAGTTTACGGCCACGAATGCGCAGGCGCCAGCAAAGGTCTATCTCCTCATTGTGTGCAAAGAACCGACCGTCCAGTCCACCACAGTCCCAATAATCTTTCGAACGTATCATCAAGGCAGCACCTGTTGCCCACAATACCTCTGTCTGGTAATCATACTGCCCGTTGTCTTCCTCTACCGTGTCAAAGATACGCCCACGACAGAAGGGATAGCCAAAGCGGTCGAGGAATCCCCCACTCGCCCCTGCATACTCAAACATGTCACGGTCAAATATGGAGAGCAGTTTGGGTTGGCAGGCGGCAGTGTCTGGATGCGAATCCATAAACTCTATCAGTGGCGTCAGCCAGTGGTGTGTAACTTCGATGTCTGAGTTCAACAACAGATAGTATTCTGCCTCAATCTGTGCCAAAGCCTTGTTATAGCCCTCGGCAAATCCCCAGTTCTTGTCCAACACTATCAGGCGGCACTCGGGAAACTCCTTGTGCAGCAACTCCAATGAATTATCTGTCGAAGCATTATCAGCCACATAGACGGTAGCTTCATCCCGTGAGTAGTTCAACACTGTGGGCAGATACTGCGCCAGCATCTTGGCACCATTCCAGTTCAATATGACTATTGCAAGCTTATCCATGGTCTTGTATTGCTTTAAGAGCGGTCTTATCGTAGTTGAAGTCTCCTAAGCGAACCTTCATCAGTTGATTATCATAGTCCTCACGAGCCTCTGATGGCGATAACTCCACACGGATATAGTTACGGGTGAACCCGTGCATGGCACGCCCACGCGCTGCCTTTTCAAAGAGTACCTCCGCCTCCTGACCAATGTGGCGTGCATAGAAGTCCTGAGTCTTTCGGTCAGAGAGTGTCAGCAAACGCTGGCTACGCTCCCGCTTATCCTGATCGGCAACGACATAGGGAATCTTGAGAGCAGCCGTACCAGGCCGCTCGGAATAAGGGAACACATGCAGCTGTGTCACGTCCAAACCATCAAGGAAATCATACGTTTCTTCAAAACACTCTGGGGTTTCACCGCGACAGCCTACCATCACATCGACACCGATAAAGGCATCGGACATTACGCTTTTAATACGCTGAATCTTGTCGGCAAACAACTGGCGGTCGTAATGACGATGCATCAGCTTCAGCACCGTGTCGCTGCCACTCTGCAACGGTATATGGAAATGAGGCATAAAGGCACGACTCTGTGCACAATAGTCTATGAGCTCATCGGTGAGCAGGTCTGGCTCTAAGCTGCTAATGCGATAGCGGCGAATGCCCTCCACCCCATCCAATGCCTTGACCAGATCAACAAACCGTTCGTCTGTTGTCTTGCCAAAGTCACCGATGTTGACGCCCGTCAGCACAATCTCCTTTCCACCCTCACGGGCTGCCTCCTCAGCTTGCGCCACCAACGATGCTATAGTCGGATTGCGGCTAAAGCCACGGGCATAGGGTATAGTGCAATAAGTGCAGAAATAGTCGCAACCGTCCTGCACCTTCAGGAAGTAACGCGTGCGGTTGCCTCGAGAGCAACTCGGTGCAAATGTCTTGATGTCCTTCGTCTTCTGGGTGACCGCCTTAGATGTTGCGACAGCATTACTATTACACCAACTATCAGAGAGGAACTGGATCAAGTTGGCCTTCTCATTGGAGCCCAACACCAAATCCACCCCGGCAATCTGGCTCACCCGTTCTGGCTCCAACTGAGCATAGCAGCCCGTGACCACCACAAAAGCATGCGGATGCTCACGCACCATGCGATGGATGGCCTGCCGACATTTATGGTCGGCCACCTCTGTCACAGAACAAGTATTGATGATGCACAAGTCCGCCTGCTCTCCTTTCTCCACCGTCCGCACACCCAGTTCACTGAGCATCTTGCCAAACGTAGAGGTTTCCGAGAAGTTCAGTTTGCACCCAAGAGTGAAATATGCAGCCCGTTTGCCTTGAAAAGCCGATGAATCTATCATATATAAAATAAGGTGTCTCGTTAACGAGTACAAAGGTAATAATAAGGAAGTGAATAACCAAACAAAAAACATCGAAAAGAGCGCTTTTTTAGTAAAAATTCAGTTAAGTGTATTTTATACGCAAAATTTAACATTTCGTAATTCATTGATATTAAACAACTTGCAAAAAAGTTACAAAAATGGCCTAAAAAAAAACGCAAAAAAAAGAACAACGTATCAAAAAAATGCCTACCTTTGCATCGTTTTAATAAACAAATGATTGTTTTACAGATTTAAAAAGCATT
>ERZ842401.4188-NODE-4188-length-17045-cov-4.585874_pt1 | contig 17045 bp, 5 predicted proteins | sample MGYA00521270_ERZ842401 | MGnify/ENA primary metagenome ERZ842401 (study PRJEB31892, sample SAMEA3878208) | bioreactor metagenome | biome: Moose rumen | place: Sweden | collected 2011-10 | study: EMG produced TPA metagenomics assembly of the PRJEB12797 data set...
AACTTTTTATCTTTAAGCAATTCTTCTAATTTCTCATCTGCGTTCCAAACCATACTTCTATATTTAAATAAAGGAATAATTTTCCCATCTTTGCCTATTCTATCTTGACTATAAAAAATAGATTTAAAATCTATTTTTCATTTAATTAATATAAAATGGAAGGAAGTAACGAAAAATTTGAAAGCGATTATTTTAAAATTATAATGGAGCAAATTAACCAATTTCGATTAGAACCAAATTCTTATTTAGGTAAATTAACATTTACAAAAACAACTAGGAAGTTAAAGGACTACGAAGAATTTGTAAAATCCTTAGAATCATTGCCTAAATTAATTTTTGATGAAACATTATTTTCTTTGGCTAAAGAAGAGATGGAAAAATTTGTTAATTCAGAAAATTATAATAATTATCAAATTGGTGAAGAATTTCAAAGTAATCTAAAAAAAGATTATGACCAAAAAGAAGTTGCTTTAATTGCATTAGAAACTTTGGATAATATTGAAGAAATTATTCAAAGAATAATAATTAATGATTCTGATGACAAAAAAAAAGGAAGAAAAATTCTAACTAATAAAGAATATACCCACATCGGATTTTTCAAATCAGAAGAAAATTCAATTATTTTTATATTTGAAAAAAAGGAGACAAATATAAAAACAAATGAAGATTCTAAACAAGAAATAAAAGAAAATAAAGATTTAGAACAAACTAAAGGAATTGAAGAAACCAAAGAAAAAGATTCAAAAGGGGAAACTGAATTTGAATTAAATGAAGAAGAAAAGATAATTATTAAGCAAATAAATGACTTTAGGGAAAATCCAAAATCTTTTATAGACAAAAAAGGTAATATAAAGGCTAAAAAGAAAAAAGCTGAATATGAAACATTTATTAAATCGTTAGAGAAAATGAATGAATTAAAATTAGATAAAGAATTATTCGATGTTGCAAAGCAAGAAGTTAAATTATTAATAAAAGATGAAGAATATAATAAAATTCAGATCGGTTCAGGTTTTAAAGGGGAAATATCTAATAAATTTATAAAAGATAAAGTTGCTTTATTAGCAATAGAGGAAATAGATAATATTGAGAATATTATTCAAAAAATAATAATTAATGATTCAGACCAAGAAAAAAAAGGAAGATTGATTTTAACTAGTCCAGAATATACTCATATAGGATTTTGTCAATCAGAAGAAAGTTCTATTATTTTTATATTTGCAAAAAATGAAATAAAAGAGGAAAATAACTATAAAGAAAGTAATAAAGAAGATAATAAAGAAGGTAAAGAAGGTAATGAAGAAACAGAAAAAAAAGTAGAATTAACCGATGAAGAAAATAAAATTATGAATATAATTAAAGAATTTAGGGAAAATCCAAAATCTTTTATAGATAAAAAAGGAAATATAAAGTCTAAAAAGAAAAAAGAAGATTATGAAAACTTTATTAAATCGTTAGAGAAAATGAATGAATTAAAAATAGATAAAGAATTATGTAATATAGCAAAAGAAGAGGTTAAACTTTTAGTTGAAGGAGGTGAGTACAATAAAATTCAAATTGATGAAAATATAAGAAAAGAATTAAAAGAAAGATTACCAAATAAAGAATTAGCTTTATTAGTAGTTGAAGAAATTGATAAAATAGAAGATATTATTCAAAAAATAATAATAAATGATGCAGATCAAGAAAAAAAAGGAAGAATTATTTTAACAGATACAGCATATACCCATATTGGTTTAAGCCAAAACATTCCAACTGAAGAAGAAGATGAAGATAAACCGATTGTCCTTATTTTTTCCAAAGATAAAGATATCAAAAAAATTCAGGAAAATAAAGAATTAAATGAAAAAAAATTAGTGAGAATAATAGGACATCAGAAGAATTAAATATTACTAATAAAGGAATAAATAATATTGATAATAATGAAATAAATTTAAACAAAAGCCAAAGAAAAGATGAATCTCAAATAGAAAAGAATTCTAATAATAAAAAAAAAGATAATAATGAAGGAGATGGGATTTCTGAAGAATCAAAAATAATAGATGAAAGTAATAAAAATAAGAGTGATAAAAGTAAAAGCAGAAATATCAATAAAGAAGGGAAGAAAAATGAAGAAAATAGTTCTGAAGTTATTAATATAACTAAAAATAAAAATAAACAAAACAATTCAGCACAAGGGCAGAATAATGCTCCTCAAAATGGAGTAAACAGAAAACCAAATTTTGATAAAAATCAAATATTTTTTTTTACTTCTTTAAATATAATTAACTATAGTAGTATTAGACTTTTTGGTAATTCAAATAAAAATAAAATGATATCAATTAATCAAAGTAAATTTAAATATAAAGAAGAAACAATGGATTTTTCTGATAAAAATTATAAAATATTTTATTTCAAATTAAATAAGGAAAATTTATGTTCATTTAAAATTTATATTTATTATTATAATGATAAATATTATTATTATTCTGAAGAAATTAAATTAAAGGATGGAAAATATTTTTTTGGACATATAGCTTTATATCATTTAAAATATTATTCTGAGCAAATATATTTTTCAAATGAATCAATTTTATATCGTAATATTTTTTTATTAAAAGAATTCGAAGAAGAACGAATATATACTCAATTAGCATTGAAAAATTATGTTCCTGATCAAAATTTAGAACTTAATAATTTGTTAATTGTAATGAAATTTTTTTCTGATAATGAATTTCCTCCAATATTTTTGAAGGATATAAATATTGATAATATTAAAAATAAAAGAACTAATAATATTAATTTTAATTTAGTTAATTATTCTATGTTTAATAAATTAGGAAATTTAATTGAAAATATGCAAGCAAAAGATATTGAAAATAAAAAAATTTGTTACATTTTTTTGCTTGATTTGTATGCTTGGATTTATTATAAATATGATAATAAGATATTTATCCAATTAATTAATAGTGAAGATTTCTTATTTAGAGCCTCATTATCCAGATTAATTGCTAATGGAACAATTAAAATTAAAGATTTACAAAACAAATTTAAAATAACTAGAGAGAAAATAATTCCTTTAATAATAGAAAGTGCTTCTTGTTTTGATGAAATAAAAAAAATTTTTTTAGACTTTAATAATATCATTGATGCATTGAATTCAGTTAATGAATATTTTGAAAAAATAATGAATAAACTTGAAAATAATAAAGTTGGTACTTTTAAAGCAATAATTAATTTTATTACTTCTAATAAAAATGAAATATCTTTGCCCGAACCAACAGAAAGAGATGAAGTTAAATCTATATATGAAATACAAAGGAAAATATTGGAAAAAATGAAATCACATGACAAGAAAAATGATATTATTAATTTTGAAAGTATGATAAATAAATTAATAAAAGTTAATGAAAAAGCAAGAAAATTAAAAAATTTAATTGAATTAAAGGAATTAATTAAAAATTTAAAACAAAATGGAAAAAATATCGAAGATATAGATGAAAATTTATCTAATGCAATTCATGATTCGGGTATTTCTCTTTCCTTGATTGGAGAATTTAAAAATAAACAAATAATAGATTTTATAAAAAATGATAAATTTTATATATCAGAGGAATATAAGAATAATTCAAAGAGAGATCCAAATGTTTTCAAATATTTCAATATTTTTGATGATAATAAAGAAGGTTTCCAAGATTTTGTAGATTTAGAATTATATAATAAATTTCCTTCGAAAAAAGATAAATTTTATAAAATATTCATTGAAAAAACCAAAAGTTTTGATGATTTAGAAAATTTATTTGAATTATTTCCAAAAGAAAAATTAGACAATGATTTCATTGATATACTATTAAAAAGAATGAAATCATCTCTATCATCAACATATTATGATGAAAATAAGGAAAAAGATAAAAAAGATAAATTATATGAAAACATCTATATTATTTTTGTAAATATGATGAAATATAAATATAATGTAACTATCATCACTGAAATAATTAAAAAAAAATTTCTAATTAAAAATGTAAAAGAGATTTATATCAAAATATTATCGAAAAATAATAATGAACTTACTGAATATGTAAAGAAAGAATTTTCAGATTATTTTATATATAATTTGCAAGGCTTAAATGCTAAAGATTTATATTTTTTAATAAAATCATGTTCTAACAATAAAGGATTTTTAGTAACAATTTTTAATAATATAAACGATTTTGTTATTAATGAAAATGATTTTTTTTCCCTAAATAAATCTCCAAATTTTGAATTATATTAATTATTCGTTAAAAATAATTATGTAAATGAGACTCAATATTTGGCAACAAGCTATTTTGAAAAAATAAGTAGATTAATTAGTAAATTATATTCAGATATAAAAGATTTAAAAATATCATTTTTAACAGTTTCCGATTTAATAGATAAAAATAAAGATTTATTTTTTTCAAAGATAAAACTAATTTTTATGAATGAGCAATCTAATCCTGATGACTTATTTTATAAAATTATTGATAATTTAGAAAAATGTAAGTCAAAAATATTGCAATTAAATAAAATTCATGATTATTTAATAATGTTTGAATCACAACTTAATCAGCATTTAATAGAAAATTTAAAAAATATAATAAATAGATTAAGACAAATGAAAATTAATCAAATATTATATGAAGATGAAACACAAGGAATACCAGATTATATTGATTTAATAAAAAGATCAGAAAATTTAAAATTTAAAGAGAGTATATTCTTTTTTAAATTCTATGAAGAATTGAAAAAAGAAAAAGGATTTAATTATAATGATAGTGCTTTATTTAACGAAACGCTAAATTTATATAATAATATCATTAAAAAAATAATAAATTATAAAAATGAAAATTTTATGAGTATTGAGAAAATTAATTATATTTTGGATGTTGTTAAAAATAAAAAAAAAGATATAGATAAAGAAATGCAATTTATTTCTGAAGAATTTAAAGAATATATAGTCAATTGTAATGTTACTATTGAATCAATAAAAAATAATTTAAATAATTTTTCAAATTTAAAAGAGATACAAGATTATTGTAAAGGATATTTATTTATACTCTCACTTTTCCAAGAAATAAGTAAAAAGAAAATTTATAAAAAAACTGAATTTACTTTAACAAAAGAATTATCTCTAGAAAATGTTAAAAGTGAAACTGTGGAAGAATCATATAAAATATTAAATGAATATGGAATTAACATTAATAATAAAGGTGAAGATGATTTTGGAGAATTTATCTTAAAAATAATTGGGAAAGCAAATGAAATTAAATTTTGTGTAAATAAAAGTGATGAAGAAATAAAAAATTTGAATGAATTTTTACAGGATCGACAAAGTGAAAGTGGGAATTTACAACCTGATGATTTTAATGATTTTATAGGATGCAAAAAATATGTAAATGAAGTTATTCATAGTGATTTTTCAAATGATAAGCAACTTAATGATATTTTAAGAAGTAATTTCAAAAAAGATAAATCATTGATTTTAAAATTTAATAATTATTTAGAAAAATATGGGGAAATAAAGGAATTATATGAGGATTCTATTGCTAATAAATCTGAAATAACAAAAACATTTATTCAGAAATTAATGAAAAATTCTATACTAAAAATTAATAAATTAGGAAATAATTTTATTTTTATAGGCCAATATGGAGAAAAAAAAGAGAAATTTGATTTAAAATTATTATTACAATTAAAAAATAAAGCATTATTTGCTCAAAATACAGTCAAAGAAGATGAGATATATAAAGAGCAAATAACTAAATTTAATAATATTGTTTTAAAAATATATAATTTATCTGAGACAATAAAAAATTTAATTTTGTCTGGATATCCTCCAGATATTTCAATTAATTTAAAAATAAATGATAATTCATTATATAATGTAGATAATGAAAATATGACAGTTAAAGAAATTATAAAAAAATATGAAAATTTATTGGATAAATTTAATCAAGAAATAATAAAATCCTATAAAAGTAAGCCTTATTTAAGATTTCTATATGGACCCTTATTTATGTCAATATACGAAAAAATAAAAAATAATAATCCTATTGAATTCTTATTAAAATCAATATCAAACGGCAAAATTAAAATTTTGCCTAAGAAAGGAGATTTTCATATTACAGATGATGCAGATTTTTCTGAAATTTTTAGTGTAATTAATAGATATTTAGATGATTGTTTTTTGATAAATAATATTAATATGGAACGTATTTTAAAAAAAAATCAACTTCCAAAGAAAAAGCAAGGCTTGTATAGAGTAGCTGTTTTTTCAGAATTCGAGAGAAATTTGCTTTTGTTATATTTACAATTAACAGGAAATTTGCCTCTTACAAATACAGTTTTAATTTGTAATGAATATACTTCTAATGAAGAAATTAAAGCATTTTTATATTTAAGTTTTATGTCTGATTATCCTACTTTATTTTGCTTATTAGGAATAGAAAAATTAGATTCCGAAAAAAGAGTTAAAACGATAAAATCTATAAATCAATTTAATAAAAAATATGGAGAAAAAACAAGAGGATGTCTAGTGATTATGTATTTAAAAAATTCAGAAATTGAAAAGCCATTGACGAAAATAATTCCAGATAGAAAAGAAATTATATTAAATGAAGAAAATGAAGATTTAAAATTTGATTTCAACAATATTGAAATTTATACTTCAATTCGGGCAGGATTTGGAAAAACTGAAGAAATTAAAAACAAAGTTAATAAAGAAAACAAACATTATAAATATTTTCCTTTAGGTGGTGAATTTACAAGAGAAGAAGTTATTCAAAGATTAATTGATTTTAATTTACCACAAAATGATAATGGAAATTATGCTATTCATTTTGATTTAAGTGAAACTAATTTAACAGAATTAGTTCAGGAAATTTTATTTAAAATATTGATTTTAAAAAAATTAGATGTAAATGAAAAAGTATTTTATTTTGGAGATGAACTAAAAATAAAAATAGAGTTACCTAATGGTTTTTATAATTATCTAGATAAATTTCCAATATTAAAACTATTTAAGTCAAATATAGATTTGAAACAATTATTGCCTTTAAGGATGCCATTAAATAAAGAAAAAGCACAAGATATTCAAATAGTGGCAAATACACTTAATATGTTTAAACAGCATAAGATTGGATATAAAAATATAAATTTGAAAAATAATGCAAAACTGTCTTTTAAGCAATGTCAGGATTTGATAGATGAATATTTAAAAAATAATGAAAACGATTATAATTATTATCAAAAAATAAATTATATAAATTTATTAGCAGTGCAATTTAAAATGTTCAAAGAATGCATAATATTGGATTTAGATGGAATAGTTAATGATATGCAAAAAAATGCTATTATTAAAAGTCGTGAGCAAATAATAAAATGTATATTAGAAACAACTTTATTTTTTACAAAAGGTCCATATGATGATTTAATTAAATCTCAAATGACAAGTCAGGAATCTGATGAAATTTTTGATGAAGAAAAATCAAATAAAAGGGCAATAGAATCATTAAAAAAAACAAAAGATAAAATCTCCTTTGATAGTATTCCTGAAACATTATTTTTTTTCAATGCTGATTTATCCACATTTACAGCAATTACGAAATCAAAAAAAGGTTCAGATGAATATAATCTTTTCTATAATTTAATTAATATTCAGTCCATATTTGGTGGGGAAACAATGGATTTACCTAATTATTTAACTGGTGATCACTTCTTTTATTTGAATGAATTGAAAAAAATTTTGGGATTACCAGAGATGCTATTTGATGAAAATGAAATATTAGAACTAAATAAAGCAATTAAAGAAGAAACTAAAGAAGAATTAGACTCTAATATATATAATAATAACATAAATGAAGATAGAAAATTATATATGGCAAAACTAGCAAAAAAAAATGGAAATTATATATATACCAGAGATAATTTTATAAAATCAGTTATTATATTATTAAAAATTCAGGCATCTATACCTGTTATTCTTATGGGAGAAACTGGTTGTGGCAAAACTAGTCTTCTAAAAATGCTTTCTATATTCATGAATAAAGGTTTTGAAAAAATGAAAACTTTAAACATTCATGCAGGAACAAATGAAGAAGATATTATTTCTTTTATGAGAGAAATTATTAATAATATTGATAAAGAAAAAGAAGAAGAATTAAAAAAAATAATGGATAGATTTGATAATCAAGATGAAAAATATAGAATGGCTTATAATAGAGATAAATATTTTAATGCACAAAAAAATAAATTAGATGAAAAAAAAATTTGGGTTTTCTTTGATGAATTAAATACATGTAATTCAATGGGATTATTAACTGAAATTATGTGTAAGAGAACAATGCAAGGAGAGCCATTACCAAATAATTTAGTATTTTTAGGAGCGGTTAATCCATATAGGACAATGACTAGTAAAATGAAGAATAGTGGTTTAACATATCATACTGATATAGGTGATAAAACTAGAAATTTAGTTTATACTGTTAATCCTTTACCGCATACCTTGATGAATTATATTTTTAACTTTGGTAATTTAGAAAAAGCAGAAGAAAAGGAATATATAAAATCTATGATACTAGAAAATTTTACTTCTTTTTATAAGGATAAAGAAGATAAAGAATATAAAAAAATAGTATATAAAACTTTAGGAAGTATTTGCGATTGTCATAACTTTTTAAGACAAAATTATGATGAATCATCAGTAAGTTTACGTGAAATCAGAAGGTTTAATATTTTTTTTAAGTTTTTTATTGATTATTTAGGAAATAAATCAAATTATAAGCAACATTATGCAAATAAATATAATTTATTATTAGGAACTTTAAATATTACATTATATTTATGCTATTATCTTAGGATATCAGACAAAAAAATAAGAGAAGATTTAACCAAAATATTAGATCCTTATTTTCAAGATGCAAATAAATTATTTATTGAAATGCCGATGAGAGAAGTAACTTATATTTCAGAACAATTTATAATAGATTATGAAAAAGGTATAGCATTAAATCGATCTTTGAAAGAAAATTTATTTACATCATTTATATGTATAGTAAATAGAATACCACTTATAATAGTAGGAAAACCGGGAGAAGGTAAATCTTTAACTATTCAAACCATAAATCAAACAATGAAAGGGATTTATTCAAAGAGTCCTTTATTTAAAGAATATCCTCAATTATTTATGTATAATTATCAAGGTAGTGAAACAAGTACATCACAAGGTATAATAGAAACATTTGATAAAGCTAGAGCTTATGCTAGAAATCAATTAAAGAGAAAATATAAAGAAGATGGAGAAAATAAAGAAAAATTTATTGCAATGATTTTCTTTGATGAAATGGGATTAGCTGAAAGAAGTCCAAATAATCCTTTAAAAGCTATACATTCACAATTAGAATATGATGATAATGAATTTAAAATTGCTTTTGTTGGAGTATCAAATTGGAAAATAGACGCATCAAAAATGAACAGATGCCTTACTTTATCAAAGCCTGATCCTGACAAAGAAGATTTAATATTAACAGCTGATATAATAGCAAAGGCATTAGATAATACGATAGCTAATAATTATAAAACTCTAATAGAAAGTTTAGCAATTGCTTATTATGAGTACAAGAAAACAACAAATACAAATAAATTAATAGAAAATTTCCATGGAAATAGGGATTTTTATCATTTAATTAAATGTGCAATGAGAGAATTAATAAAACAAAAAGATAAAATAAATGATTTAGATAAAGAGAAAATTTTAACTAAAATAGGCATAATGTCTTTGACAAGAAATTTTGGAGGATTAGAAACATCGTTAATAGATATTAAAAATATATTTAAAAAAGTTTATGTAAATTACAATGAAGATGAATTGTATAATTATAATATATTGGAATGTATAAAGGATAATTTAAATGATTATAATAGTAGATTTTTAATGTTAGTTGCAAATTCTACAATTATAAAATATTTGGAAAATGTTTTAGAAGAACAAGGAAAAGATTATATATTTTTAACAGGAAGTCAATTTCAACAAGATAAAAAAGCTGCTGAAAAAGGAGGTGGTTATAGTGAAGATTTATTGAATAAAATACAATATCAAATGAGTAAAGAATCAGTATTGATTCTAAAAAATTTGGAAGTTATATATCCTTCTTTGTATGAATTATTCAATCAAAATTATCTTAAAATCGGAGATAAATATTTTTCAAAAATTGCATTTGCTAGTTCCAAGTCATCATCTGAAGTAAACAAAAATTTTAGAGTTATTTTACTTATCACTCAACAACAACTAGAAAAAATGAAAGTTGATCCTCCTTTATTAAATCGATTTGAAAAGCAAATTGTTAGTTTTAAAGATTCTTTGAACGAAAAGCAAATAAATCTTGCATCTGATTTAATAACAAGTTTTGAAAATATAAGAACTTTTAATAAGGAAAAAAATTTGGTTTATAATTTGCCAGATTTAATGATTAATTGTAATATTGATGAAATTGAAGGACTGATTTATAAAATAAGTAATAAATAAAAAGATAAAAAGGATGATAATGATTTTATAGAGAATGAAATATTTAAAATTATTGTTCCAACATTTTGTCAGGATATAATTGCTTCAATTAAATATTCTGGATTTGCTGAGGGTAATAATGCTGAAAGAGCAAAAAAAATATTGGATATTTATAAGCAAAGAGAAATAAACAATTTTTCTCAATTTTTAAATAAAATGAAAAAAGATAAAAATGTGATTTATACTTTCTCAAACATATATGATATTTTTATCCCTGAGGAAAAAGATATTAAATATAGAGAAATAATAGTAGAAAATATATATTCAGAAAATAAAGTTCAAGAGGAATTATCAAAATTTTATGAAGAAAATAAACAATATTTAATATTTAGATTCGTTGAAAAAGACTTAGACAAAATGAATCATTTATCATATCTAGTTAATAACTTTGAAACTAAATATAAGCAACAAAATGATGAGGAAGCTTTGAATAATTCTAATGATGATAAAAAAATAAATAATTTAAATTTAGTTAGAAAAAAAATAATATTTTTAATTCATTTAACAAGAAAAAATTTGGAAAATAATAAATCATATGGAAGAAATAAAAAGAATAAAAAAAATAAAAGTTCTTATTTTACTGAGGAACTTATATCTAATTTAGATGAATCTTATGATAAATATTTCATAGACAATCTACGAAGTGAAAGAAATGATTTTATTAATATTTTAGATATTAAAAGCCCAACAGAATTAATTACTTCAATAATTGATTTTGATATATTTTTAGATAAAAATTTAAACAAAATTATTTCATATTTTGATTATAATTTTGTAAATAAATTTGATGAAATAACTCTAAAAGATTATACTGATAGAATATTAAATAAATTAATATTAGAAAAAGATAATAAGAATGTAAAATTTTTGCGTAAACTTATAATTGATTTAATTTTAAAAAATATGAATCAAACTAATATAATACCAAAAGTATTTACTTCAAAAGTATTCCAAAGAACTGATGTTGATTTCTTCCAAGTTTTAGAAACTTACATGACTTCTGAACTTTTAATCAAACTTCTAACAATAATCAATATTTTCGAAAAAAGAGGATTATTTTCATGTTTTTTAGTAAAGGAAGACAATGAATTTGTAATAGAAAATGAGTTAATACTAAATCAAATTAAAACGGAAATGGAAAATATTGATATCCTTTTGACTACTAGGCCTTTAGCCCAACTCAGAGGAAATAAAATAAAATTAATCACTAATTTATCCATTCCTTCAATTCATAATTGGTTTTCTAAAATTAAAGTTGAATTTATAAACAAAGAAAAAATAGGAGTTAAATATATAGAAAATGAAAATATATTAAGGCCAAGACAAGATTTAAAAGAGAAAATTAATAATAAATTGGAAGAATATTCTGAACATTATAAAATTTTTATGGATGGTATGAAAGAGCAATTCTATAAAAATCAAAATATAAGAGAAATTTTTCAAGCGAATATACCAGATATTAATAAATTAAAAAAAGCAATATTTTCAGATTATCTTTTAATTTATTGTATAGATATTGTCGATAAATTTTCTAATAAAAATGAAAAATTTGTGAATAATATTAAATTCATTGAGATAATTTTACAATTAAGATTTAATATAATAAATAATAATGAAAACTATCAAGAAAATGATATTGAATTTAATGATTCTTATTTTGAAACTAAAGATGATTTCAATATAGATAATTTATCTGAAATATTTTTATATTTAGAATGCTATAAGACTGAAATTATAATTTTATCTGAAGTATTTTGCTTGTTATCTTCATATTTACCTAACACATTTAATAAGATGAAAGAAATAATAAAATCTAGACTTATCAAAACAGAAATTTCACCTAGAAATCCATCATATAAAAAAAGAGTAAATGAAGTTATTTATATAATAATGGAATCCTTGTTAAAGTCAATTTATAAAAATACACATGAAATATTCAATTTAGAAATTTATAGATTTTATCAATTTTTTGAATCCTTAAATTTTATAGAAGCAGCATTTAATAAAGTAAATCAAAAACTTTTATTATTCAGTAATGAATTATATTCTTTAAGAAATCTTTTGGCTGTATATTATTTGTTTAAAGACCAACAAGACGTTAAAGATAATATTAAAAATGCTATAGAGATAATAGGAAAAGACAATGAATATTTACAAAATGGTGATTTTAATAATTTAAAAGAAAATATAATGAAAATTAAAAAAATAATAAGTGATAGATTTGGTTCAGAATCTGATAAATTAGCTGATTATATAAGCAATTTGTTAAGACAACAATATAGAAAAATAGATAATAATAACTATCAATTTGAATTATTGAATTTAGCTTTTGAAAATGATAAATTAATTGAAAGATCATTATTCTTTATTAATTATACAATTAAAATATTTTATCCAGTTTTATATAAGAAAAGCCCAAATATGAAAGAACCTATTCCAAAATATTGGTTTGAAAAAAAAGAAGATTGCGCAAAATTTTTTTTAAATTTTATTCGTTCTAAAAAAAATGATAAAATATATTTATTTTATGAAAATATTCAAAATGAGATATTCAATCAAGTTTTATTATATTATTTTGAAATTATAGCATATACATATTTTACTGAAATAATAAATAAATATAAAGATGATAGACCTGATCAAGAGAATCCAATTATTAAATCAAAAAATGAATGTGAAGAACTATTATTAAAACAAAATTTATTATTTTTAAACAAATCTTTAATGCATATTGATAAATTTTATACAAAAGAAGGATTAGATAATAAAGAATTAAATAACTTAGGTAATATATTTGCAATTTCATATGTTAAATTATATATTAAATATTTCGCTGAAATTTATAAATATAATAAGACAAAAATTTCATTCAAACAAATTATTGATATTATATCAAATACTAATATCCGAACAAGAAAAATAGTGAAATTCTTTTTCTTTAAGAGCTTTTTGCAATATTTTGAAAATTATTCGAAATTTAATGACTATATTAAAAAAGACATGGAATTTCCATTTAGAGCTGAATATTTTGAAATAGTTGAAAATCAACATTCAAAAGTTTATATTTTAAATAATAATTTGATACCTATGAAAAATTTTGAACTATACTTTAAATCACAATCAGAATTTATTGCAATATATAATAATAATTTCGAAAATCTAAATAATCTTATTAATCAGGAATTTATAAAAAATATTGATGGGCTTGATTTATTTTTTTGTATAAGTATAAATAATTTATTTTCTTATTACTTTTCAAATGAAAAAGATAAATATATAAATAAAATTAATAATTTAAAAGATGAATTCAATAAAATATCTGATAATTTAGAATTATCTCCAGTCAGCATAAATTTATTATCGAAAATATTAAACTTTAATGAATTTATAAAATCAATAATTTCAAAAAATAAAATTCAAAATAATAATTTAACTCAAGAACAATTTGAAATTCTAATTTATGCTTTTAGATTTGTATTAAGTTCTTCTAAATTTAAAGTAAATAATTTTTATTATAATTTGCTTACTCCTCAATGCAAAAACTATATTAATAATAATTATATAATAGGAACATTACCTTTTAATAATATCTTTATAAAGTCGTATTATACTTTAAATGTTTTGTTAAGATCTCCTGCTCCTGTTCCTACTGGATATTATATTTGCACATGTGGACAATATTATACTTTAGTTGATTGCACATGCCCTGGAGGTATATATGATTGTCAAAATAAAAATTGTAAATTAAAAATAGGTGGGGAAAGTCATAGATTATTAGGGCGCGAAGCAGGCCAAACAGATCATTGGAGAGTCATATTGGTAGAAAAAGATAAATATGTCACACCATCTGCTGCGAATGATATTGCTAAAGGAATAATACCTTGTATATTTTTGGATGAATATAAAAAAAGATATGTTGATAAATATATTAATAAAGAACCAAAAGGAATAAAAAAAGAGGAAAAAGAAGATTTTATGGAAAGAAAAGACGTTGTTAGAACATTAGATGAACTATCTTTTAGAATATTAAATTATATTTTATACTCCCATATATTTTTTAGTAATATTTTGGGAAATATAAGTGATGAAGATACTAAATTATATACACATGGAGATTTTACTTGTTATAAATTGCTAGAAAAAAATTGGGAAATTATTGAAAATATTCTAAATAAAAATGGTATTAATAATATTAAAATATTTATGAATATAATATTTGAAAAATTATGTGAATATATGGAAAAAATAGAAGATATGTCAACCATAGAAAAAAGACATAATTTTGAATCGCAAATAAAAGCCTTTATTCAAGAATTACTTAAAAATAAAAATAAATATAATGAAAGTGAAATAAATTATAATAGCTATAATGAAAAATTAAAAGGAAATGATCCACATTCATTAGTAGAAATATTATCTGAAAATTATTCGCCATTTGAAAATATATATAACCAAAAAGAATATCCAAATATGCAAATGTTTTTAATTTCTAAGTATCCAAATCTCGAAGAATTAGAAAAATCTATGAAAACTCAACCTGATTATGCAAATAATTATTGTTTATTAAATCAAGTATTTATTTCTACTGAAGAATATGAACTAATAGAAAATATAAAAGATATAAATAAGCTAGTAGATTATTTATATAAAAAATATAATAATAAAATTGAAAGGGAAAAAGCCAAAAACAAAAAAATAAAAGATTGCTTTGAAAATGAAGACTTTAATGAAATTGATAAAAATTTATTACAGCCATATATAAGTTCTTGGAATAAAATTAAATCAAAATGCAAAAAATATTTATGTAGACCAGATATGCCAGAATTAAATATAACAAAAGAACACAGTTTAATACATTTTCTACCTGATGATGGAGAGCTTTTAGGAGGAATGTATTTAGCTTCAGCATATCGTAATATTATTGATTGGCAAAATAGTTTTATTAATATTGTAATTAATTCCATAGGGCCTCATTCAGTACTTAGAGCTTATTTATCTCAATTAAATCAGGAAATTCATGTACAAGATGCAACAGAAGAGGACTTAGTTAAAATTAATGGAGAAATAAAGAATAAGGTTGAAGGCATGATTAAAAAATATTCTATGAGAGATATTTTTAAAAATGGAAAAATTGAATATAAAGAGTATAAAAATGCAATTAAATTTGATTTTGACTCAATAGAGAGTGAATTAGGAAAAATTATATTACCAGGAATAAAAAAATTTATATCAAAAGATGAAGATGAACCAATTAAATTTGTAATTTATTTATATGAAACTTTTAGAAGTAGTAGATCCTCAATAATAACAAATTATAATAAAAAATATCCTTCAAGAGAATTATCTAATGAGGAACAAAAAAATTTGTATAATTTTATAAATGAAAATAAAAATAAATCCCAGAATTTTATAAAAGATATTTTAGTTTCTTGTCAAATATAAATCCTTCGAACTGTCTAGTGATGGTTCTTTATTTTATATATCTATATTTCTATTTGGGATCAGAACCCGAATTCAAAGAGTTAATAGATTTTATTCAAAAAGAAAATTTCAATGAAAATGAGTTAATATTAAATGTCGTTAAAAAATTACCAAAATATATTGAAATAGATGGACTTTTTATAGAATTCTTTTTAAAGCATAGTGAATCAAAAGATAAACAAAATAATGATAAAGTAATGTTTAGTATAAATAAATTAATTAATATATATAATTTAATTGAGCTAATTTGTTGGAATCAATTTAAGGATAATTTAAATGACCAATATAAAATGCATTTGAAAGATGATATTAAAAAATCAATTAATGAATATTTAGATAAATCAATAACTGAAAATAATATCATTAAAAAACAAGATATAGCAAATGCAGTAAGAAGATTAATATCAAGATATTTAAGTGGAAAAAGAGGAGATACTGATATTAGTGAATATAAGCAATTATATGATTATATTCAAAGAGCCGATTTATGGAGAGCAGACCTACCAAATAATGAGAGTTTTATTAATGAATTGTATACAATTTTCGATGGTATTAAAAAAGTCGCTAATATTATTATTCAATGCAATCAAGAAGATAATAAATGTGACAGTTGCATGGAAGCTTTAAATTCTGGAATAGAAAATCCGTGCAAAGATTGTAATAATTGTAAATGGGGATTAAGAATTGGTCATGCTTTAGAATTTTATGAACTAATAAATGAAGAAGTGTTCAATCCTAATAAATTTGATGAGAGAGATAGCGATGATGAAGATGAAGGAGGAATAAATAAGCAATTATCAAAGAATAGTATTAAAGAATCCGAAATTAATACGGATTCAAAAAGGGAAAAGAAAGATAATAATGAAGAGTCTAATAATAATATAGAAGGAGAACAAAAGTTAGAAGAACAAGATGAAGAGCAAGAAAATGGTGAAGATACTGATGATAAATATGATTTAGATGATGAAGATGATGACCAAGAAATATAATTTCATCATTAAAT
>ERZ842401.4189-NODE-4189-length-17041-cov-4.375250_pt1 | contig 17041 bp, 13 predicted proteins | sample MGYA00521270_ERZ842401 | MGnify/ENA primary metagenome ERZ842401 (study PRJEB31892, sample SAMEA3878208) | bioreactor metagenome | biome: Moose rumen | place: Sweden | collected 2011-10 | study: EMG produced TPA metagenomics assembly of the PRJEB12797 data set...
GGGGGGGGGGGCGCACCCCCCCCCCCCCGTATCCCATCTCGACAAATCCCAATTTAACGCAGCGTCTGCAATGCCTGGTTCAGCAGATCATCGGGCAGGGTGGCCCCGGCCACCTGCACCACCCGGGCGGAAACCCGATTGGCCAGGGCGGCGGCGTCGGGCAGCGGCAATCCCCGGCACAGGCCCAGCAGCACCGTGCCCGCGTGGGCGTCCCCCGCGCCGATGGTATCTATCACCTGAGCGACCCGCTCTCCGGGAAGCGTGTGCAAATCGCCCTGATCATCCACGACCAGCGCGCCTTCCGCGCCGCGGGTGACCACCAGGGCGCGGCCCGTTCTTTGATGAAGGGCCTCCATGGCTTCGTTCAAATCGCTTTTTCCGGCCAGCTCCCGGGCTTCCCGCTCGTTCAGATGCAGCAGGGGACGCAGGGCGAACAGCCGATCCGTGCGCTCCTTGGGAACATGGGGGCCCCGGGGGCCAGGCGCGTAGAGCACCGTGCCCACGTTCGCGCCCTCCAGCCAGCCGATCAGCTTATCGCCCCAGCGCTCCTCCATTTCCAGGCCGCACACATAGGCGTAATCAAAGAATTGGTCCGCGTAAGGGGCCATCCAGGCGGGATCAAAGGAATATTCCGCCCCATGGATGCCCAGGAAGGTTCTTTCCCCGGTTTTTTCCACCAGGCAGTAGCAGCAGCCGTTTTGCTCCTCCGGCAGCAGGACGGGCTTTGCCCAGGGCTGCTTTTCCAGCAGCGGGCGCACGAAGCCGCCGAACACGCCCTGCAGGCCCACGGGCGTGACAAAGGTGGCGTCCGCGCCGCCGCGGCCCAGCACATTGGCCACGTTATAGGCGCAGCCGCCCACCTGGAATTTCTGTTCGGGAGGATGCATATTTTCCTCCGTTACCGGCAGATGATCCAGCCGGATGATCACATCCACGCAGGAAGAACCCAGCACCAGCACCCTTTTTCCCATGGAAAAGCCCCCTTGCTCCTGATGGGATTGAGTATACAACACTTGATGGAACGTGTCAAATGTGGTATAAATAACGGGACAGAAGCAAAAAAGGAGCGATGAATCATGGCGGATGCGGTGTTGAAAATGAAAGCGCTGACGGATGAAATGGAGCCCCGGCTGATCGCGGTTCGCCGCAGCATCCACGCCCGGCCCGAAACCGGCTGGCTGGAAATGCGCACCAGCGCCATCATCGCTAAGCATCTGACGGAATTGGGCTACCAGGTGCTCACCGGCAGCCGCGCTGTAAAAGCCGAGGCCCGCATGGGGGTACCGGAGGAAAGCGCGCTGCGCCGCCACGCGGAGGAGGCGCTTTCCCAGGAGGGCACGCCCCAGGAATACCTGACCGACGAAATGAAGGCAGGGCTCACCGGCGTGATCGGGGTCCTGCGGTGCGGGGAAGGGCCCACCGTGGCCCTGCGGTTCGATATCGACGCCCTGGGCATGGTGGAGCGCGGCGACGAAGGACACCGGCCCGCCCGGGAGGGCTTTGCCAGCCGCAATCCCGGCATGATGCACGCCTGCGGCCACGACGGCCATGTGGCCATCGGCCTGGGCGCGGCGGAGGCGCTGATGGCGCTGCGAAGCGCGCTGCACGGCACCCTGAAGCTGATTTTTCAGCCCGCCGAGGAAGGGGCCCGGGGAGCCCGGGCGATCACCGCCGCGGGGCACTTGGACGACGTGGATTATTTTATCGGCTCCCATGTAGCGCCCACGGATTCCCTGGACGACGGAGACGTGACCTGCGGCACCTACGGTTCCCTGGCTACCGCCAAATTCGATGTAACCTTCACCGGCCTGGCCGCCCATGCCGGGGGGTATCCCGAAAAGGGGCATAACGCCCTGCTGGCCGCCGCCTCCGCCGCCCTGGCGCTGCACGCTATCCCCCGTCATTCGGCGGGGCAAAGCCGCGTGAACGTGGGCACACTGCACGCGGGCACAGGCCGCAACGTGGTGCCGGACCGGGCGGAAATGCAATTGGAGGTGCGGGGGGAAACCACCGAAATCAACCAGTACATGGCGGAACAAGCCCGAAGCATCTGCCAGGGAGCCGCCGCCATGCAGCAATGCCAATGCGAAATAACGGTGGTGGGCGAAGCGGAGGGCCAGCACAGCGATGTATCGCTCATTGAGCGCATCAGCGCCGCCGTGGCCCGAGACCTGCCGGAGCTTCGCTTATCCTCCGTTCAGAACGCCCAAAACTGGGGCAGCGAGGATATTTCCATCATGATGAACCGGGTGCAGGCCCACGGGGGTCAGGCCACGTACATGCGGGTGATGACCCCCATGGCCGGGGCCCAGCACACGGTGGGCTTTGACTTTGACGAACAGGTGCTGGGCCGCAGCGTGAAGGTGTTCTGCGCGGCGGTGCTGGACCTCATGAAGGGAGAACCGGCATGAAAATCCTGCTGCGCCGCGCCCATATCCTGACTATGGACGACGCCTTCACAGAATATCCGGACGGCTGGCTGTTGACAGACGAAAAAAACATCGCCGCCCTGGGCGATGGAACGCCGCCGGAGGAAATTTTGAACGCCGCCGATCAGGCGATCGACTGTGAAGGGGGATTGCTGCTGCCCGGCTTTGTGAACCTGCACTGCCATGCCAGCATGGTGCCCTTCCGCACCATGGGAGACGACTGCCCGGACCGGCTGCGCCGCTTCCTGTTCCCGCTGGAAAATGAAGCGCTCACCCCGGAGCTGACGTATCTGGGGGCCAGGTTCGGCATGGCGGAAATGCTGCTGGCGGGCGTGACCACCTTTGTGGATATGTACTATTTTGAGGATCAGGTGGCCCGGGCCTGCCTGGAAACGGGCATGCGGGGATAATTGGGTGAAACGGTGATCAGCCAGAAAACGCCGGACGGCGCGGGGGACGAGGACGGGCTTGCCCTGTCGGAAGCCCTGTTCCGGGCGTTTCCCCATGAGGATTTGGTGCGGCCCATCGCAGCCCCCCACGGTACCACCACCGTATCGGAAGCCGCCCTGCGCCGCTGCGGCGCGCTCAGCGAAGAATACGGCGCACTGCTGACGCTGCACGCTGCCGAAATGGACTATGAAATGCGGTATTTTGCGGACCGGGGCACTACGCCCATTCAATTCTTGGACAGCATCGGCCTGTGCCATGATCGCTTGCTGGCCGCCCACTGCATCCACCTGACAGAACGGGATATGGACATTCTGCGGGATCGGGGCGCGCGGGTGGCCCACTGCGTCGGCAGCAATACCAAGGCGGGAAAGGGCGTGGCCCCCATCCGGGATTTGGCCGCGCGAAACGTGCCCTTCGGCCTGGGCACCGACGGCCCCTCCAGCGGCAACACCCTGAGCCTGTTTGACCAGATGCGCCTGTTCGCCGTATGCCACAAAACGGCCAACCACGACCGATCCCTGTTCCCCGCCCGGGAAATCGTGGCCGCCGCCACTCGGGGCGGGGCGAAGGCGCTGCACGCCGAAAAAGAGTTCGGCTCCCTCCGGCCCGGCTTCAAAGCCGATCTGGTTCTGGTTTCCACGAAAAGCGCTCACATGTTCCCGGTATACAATCCTTATTCTTCCTTGGTGTACGGGGCCAACGCGTCCGACGTGTCGCTGGTAATGACCGGGGGAAAAATTCGGGTGAAAAACGGGCGGCTTACGGATTTTGACCTGGAGGACCTGAAGGCCCCCCTGGAGCGCGCCATGGGGCCCTTCCGCCTCGCCGCGCAGCGCTACGCCGATATGATTTAAAGCAACAGCGATTCCTGACGCGGATAGCTTTATAAGAGAACAGAGTGCAGAGTACAGAGTGCGGATTGAATAGTCCTTATATCATTTGAACGAGTAGGAAGCTTGATTTCCGTAATGTTCATATGAAAGACTATCTAATCTGAACTCTGTACTCTGCACTCTGTACTCTGAGCCCCGTGCTCTTACCCTTTTTCTGTTTTCCGTCTTATTCCTTCCATTCATTTGGGTCGAACAGGAAGGTGGCGATGCTTTCTCCCTCCAGCTCCACCGGCCATACCTTGCCGTTGAGCCGGAAGCAGAAGGCGATTTTTTCTTTCGTGCGGTTCAGGGCCACCACGGCCAGGGTGCCGTCGGGGTTCAGGGCCGCCGTGGCCTCGATGCGGTCGGTAAAGCGGGACAGGCCGATCCGCTCCGCCCCGGGCTGGATATACCGGCTGAAATGACCGATGTAATCATAGGACAGGTTGAAGCGCAATTCTCCTGCTTTCGTATCGTACATCACCGGCGCGTCGCAGAAATTGCCCACGTGGTTGGGCCCCCCCTGCTGATCCAGCAGCAAATTCCAATCCAGGAATTGGTTCAGCCCATGGTTCAGATTGCCGATCAGATCATGGGCGTGCATTTGGGCGTTTCGCAGTTGATTTTTCCCCGCGTACAGGCTGTATTCCACGCAGGCTTCGGAAAAAATCAGCTTTTTATCCGGGAAGGCGTCCCGGATCAGCTGCAGCGCCTCAAAGTGATCCCCGCTGTACCAGTGCATGGCCACCCCTGCCACCAGCCCGGCGGTTTTGGGGTCCTTCAGGATATCCCAGGCCCGGTCAAAGGCCCGCTCCTTGTTGTGATCCCAAATGAGCAGGCCCACGTCCTTCAGGCCGTTCTTTTCCAGGGCGGGGGAAAGATGATCCCGAATGAATTCCTGCTCCTCCTCCGGGGAGAACAGGCAGGAATCCCAGGTTTGGGCGGCCTTGGGCTCATTCTGAGGGGACAGATAAACCGCCTGGGCTCCCTCCGCCTTGAAGGCGAGCAGATAGCGGCAGATGTATTCCGCCCACACGCCGTAGTATTCCTTTTTCAGCCTGCCGCCGCCCAGGCGGGAATGGTTGGTTTTCATCCAGGCGGGGGGCGTCCAGGGGGTAAACATCATGCGGATGGGCTTGCCCGCCGTTTCCTGGGCCCCCTTCAGCAGGGGCAGCACGTACTTGGCGGAGCGGGAAATATCAAAATGCGCCAAAGCCGTATCCCCCGGCGTATCGTCGGAAGCGTAGCATTCCCTGGAAAAATCGCAGCTGTCGATGGACGTGCGCCCGCAGGTGTAGCCCAAGCCCTCCTTGGAAAAATAGCCCTCCAAAAACTGCCGCTGCAGTTCCTTGGGCATCAGGGAAAACACATAGCCCGCGGCGTCGGTGAACGCGCCGCCGAAGCCCTCGATGCGCTGATAGCGCGCCTGGGGATACAGATTGATCAGATCCCTTTCCCGCTCGCGCTCCTTTTCATCGGGCAGGCGCACGGTTTCCGCGCGCTTTTTTTGTTCCTGGCTGTACAGAGTGGCGATTTGCTTCACGGTTTATCTTCTCCTTTCGCTGCCATGGGTCTAAAGCAGCAGGTTTGTCGAACGATGATATCTCCCGGCAGGCGGGTGATTTTTCCCTGACCGCCGCCAATCAGCCGGAACACTTCCTTGCCCGCCTCCACGCCCAATTCCTCCATGTGGGTGCGGATGGTGGTCAAACCCGGCGTTACATAACGGCTGAGCAGATGATCGTCGCAGCCGATGATGCTGATATCCTCCGGCACCCGGATGCCATGCTCCTGCAGCGCCTTGATGCAGCCCAGGGCGCTTAAATCGTTGGCGGCAAACACCGCGTCGGGCAGCCTGTGGCCTTCCTGGAGATACCGGTGCATGGAACGGTAGGCGGCGGCCTGCTCAAAGCGGCCGCTGATCACGTTTTCCTCCCGCAGGGGCGCCCCCGCCTCCCGCAGGGCCGCCTCAAAGCCAGCCAGACGCTGAATGCTGTCGTAATTGTGGGGCACGCCGAACACATGCATCAGGTCCCGATGCCCCAGGCCCAGCAGATACTCCGCCGCCATGCGCCCATGCTGGCTGGATTCATAGATCACGCTGGAAATGCTGTTCCCGGCAATCTCCTGATCCATGAACACGGTGGGCAGGCGGGACTGCATCAGCTGCTGCTTTTCCTGCTCGCTGAGCATGCCGAACAGAATGATGGCGCCGTCGATGCTCTGGCCCTGCAGGGAGGCCAGCAGGGGTTTATCCTCATCCACGATAAAGATGTGCAGCTCATACCCGTACTTTTTGCACAGGTAATGAATGGAATCGGCCATGTTGCCGTAGTAGCTGCCCGTCATGGAGGGCACGAACAGGCCGATGTTGTGGGTCTGGGCCGTGCGCAGCTGCCTGCCGTTCACATTGGGAATGTAATTCAGCTTTCTCGCTACCTCCAGCACATGGTCCCGGGTTTTGGGCTGCACCACGTCGGACCCATTCAGCGCGTTGGACACGGTGGCGATGGATACGCCCGCCTCCCGCGCCACATCTTTGATCGTAATTTTGCTCATTTGTTTTATCCGCCTTTCAGGCCGCCCGGCCGGGATGGGGTCAGGCGTCTGTTTCCGTGATCAGGGCTTCTATATCCGCCGTGCCGCGCAGGGCCTTGATTTTCAGCACGCAGGCGTCCGCGTTGTTCAGGTGCATGCCGGACAGGGTCTGCCGGTGCTCGGTGGCGCTCAAATCAAAGCGGCCCAGCAGCTGTTCATCCTGATAAACCTCGATAACGGCCTGCTCCGGCGCGTAGCAGGCCACCTCCAGCTTGGACAGCACCGATACATCATACAGGGAGTAGCAGGCGAATTCCCCCTCCCGCAGGCGCAGCGCATACCGGGCCCATTCCCCGTCGAAGGGGAAGCGCTTTTCCCGGTCCGCGTAGCGGCAATGCAGGGTCATGCCGGTGTTTTGCCGGTAGGCGATGGGGCTTTGCTCGCTCTCCCGGTGCCAGTAGGATACGCCGAAGCCCGGCAGCTCGTCAAAATCCGTGCCCGCGATGGTGCAGCCCGGCAGGCGGAACACGTTGGCCGCCAGGTTTTCGTTAATGAAGCAATTCTCCACCAGGATGTTTTTCAGATACTCGTTCAAAAGCTTCTGGGCTTTTTCGTAGCCGGGATGGACCCCGCTGCGGGCGTAATCCAGAATGCACTGCCATTCCATGGGGGGAATCACCGAGCAGGGAGAATTCCGGCAGTTCATTTTTTTCCAGGGCCACATGTTTACGCCGATATTCAAACTGGCGGCCAGCGGCATCATGGCGGAGAACCATTCCATGGTGTTTTCCCCCGTTTCGCCCAGCCACAGGGGCACATTCAGCTTTTCGGACAATTCCAGCCAGGGCTGGAACGCGGTGATGTCCGGCGCGCAGCCGTAGCGATGGAAATGGATCACCATTTTGGGATCGTACACATGGGTGAAAATGCCCGTTTCCGTGGCCCAGTGATGGCCTTCCAGGGTAAAAATGTGCTTATCATCCACCGCCCGGATGCGGGCAATACATTTTTCATAGAATTCCACCAGCCGGGGCACATAGCCCTCCAAATCCTTGTCCCCCGGGAACCTTACGGGGCGGATGGGCTCATTGAGCAGATCGTAGCCCCCCACGATCCACCGGTCCGCGTACCGCTGGGCGATTTTCTCCCACAGGCACAGGCCCTTTTCAAACTGATCCTCGTCCATCAGCAGCCGGCACACATCGTCCACCGAATCGTCGATGTTGGCCCCCGTCTGGCCCCCGGGCGCGCCATGCAGATCGATAAAGGCGTACAGCTTATACTGCTCGCACCAATCCAGCACCCGGTCCAGGCATTGGAACCCCTCTTCCACAAAATTGATCCCCGGCCCTTCCTGCAAAAACAGGCGGGAATTGATGGGGATGCGCACGGAATTGTAGCCCATGTCCGCCATCATTTGAATATCGTTTTCCGTGATATAGTTGGCCCGGAAGCGCTTCCAGAATTTATCGGCAAAGCTTTTTCCCGTCAGCTCCTCGATCACGCTTTCGATCCTGCGGGGCCGGTCAAACCGAGGCAGATCGTGGGCCAGCCACATATAGCCCTCGCAGAGCAGCCAGTTGCCCAGGCCCCAGCCCATGAGCAGCACTTCTTCCCCCGCGCCGTTTACGATTTTTCGCCCGTCCACATTCAAAAAGCCGTTCACCCGGCTGCGGCTCACATTCTTTTTCATGGCAAATCCTCACCCTGATGAAGCTGCTGCCGGAGAGGCACGCCTCTCCGGCAGCAACCGTTTCGGTTAATTATAGCATACTTTGACGATTATTGGTAGCCGTATTCTTCGCAGTAAGCGGTCCACTGTTCGATGAAGCCATCGCGGCAGGCCTGCAAGCCGGCGTCCATGACCTTCTGGCGGAATTCAGCCACAGCGGCGTCCACATCGTCCACCAGGCCCGCCTGGATGGGAGCCAGGTACTGGCGCATCACATTGGACACGGCGGTGCGTTCAAATTCGTATTCGGTGTAGTCCTCGGTGAAGCCGCCGTAGATATTCACGTTCGGGAACTTGGTCTTCTGGGCGATTTCATTGTACTTGTCAAACATGGCCTGCAGCGCCACGTCGGATTCCTGGGGCAGCTTGTAATCGTTCACGCGCAGGTTCCAGGTGTTGAAGTTTTCATAGCGGAAATCTTCGCTCAGCTCCTTGTAGATGCCGTCCACCACGTCATAGTGCACGCCCTTGATGCCGTACTGCACCAGATCGTTCATTTCTTCGTCGGTCATCAGGTAATTCAGGATCATGGCGCAGCGTTCGGGATACTTGGTGCCGCGCACGATGGCGGTGCCGTTCTGGGTGGCATGGCCCGGGAACAGAACGCCCGTCACCTCGCCGTAGGTGATGTAGGCGCTTTCCCAATCGGGATGATCCTTGGCGAAGTTAGTGGCGGAAGAAATCTGCTTGTTGGGGTTCATGCCGGCGACGGAGGCGATGGCCAGGCCGTTGTCATAGGCTTCGCTGTCGTTAGCGTCGCTCAGGGCGCTCTTGCTCCAGAAGCCCATATCCGCCCAGCGCTTCAGCAGCTTCATATCTTCCACGAAATCATCGGAGAACCAGTAATCGTACACCTGATCCGGCGTATCGTAATTGGAGGTGATGCCGTAGGGGAAGCCGTTGGCGCTGGTCCAGGGATATTTGATGTTCAGCACGTTGGCGGCGTCGAAGGCCACGCTCAGGGAGCTGGCGCTTTCGCTGGTGGTGCACTGCAGGATGGGCTGATCGGGCTCATGCTCCTTGACCCCCGCAAAATAGGCTTCCATGTTTTCCAGGCTGTCCGGATAGGGCAGATCGTACTTGGCCCGCAGATCCTCGCGGTAGCGGATGCCCAGGGGCACGTATTCGGGCCACAGAGCGGGCACGGCGTAGAGCTCGCCTTCCACCCGGCACATGTTCAGCATATCTTCCCCGGCCAGGGCGCGCAGCTCGGGGGCGTATTCATTCAGCAGATCGTCCAATTCCAGGAACGCTCCGGCCCGGGCCAGCAGGCCGTAGTTCAGCCAGTTGGCAATGTAGATCAGGTCCGCGCCGCCGGAGGTCAGCTGGGTGTTGTATTTCAGGCTGAAATCCGTCCAGGTGGAGAACTGGAAGTCGATGGTGGCGTTGAATTTTTCCTTCAGGATGGCGTTGATGGCGTCCTCCACCACTTTTTCATCCTTGGGGGCGTCGCCCATCACGTAGAAAACCAGGTTGGCTTCCTGGCTCAGATCGTCCGCCGCCAGGGCGGAGGGCGCCAGGGCCAGGCACAGGATCAGGGCGAGCATAACGCTCAGGTACCGGTTTAAGTGTTTCATGGGAATCCTCCTTTTCGTTTTTGGGTTGAATCTATTTTGAAGGCAGGTTTTGCCTTCAGGAACCAAATAAGGGGCAGCGTTTGGGGTGTGGAGTTCCATCAGCCCTTGACCGCGCCGATGGTGATGCCGCTGACGAAGTACCTTTGCACGAAGGGATAAAACAGCAGCACCGGGCCGGTGGCCACCACGGCCATAGCCAGCTTCACCGTTTGGGTGGGCAGATCGGCGGTGTTCAGACTCACGTTCTGGGCCATCTGGCGCATGGCCAGGGTGGAATTTACCATGTCGTACAGATAGAACTGCAGGGACCAGGTTTCGCTGCTGGTGGAAAACATGGAGGAGCGGTACCAATCGTTCCAGTAGCCCAGGGCCTGGAACAGGCCCACCGTGGCCAGGCCCGGGCCTAGCACCGGCAGCACGATACGCCAGAAGATGGTCCAATGCCCCGCGCCGTCGATCTTGGCGCTTTCCACCACCGCGTCCGGCACGGAGCCGGTGATGAAGGTGCGCATCAAAATCACCAGGAAGGGCGACATCAGCGCCGGGAACCAGATGGCCAGGGTGGTGCCCCGCAGATTCAGCACATTGGCGTACATCATATACCAGGGGATCATGCCGCCGCCGAAGATGGTGGTAAAATAGATCAGGAAGGAAACGCTGTTGCGATATTTGAAATCCTTCCGGGAGATCACGTAGGCCGTCAGGGTGATGATGAGCAGGCCCAGGGCGGTGCGCATAAAGGTGTAGTAAAAATTCATTTTATAGGCCTGAATGATGCCCTCGGGGGACCGGAAAATGGTGCGGTACGCTTCCGGCGTAAAGTTTCGGGGAAGCAGGCTGAACCCTTCCTTGAGGATGGTCAGGTTATCCGTCAGCGACCCGGAAATGATGACGATGAAGGGCAGCACGCAAATGACGGAAAGCAATGTAAGCAGCACGCCCTTGACGATATGAAACGGGATGGTGGATGGATCCTTGATTTTCATGAGAACCGCTCCTTTCCCTTAAAACAGCGCGTATTCCGGGTTCTTGCGCTTGATGCAGAAATTGGTTACGATGATCACAATGAACCCGAACAGCGATTGGAACAGGCCCGCCGCCGTGCCCAGGCCCATGGAAAGGGGCTGGGTGGTGGTGATGCGGTACACGTAGGTGTCGAAAATATCCGTCACATTGAACAGGGTGCCATTGTTGCCCACCAGCTGATAGAACAATTCAAACTGGCCCTTCATGATGCCGCCCAGGGCGTACAGCAGAAGGATGATGAAGGTGGGCTTGAGCAGCGGAATGGTGATGAAACGGATCTGCTGATAAATGTTCGCCCCATCGATCTGGGCGGCCTCATAGTATTCCGTGCTGATGCCGGTGATGGTGGCCAGGTACACCACCATGCCGTAGCCGATATTCTTCCATAGGTAAAACGCTGTGATCAGCCAGGGCCAGTAGCCCGGGGTGTTGTAAAAATCGATCCGGGGCATGCCCATGGAAACCACGAAATTGTTCACCAGGCCCACCTCGTATTCAAACATGTTGAATACCAGCACCCGCAGAATGACATAAGAAACGAAGTAGGGCATGAAAATCATGGTTTGGCTCACCTTGCGCAGGCGTTTTCTGTTCACATGGCTGATGAGGATGGCGAAGAAAATCTGAAGGATATTGCCCACCACGATGAACACGATGTTGTACAGAATGGTGTTTTGGGTCAGATGCAGGATCTCGGACCGGACCAGGAACTCAAAATTCTTGAACCCCACAAAGGGGCTGGCAAACAGATGATCCCGGAAATTGAACTGGGTAAAGGCAAAGTAAATGCCGGTCATAGGCAGGTAATTATTGATCAGGAAGAAAACGAAGCAGGGCACCAGGAACAAAAACAGGATCCAGTTCCGGCGGAATTCCTCTAAGAAGCCATGCTCCCGGCAGCGAACCCGCTCCCGCTTTTCCAGGCTTTTGCTCAGGCAGTAGCTGCAGGCGCTGATCGCCAGCGTCAAATACACGCTGATACCCGGCAGGAATCCCGTCATGCCGTAGTGAATATTCCCATATACGCACAGGCCCGCCGTTCCCGCCGCGGCCGCGAAGGAAAACAGCATGCCCTTTTGAAAGAAGGAATAGGCGCGCAGCATGCCCTTGCCCTCGGCAATTTTCTCCCGGCGCAGATACGCCGCGAAGGAGAGCAGGCAGAAAATCACCGCCGCTGCCGCCACGATCAGCAGCAAAAACGCCCAGAAGCCCAGGACCCCCTGCTTGCTGATCTGCACGAAGGACAGGAAGGCAAACACGGAATAGCCGGGCTGCAATTTCTTGGTGACCGCGGCTCCCAGCTTCATCACGCCGTACAGCGCTTCCGTATTGACCATGTGAAACCAGGAAAACACCGGCAAAAACAGCGCCAGGATCACCAAAGCGCACAGGCCCAGCAGCCCGATCTTCTTTTGTTCGCCGGAAGACGGTTGTTCCGCCGCGCGCCGCGCGCCCTTCGTCAACGCCGTCAAGGGTCATTCCTCCTTAAAAAATTCTAAAAACCATTGACAAAAATAATTTAAACGTTTTAAAATCATAGCGAGTATATCACGGCATATATTCTTTGTCAATATATTTCCAAAAAATAATTTAAACGTTTTAATTTTGAAAGGAGGCCCACCTATGAAAGTTCTCGCCATCGGCAACAGCTTTTCCCAGGACGCCACCACGTACCTGCACCAGGCTGCCGCCGCCCAGGGCATCGATCTGAAAGCCGTCAATTTGTACATCGGCGGCTGTTCCCTGGAAACTCACTGGAGAAACTGGCTCCAGGATGAGGCGGCCTATGAATTGCAGATCAACGGCGAAGCCACGGCAGAAAAGGTATCCATCCGGCATATACTGAGCGAGGGCGGCTGGGACGCCATCGTGACCCAGCAGGCCAGCCATGACAGCGGCTGGCGGGATACCTACGAGCCCTTCCTGGGGCACCTGGTTCAGGTCCTGCGGCGGGAAGCACCAACCGCCCGCTTATTTTTGCAGGAAACCTGGGCCTATGAAAAGGACAGCGATCACTGGGCGTTCCATCGCTACCACCGGGATCAGCAAGAAATGTACGAAAGGCTTCGGGCCAATTACGCCGCCGAAGCCCAGGCACACGGCCTGACCCTCATTCCCTGCGGGGACGTGATCCAGCGCCTGCGCGCCCTGCCACCCTTCGACGTTTCCAATGGGGGCCTCTCCCTTTGCCGGGACGGCTTCCATATGAGCCTGGATTTGGGCCGCTATACGCTGGCCCTGGTGTGGCTGAAAACCATTTGCGGCGTGTCTGTGGCCGGGAACCCTTACGTACCGGAAAACGGCGGCCCCGCGGCGGATTCCCTGCTGCGCCTGATCCGCCGGGAGGCCGATCGATAAAAGCAAATTCTGAGTATGATTATCAATTTTTGCTTTTTCTTTCAATTTTTTTTGAAAGAATTCGATCTGCCTTATCTCGCCTCTTGCAATATAAAAATTTCTGTGCTAAAATTATTCCATAAAAAAGAGGGGCATTTCTTGTGAAATATGCTTTCTATCCGCAGTCCCAAATAGGCGATTCGGTGGAAAGCTATCCTTTTCATTAGAAAAAGAAAGGCGGTTTTTGCCATGAGCGAATCCAGGATCAAAAGCGGGAAAAGCCAGCACCGGGCGCAATCCGGCTCCGCCAAGCGTCAGCTGGCCTACCTGCTGATGGTGCTGCCCGGGGTGCTGTTCCTGCTGGCCTTTTCCTATCTGCCCATGCCCGGCGTGGTGCTGGCCTTTAAATTCTATCAGATGCGGGTGCCGCCGGACGGCGCGTTCTTCCAGAACACGTTCCTGTACAGCATGTTCACCTCCGAATGGAACGGCCTGAACAATTTTACCTACCTGCTCAAGGACGCGCCCATGCTGATCCGCAACACCGTGGGCTACAACTTGCTGTTCATGGTGGTGGGCCTCGTTCTGCAGGTGGGCCTGGCGGTGATCATCAATGAAATGCGCAACCGCAAAACCGCCAAGGTGTACCACACCATCATGTTCATGCCCTACTTCGTTTCCTGGATCGTGGTCATGTACGCCCTGTACGCCATGATTTCTCCCTCCGGTTTTTTCAATCAGGTGATCACCGCCATGGGCGGCGACGCCATCAAGTTCTATTCCCAGAAGCAGTACTGGCCCTGGATTTTCCTGATCGCCAACATTTGGAAATACACCGGCCAGGGCTCCATTATTTACCTGGCCACCCTGACGGGCTTTGACGAGCAATTGTACGAGGCCGGGGCCATTGACGGGGCCACCAAATGGCAGCAGTTCCGTTTCATCACCCTGCCCCAGCTGATGCCGGTGATCGTGATGCTGCAGATCCTGGCCATCGGCCGCATTTTCAACGGCGACTTCGATATGTTCTATTCCCTGCCCAATGGCTCCGGTACCTTGCGCCAGGTGACCTCCACCATCGACGTGTACGTGTACGACATGCTGAAAAAGGGCAACCTGCGCAATTCCTTCGGCTATGCCGGCGCGGGCGCTTTCTTCCAATCCATCGTGGGCTTCTTCCTGATCCTGCTCACCAACAGCATCGTGCGCAGGCATCAGCCTGAAATGGCGCTGTTCTGAGGAAAGGGGGAGCGAAAATGAGTACGGTTGATATCAAAAAACTGATGAAAGCGGAAAAGGCCGCAGCCAAGCACAGCGCGGCCCGCAACCAGATTTCCAAAGGAACCAACCTGTTTTTCAATATTCTGCTGATCCTGGGCTGCGTGCTGACCCTGTTCCCGCTGTGGATCATCATCGTTTCCTCTATCACCAGCGAAGTGGCCCTGACCACCTATGGCTATCGGCTCTGGCCCCTGGAATTCTCCGTAAACGCGTACACCTACCTGTTCCGCGATGGATCAGTGATCCTGACCGCATATAAAAACACCCTGATCGCCACCTTGTGCGGCACTGTGCTGTCGGTGGTGACCGTGGGCCTGTACGCCTACGCCCTGAGCCGCCCTGATTTCAAATACAAAAAATTCTTCACCTTCTTCAGTTTCTTTACCATGCTCTTCGGCGGCGGCATGGTGAGCTACTACAACATGTGCCGCACGGTGCTGGGCCTCAAGGACACGGTATACGCCCTGTTCCTTCCCATGAGCTTTTCCGCTTACTGGGTCATCATCATGCGCACGTTCTATCAGTCCTCGGTGCCGGAAGCCATCATTGAATCCGCCCGCATCGATGGCAGCGGAGAATGGCGCACGCTGCTGCAGATCGTGTGCCCCCTGGCCATTCCCGGCTTTGCCACCGTGGGCCTGTTCAGCGCCATCGGCATCTGGAATGATTTCCGCAACTGCCTGCTTTTGAACGACAAAGCCCAGTTCTATAATTTGCAGTACACCATTTACCAGACCATGAACAATTTGCGGTTCTTAAAGGAAAACGCCTCCCGCATGGGCGGCGTGAACGTGGCAAACCTGCCCGCCGAAACCTTCCGCATGGCCATGGCCGTGGTCACGGTGGGCCCCATCATCATGGCCTATCCCTTCTTCCAGCGCTACTTCGTCAAGGGCTTGACGGTGGGCGCGGTCAAGGGCTAAACCGAGATTTAGGAGTTGAGAGTTAAGATGGGGAGTTGAGAGTTGGGAGTTAAGAGTTGAGAGTTATTCAGTCATTCAAGTTTCGGTTTCATCATTGAAAACACTATAAAATCTCAACTCTTAACTCCCAACTCTCAACTCTAAATTCATCACTCTGGTTTCAAGGGCTTGCGCGGCCCTTAGAAATAAATATTTAAGGAGGAAAAAAACATGCGTAAACTGGTATCTCTGCTGCTGGCGCTGGTCATGGTGCTGTCGCTGGCATCCGTCGCTATGGCGGAAGAACCCTATACCCTGGATATTTACTGGGTTGGCAACGGCGACAACGAAGCCGTCCGTGCCGGAGTTGAAGAGGCTGTGAATGCTTACATCGAGCCCCTCATCGGCGCCAAGGTATCCTATCACATCATCGGCTGGGGCGATTGGAACGACAAGGCCATCAACGCCCTGCAGTCCGGCGAAAAGATGGACCTGATCTTCACCGCTGACTGGGAAGGCTACGGCATCGAAGTGGCCGGCGGCCTGCTGCAGCCTCTGGATGAGCTGCTGGAAGAATATGGCCAGGGCATCAAGGAAACCCTGCCCCAGACCTTCCTGGACGGCGTTCGGGTTAACGGCGTGCTCTACGGCATCCCCACCAACAAGGAACTGTGCGTTCCCGAAGGCTTCATCGTGAATAAGACCGCCGCCGCCGAAATCGGCTGGGACGTGGTTGCCGATGATCCCTCCATCAAGACCACCGCGGATCTGGAGCCCTGGCTGGCCAAGTATAAGGAACTGCATCCCGACAAGTACCCCTACCTGATGGACGGTCAGGCTGGCCGCTGGGCCGACGAACCCTGGTGCCCCGATTGGGCCGGCATGGACACCAACTCCGTCGCCATGAAGATGGCCAAGCAGGAAAACGGCGAATTTGATGAAACCGTGTACAGCATCTTTGAAACCCCCGAACAGGCCGAGCATATCCGCCTGATGTACAAGTGGGGCCAGGCCGGCTACATCAGCCCCGACGCCGCGCTGACCAGCTTTGACTACAACGGCACCTTCGGCCGCGGCGACTTCCTGGTATTCGCTCAGCCCCTGAAGGGCAACGGCATCAAGGCCGCTGAAATGTATGCCGCCAACGCTACCGCTGAATTCGAGTGCGTGGAAATCACCATGCAGCCCAAGTACGTGGTAACCACCCACGCCGGCGGCTCCATGTTCGGTATCCCCGTCACCTCCAAGAACCCCGCCAAGGCCATGCAGTACATCAACCTGATGCACTCTGACGCCACCCTGGTCAACCTCATGCTGTTCGGCGCTGAAGGCGTGAACTACACCAAGGTAAACGACCAGCAGGTTGAACTGACCGACCAGAACTGGTACGGCGTACACGGCGGCGCCTGGACCGTGGGCAACACCAAGCTCCAGTACGTGCTCACCAGCGAAGATCCTGCCAAGAACGAAATGCTGCAGTCCTACGCGGACGACGCTATCGCCACCGCTTCCCTGGGCTTCCGTTTTGTGAAGGACAACGTGGCCGACCAGATCGCGGCTGTGGACGCTGTCATCAAGGAATACGCTCAGCCCATGATGTGCGGCCAGGTGGATCCCGATGGTCCTCAGGGTCTGGAAACCCTGAAGGCTGAACTGGAAGCCGCCGGCATGCCCGACATCATCGCCGAAGTGAACGCTCAGTACGAAGCCTGGAAGGCTGCTCAGTAATCAAGCACTGAACAACTGAAAACCAACGGGGGCCGGCAGCAATGCCGGCCCCTTGTTTTGTAATGTTAGCAGTGTTGTTTTCAAGGGTAAAATTCAAGCTAAAATCCAGCAAGAGGAACGTTGAGGCCTGCGCGGCCTCAAACTCTGCGCCAGGGGACTTCGCCCCCTG
>ERZ842401.4190-NODE-4190-length-17038-cov-4.430960_pt1 | contig 17038 bp, 32 predicted proteins | sample MGYA00521270_ERZ842401 | MGnify/ENA primary metagenome ERZ842401 (study PRJEB31892, sample SAMEA3878208) | bioreactor metagenome | biome: Moose rumen | place: Sweden | collected 2011-10 | study: EMG produced TPA metagenomics assembly of the PRJEB12797 data set...
CCCATTTTAAAATCCAAATCGAGTTATAACATCATCCCATTTGTTTGTGCTTGTTACTGTTGTTAACCAGTCTCCTATTGTCCCAGTAGTAGGATAATTTTCTGTGATGGCAGTATTATCCTCATAAGGATTTGCCACAATTGAATCCTCGAAGGCTATTTTTATTGGTTTACAATCGCTTCCGTTTATAGTCAATGCTTTATCTGGATCAATTATAAAGTCCTAATTATCTTTTAACCCTGAGCTTTTGTCTGCGCCATGGTCATCAGGACGAAAGGGAGGGCGTCATTGCTTCCTCTGTTCTGCATAAGCAGGTACATCATCATCGGGTTTTTCGTCATATCACCCAGTCCGTTGGCTCCGTTCATCGACATCAGCGCAAACATCATAGGGTCTGCATCATTGCCGAGCATCAGGAAAGGCAGAAGGCTGCCGAAGGGGTTCGCCGCATCTGCCGAGCCAGTAAGAGCCGACAAGTCGATAAGAGAAGTAATCTTGCTGACAAAGTTGAAACCGAAGGGAGATTTTACGGGCAGGACGTCGACGACAGAACCATTAGAATAGTCGACTGCGCGCAGAGTGCCTTCATCAACATTGACGCTCTTTACGAACATCGGACGAGAGCTATGGCAGATGATATCGCCTGCTTTGATGGAGTCAAGAGTTGTGGGCATCTTGTAAATCATTTTATCAAGCTTGAAATTGAGGATATCGACGTCGATAAGGTTCTCGCCATCATATGCAACCCAGCCGTTCTCTTTGGTGGAGATAGCCAGACCATAGGGGCTCAGAGCGAACTGATTGGTGGAAACGGGGCCGAAATCGAAGTTAAACATTTTGTTTGCCATTTTATCATTCTCCTTTATTTTTTTATTGTATTTAATAAAATCTTCGGCTGTAAGGGTTACAGTTTTTGCGTCTTCTGGAACATACTCAAAGTAAGTATGAAAAAGAAATTGTCCAAAAGAAGAACTCATATGAATATCTTCTTCTGCTGGAGCGTTGGTACAAAGACGAATTGTAGAAGCGTTAATAAACCTAATTATCGCTATTGAGTGATTAAATTTTTCTTTTAACCGTCGCCAGTCTTTATAGGGAATTTTTGCATATTTTCCATCACGAACTTTTTCAGAAAAAAGTTTAAAAACCTCGTCCATTAAAAGATAACAGTCCATTTGATTTAGTCTTCTCCTTTCTTTTTTCATTTTCTATATATATTATATAATATTTTTTTATAAAAATCAATTGCGCAAGCTTCGTACGACTTTCAAAAATTAGTCAGCTGAACAAGTTATCATTTTTGAGGCTTTCTAAATGAAGTATATAGGCTCAGGAATTTATACGCGTATTAAAACCAGAAGGACAGAGATTGAATTTTTGCGGCCGGGTGTCCCTATGGCAGCATATGGTTCAAACTTACAGTTTTCACCACTTCGTCTAAGAGATCTCTGAGTCGGGCCCGCCGCATAATTAAAAACCTAAAATTGGCTCTCTGAGCCTCTCAAATTTTACCTCACGAACATTTTGTCATACGACTAACCTGACCAAGAGTCCAGCTCCTCAAATTAAGTGAATTTGCCTAATAAACTCATGAGCGAGAGAACGTTTTTTCGGTCCAGGAGAAAGTATATGATAAAGTTTGCGCGAGGGCCGTCTAAGGGAGCATATATCCGAGGTTCGAAAAACCTCGAGACTGGGCTGCCGCATTTTGCTTTTTGCTTCTGGACATATGGAGCTCTTGGACGGGGTTTCGGGAGTCATAGGAAAAAAGGCATATTGGCTCGTGTGATAGCAAAAAATGCATATGGGTTTGGGTGTGCGGAAAACGGCTCCGCGCCCTCGGCTGCGGGCCGGTCATCTTAGACACTCGTCGAAAAGATTCTTCACCCGGGCGAAAAAGGCGATTGTCTAAGATGCCTTAAAGCGGGAGTATCGGCTCCCCATTGACGAAGTGATACCCCATTTCGAGGAGTTCCTGCGCGTCGTATTCTTTACCGTCCTCGTCGCGGTACATGAAGTAGTCATCCCCTTCGTCGAAGACAATAGCCGCGTCATCGCACTCCATTACAGGGTCATCATCCATTTCTGCGAGAGCGCAGGTATTATCTTCGTTCCAGTAGGGACAGTCCCATCCGTCTACAGGGCAGTAAAAGATTTTTTTCATTCTATGTCCTCCTCTGTGTAGTAAGCATAAAAATCATCAAAACGCTGACTCAACCCCAGAGCATTTTTCGCCAGTTCGGGGTCATCGGCTTTCTTGGAAATATTTTCCAATACTCTACCGACTAAATCAAAAGCCTTCTTTTCTGCTTCCGACAGTATAACGGTCTCATGCTTCACGATATTCATTTCTATACTTCCTTTCTGCTTTTCTTTCTTTTTCTCTCTTGGTAGGTGTTTTGCGCGTATAGGGTATCGGCGGTTTGCGCCTTGCCTTGCGTTCTTCCTTTTCCTTGTTCTTCTGTGTCATCTTATCTCCCTCGCTTTCTGTAATAATTATACTACTATTTGCGCCAAAAGTCAATAGGTAATTTTGCACAAAGTTTTTCTGCGCTAACGCGCAGAATTTGGTGATTTTGCTGAGCGCCCGGGCAAAATAGGCAAACGCCTATTTCACCCGAAAGAAAGAGAGTTATCGGAGCAAATCTCCGAAAATCAAGCACTTGAGAGGGTGTTTCTTTGCGTAACGGATAGCCCATTCGGTTGCCCTCCATTCGCTTTCAAGGTTAAAGTAGGCATTTGCCGCCTCTTGATTACTCGCATAGGTTGAGGGGTCGGTGTTGTTGATTGCCACTCTTGCGAGATAGTCAACTTCGGGGTTACGGACATCATCTTCGGTATAGTGGTGTCCAAGTTCGTGGAGAATAGTCCACAGTTCAAGCGGAAACTCGTTGGCGAAACTGCACTTGTGTTCCAGTACAAGGTGAGTAAGAAACTCATCTTCGCCGTTCGTTTCTCGTAGGTTGAGGTGGATTGTCTTGTCAGTGAAAGAGTAGGCACTTCCTTCGCCGTAATAGGGGTTGACTTTGATGAAGGGGTTGACTGTCTTAATAAAAAGCGTTGCGATAAAGTTTCTCATTTTAATTTCCTCTTTTCTTTCTTTCTGTAAATATTATACCATAGATTTTAATAAAAGTCAATGGGGAAAATTATACAAAAATGTTGGCACATTTTTGTATAAAATGCCAGTGCGCCCGGGCCGTCTCGCGGAACTTTTGTTCGGGAACAGACTCTCTCCGAGACGGGACCCGCGCAAAAACTGAGAGGCAGATTAAATCTGCCCCTCCTCCGCAAGTTCTTTTCTGCGCCTCTGCGGTATGCGCCAACATCCTGCGTTTATCGCGGTATCGTATTTCATTCTACCTTTTAGTACTTTGCGCAGGATTTCGGTTTCTATCCGTACATCCTCAAGACCTGTATGCTCTTCTGCGAAGTCCACGTTTTTTGTAATGTATCTGTACGCAACCTCCGCGCTCGTTTTAAGGTTTCCTGCTGGACTAATCATTCTGTTGCGCTCTGCCCATTTAATGAACCATTTAGACCGCAGGAACGAAGTGCAAGCCATCGTCCAAATGTCCATCATCTTTACGCCGAAGGGGAAGAACCACCGCACCATCGAAGAAGTGATAAACCGCACATCGTTGTTGCAGGCTCGTCTGTCAAAGCCGAGGTTATACGCCGCGATGGTGTCGCAATCGTATTTGCGCAAATCCTCTTTTATCTGCTTCCGAATAGTCAGTAGTCGGCGCATTTCACGCGACCCCTCGCGCAGACCCTTTTCGTAGAGAGGGATTTTCTTTGCGTAGTATGCGCTATTCATCATTTCCTTGTCGAGGAAGATTTCAGCGACCACATAGGAGCGTTCAACCAGTACCTTGTCCTGCTCCGTATCGTAGATACAATAGCCAACATCGTAGGGGAGAGGCTGTTCTACTTTGTTTGCGGTTTCTGTGTCAATAATCAAGATGTTCATTTTGTTGTCCTTTCTTTTCTCTTTCTTACAGTAGTTATTATACCATCTTTGGCGCTTGAAGTCAAGTGGGCAAATTGCACAAACTTTTGACTCTTTGCTCCTGGATTATTGGTAATTTTAACGAATCGCCCGGGCGTTTTAGGCAAGTGTCGAAGATCTTTTAGGCAAAAGAAAAAGGCGAGATTTCTCTCGCCTTTTTCGGAGACCTTACTCCTGCACAGGGCAGAAGTAGGTGTGTCTCTTGACGATTTTGCGCTCGATTTCGTGAGCCTCGACCGCAAGTCTCAGGATTGCGGAGACACGCTGATTGGTGAAGTCTGCGATTTCGTCAACGGACTTGATGAGTTCGGAGACAGTGAAACCGCCGTTCTCAGTGCCGACCGAGTTCTCGTTGATAAACGCGACGAGCAGGGCACGAATACCTGCGTTCTCGGTCTGTCTTGCGGTAGGCTTGCGCTCGGTAGAGGACTTGCGATTGAGAGCCTCAATCATGCCTTCGAGTTTCGCCTCAACATCTGCAGGAACCTCGCAGTTCTTGAGGACATAGGTGAGAGCCTTCCGATTGGTCATTCTTTCAGTAGCCATAGTATCTACCTTCTTTCTCGCTATTAGGTGGCGACCCTTTGTTATTTATTTGTCATAGGGGCTTTCCCTTTTGACACCTTTATTATACCACATTCTGTGGGGTTTGTCAAGAGTTTTTTTCAATTTTTTTTATTTTTTTTTAGTGAGGGTGGTGGGGGTCGAACCCACGACTTACAGATTAAAAGTCTGTTACTCTACCAACTGAGTTACACCCTCTTGATTACATTATTATTATATCATAGTTTGCGCGAAATTGCAATTGGCAAAATGCACAAAGATTTACGAATTTTGAAGAAATTTTTGTGCAATTTGCCGAGCGCCCGGGCAGAAAGGCAATTGTCTAAAATCGCCCTTAACAATCGAAATCGTAACAACCCATGTAGGGATTGTACCCTATTTCATCGAAGCATCCTTCGAGAACATCAATAGGATTTTCTTTTTCATCTTGAACATCATAGAGGACTTCCCCTGTATCAAGATTGATGATTTTTGCATTGAAGATAGTTTCATCGTCTACACAAGCATCTGCAAATGCGTACATCGCACCTGTGGGAATAGTGTCACTAAACAGAGCGACGCTTTCGTTTTCGTTGTTTCTTTCTACTTTGCAACAGTATTTAGTAGCCATTTTTTTCTTCCTTTCTTTTTTCTGTAATTATTATACCATAATCTAAAAGCAAAGTAAATAGGCAAAATACACAAATTTTTTTAATTTTTTTGTATTTTTTGCACAAAATGCCCGGGAATTTTAGACAAAAGTAGAAAAAAAGAGCGATTACTCGCTCTTTTCCTTTGGTAAAAGTGTTTTTAATAATTCAATTGTTTCAAAATATCCGTATTTTTGGACTAATGTAGCAATAATTTCACGGATTTTTGTATTATTTTCATCACTAAATTCAGCATTTTCTTTTTGAAATACCCAACGTAAATTTATTAATTTATTATCATTACGTTGACCATTAATGTGATCAACTGACAATAATTCAGGATTATTAACAGGATTAAAACTTTGTAAAATTAAACGATGAACGTAAGGTTGTCCATGATTATGAATTCTAACTCGAACATACCCACGACTATCTGTACCTTTTAATAAATTTCCTTTTGGATCTTTTACTCTACCTAAAGAACTGACTGAATAATTAGGATCTAAATAACAAGGAACCCATTCTTCATTTGGTAAAATTAAAGGTTCTAATGGTTCTAAATCATACGTAGCAGCATGACCTTTTCCATGCATGGCTAATAAATTATATCCTTTATTTCTTGCACTAATTTTAACTAATTCAAAATTAGCAGGATATAAATATTTTTGTCCAACGGACAATAATTCACTTAATTCTTGACGAGATAAAGTCATCATTTTTATTTTCCTCCTTAAAATAAAGAATTACTTGTTCTCTATTCTTAAAAAAACAAGCAATTCTTTTAATTAGTTTTGTCCTACCGACGTTCTTTTTTAGCTTTTTGGATGGCGTTTTTGGATTAAAGTTAAATCAAATTTTTCGCCTTGTGCCTCAAAACAAATCATCCTTTCCTTGTTAGAAATTACGCAATTTTCTATTCCAAGTTCAGAATTTTCGTTCAGAAAGTTGAAAAGTGCTTGAATAATTTCACCTTTGAGAATGTTCGGCTTGCGTTCTCGTTTCGAGAAATCGTAGACAGTTGGCTTGCGTTCAGCCTGTCGCCATTTGCGAGTTTCTTTCTCCTGTTCGGCAGAAAGGTCAAACTCAAGTTTATCTTTGGCTTTTGCCTTGTCTACTTTATTATCGTAGGCGATGAGTTCCCTTGCTTCCGCCTCGGAGATTTTGAGACTACGCATTAGATTTTGGATTTGTTTATCCATTAACATCTCTCCTTTCTTTCGTATCTATTATACTATATTTTTTATTAAAAGTCAAGGGGGAATGTTGCACAAAAATTAGGTTTGCGCGGAGGGGAAAATTGGTAAAAATAGACAAAAACGCCCGGGAATTTTTGGCAAACGCCAAACCCCTCGCTACTTGCGAGGGGCACTCAGCACGATACGATACCGCGTTCCGTTGAACTTGAAGTCGATTTGGCGTTCGATGTTTGTCACCTCGATGTCCGTCCCAGCACTCCCCTCAACGGCTGCGCGCAATATCTCAATCAGCATTCGCTTTTCTTCATTCGGCTTGCGCTCTCTCTTGGAGAAGTCGTACACTGTGGGTTTGCGCTCTGCTTGACGATACTCGCGCGTGGCTTTAATCTGCTCTTTGGTCAGGTCAAAGTCTTTCTTCTTTCCTCTGTCGATGTCTTTGTCATCGGCAAGAACAGCCTCAGCCTCTGCCTTCGTCATTCCGAGGCGCATGAGATTTTCTAACTGCCCCATTTTAGACCTCCTTTCTTTACACCATTATTATACCATAATCCAGGAGCAAAAGCAATAGTTATTTTGCACAATCTTGCTCCTGGATTTTTATGCATTTTACCCAGTGCCCGGGCACTTAGACATTTGTCTAAAATGGGAGTAGGAGTTAGGCGAGGGTTTCCCCTCGCCTATTTTCGGCATTAGCCTACTATCTTGAAGTAGGTCTTACGCTTCTCGGTGTAGTTCTCCACCTTACCCTCCATGCGGAGCTGACGGAGTAGAGCCGAGAGCTTCTGGTTGGAGTATCCTCCGAGCTCGTCCACAGACTTACCGATTTCCGTGACCGTGAACCCTCTGTCGAAGTTCTCCGCAAGGAACGCCACGATGGTTGCCTTGATACCCTCGTTGGCTTCCTGTGCCGCAGTCGGCTTCTTCGGAGCGGCAGACTTACGCTCGATGGCGGCTACCATTCCCTTCAGTTTCTCTGCGACATCCGTGGGGATATCGTAGTTCTTCAGGACGAAGTTGAGAGCGGACTTGTTGGTGACTTTGGAAGTGGACATAGTATCTACCTTCTTTCTCCGTTTGGTTGAGGGGTTCGGCTCCCCTTTTTCTGTATTTATTATACCATACTTGGAGAGGTTTGTCAAGGGTTTTTGAAAAGTTTTTTTATTTTTTTTCGCTCCCTTGGGTTATCCTCTCTCCCTTGGTACGCTATTATTATACCATACTCGGAGAGGGATTGCAATAGGCAAAATGCACAAAGTTTGCGGCGAATGCACGGGAGTTTTTGTGCAAAACGACGGGGCGCCCGGGCACTTTAGGCAGATGTAAAAAAGAGCCTTTCGGCTCTTTTAATTTTAAAGATTATATTCTTCATCAAGTTCGTATTCAAGAATTTCGACAGTATGTATTTCATATTTTTCTGAAACACAATTTTTATAAGCGAAAATAAATCGCATCCACTCCCCATGGTCTATAGTTTCTATCTCTTTCCATTCGCACCTTTCTGCACAACGGCGGACAGACTCAATAGCCTTTTCTTTCGCAGAAAACACAGCCGAGCAATCCTGATTTTCAACAACATACACTTTCATTTTTTTTCTTTCCTTTCTTTTATTTTTTTTTTTAGATTAGCAGAATAAAATAGATGTTGAGAGCGACATTCGCAAGGTGCATTATCAAGCCGTTAATTCGGTGGTCAACCGCAAGGTCTTTGATAACTCCGATTACGGCTACCGCAAGCCCGAACCACGCGATAGACAAGCCGTAGACCATAATGAGGATTACGTTGAGGACCGTCACAAATGCCCGAAGGTCATTCCACTCAAATTTGTACGCTCCGTCAATTCCGAAAAACTTTCTCATTTTTTTTTACTTCCTTTCTTTCTTTCTGACATTATTATACCACAAGTCGAGAGAAAAGTAAAGATGGCAAATTGCACAAAGTTTTTGCGGAGAGGGAGCTGGCTTTTGTGCATTTTGACGAAGCGCCCGGGCGAAAAAGGCAGTTGTAGAAAACTGCCTATTTTACTCTTCTTCCTCCTGGCTATAGTGATTAAGACATTCTTCCTGCTGACTGTGATGAATAATATAGTGCAGACTGTCATACGCTTGGTCTGCGGCTTTTCGCATTTTTTCATCACAGTCAAATAGATTATAAATTCCAGCAACAAGGATTTTTGCTTCGAGTAGTTTGGTCAATTCATCTTTATTAAGATAGAGTATAATTCTACTATCCATTTTATTTTCTCCATTCTGTTTCAATTCTTTTGGCTGAATTGCGCTTAACTGTTTCAAAAATACATTTATAAAGACAATAGGAGTCAAGAGTCGCATCCGTCAGCATGGGGTCCCACACATAGGTGCTGATGTTATACTTAAACCATTCGGTAATGCGCTCCCACAGATTGCGAGGAACTGAATGTTGTTCCATCACCTGCACGCGAATGACAGGGTTATACTCGACACCACTTGACGGCAGATAGGTTAATTTTACAGTATACACATCATCACTAACATGATAATCATTGTATCTCACTTCGCGCTTTTTCATTTTTATTTTCTCCTTCTTTTTTTTTTCTGATATTATTATACCATAATTAAATAAAAAAGTCAATACTAAAAATTGTAAACAATTTATGAACGCGCGGGGCCCGGGCAAAAAGACATTTGTCTAAAATAAGGGTAGCGCTAAGGGGCTTATTACGGAAGCCCCTCATAACCGCTCTTTTCCTCTGTTTTAGTTCTCCGAAACTAAGTTTCTCTTGAAAGAGTAAGTCACACTCTGCAACGGCAAATCATCTTTTCCTTTTTTTACGCACTTTTTTCTCGCAAGTGGGGAGTTCTCGGTTCATTTGCAGGAACAAGCAGTCTCCCTCCGAAAATTCACGCACAGTTTTTGATACTCATGGTGTTACGGCGTTCACCCGTCTATTCAAGAGGTTCGAGCGCTCTCCCCTTTTGACACTATTATTATACCACATTGAGAGGGCGAATGCAATAGTTATTTTAAAAAATAATGCACAAAATCTTGGTGTTTTTTCGGTTGATAATTGTGCGCTTTGCCAATTTTTCCCGGGAATTTTTGGCAAGCGCAAAAAATGGCAAGAGGTTAGTCTTGCCATAGTCTGTACTCAACATCGGGGTCTCTCCCGAAACAGTAGGTCATTATTTCTTTTTCAATCTTAACATCTTCAAGTCCCGTATGAGACTCCTCAAAGTCAAGGTTGTTAGACAAAAACCGAAAGAGAACTTCTGCCGTGAACTGTCTTCGTCCAGTAGAGGTGAGAAACTGATTATTGTAGCAGAATTCTCCGTATTCATCATCTTTACCCAGGATTTTTCGGCTCATTTTCAAGGTATCACAAATAGTCGTTCCAAAAGGGAAAAAGTATCTGTATTTACTTGAGGTCAAAAATCTTTGGGTCAAAGTCAGCGAACGATAATCAAATCTTGCATTGTGAGCAAAGAGGAACTTGATTTCGTTTTCCTTGCAGACTCTTGCGAACTCTCTGCGAATGGTGGAGAAGCGAGCCAGTTTTCTTTTACCGCTCTTAATGTCTTCCCAGTACTGGGGGATTTTGTCGGCAAAATAGGCAGACTCCATGAGGTCTTTATCAAGGAACACATCGGCTATTACGAAGGAATATTCTTCGTAGATTTTTCCGTCGAGGTCTACCACCGCAAAACCGAGGTCATAGGCGATAGGGTCTTCGATTGAATTTGTGGTTTCGGTATCGAGAACTATAACTTTCTGATTTTCCATTTTCGTTTTAAAAATCCTTTCTTTCTTTCTGCGTTAATTATACCATAAATGGAGCCAAAAGTCAAGGGGTAAATTGAATTTTTTTAGAAAAATTTGCGCGGGAGCCCGTCTCTGCACTCCTTTAGTCCAAACTATGCGCGGAGAGGGGGTCGCCCGGGCGCAAGTCCCCTCATAATATAGGGGGAGGAAATGCCCTATATCGGAGAGGGAGCGCGGAAGAAAGAGAGTTTTAATTGAGGTGTCCGAGTACCTCAAGGATATTGTCTACATCGAAGGCGAGGTTGGTGTCGTTCGCTCTGTCCCAGTCCTTGCGGATTTCCGCGTTATCATCGAACAGTATGCCTTCACCGAGTTCGTGTTTGGGGGTGTCATAGCGGACGATTTTGATTTCATCGAAGTTCACGCTTGCAAGGTGCTTTTTGAGCCAGTTCAGTTTCGCCTGCTCAACGGCTTTATGATATTCCGCGGTCGAGTTCATCGCCGTCCACGATATAACCCCTATCAGGTATCCTTTCTTCTGGAGATTATTCAGCCTTTTTGCAAGAGCCGAGAGGCGGAGTTGCGGAGCGGCTACATCGTAGGGGAAAGTGTCCTCATTTTTGAGGCAGTCGTGCCAGCCTTTGACATCGTAAAACCTGTTCAGCGTTCCGTCCATATCGAAGTAAATTTTCTTGGTGTTCATTATGTTAGTTCCTTTCTTTCTTTCTGTATATATTATACTACTTTGCTACTGGATTGTCAATCGGCGTTCTGCACAAACTTTATGGGAGATTTTTGTGCAGGTTGCCGAAACTTTGCGCCCGGGGTAAAACTCCGGAGCCGAGTAAGCGTTTTCGGGGCGTATGTTGCTCTTGTGAGCGAGCGGGGCTCAGCTGGCTCTCTCTTCGAGCCAGTTGAGCATCTTTCCGCTTTCCTTCCGGCAACGGATTTTCATCGCTCCGCCGTTCTTTTCGCTCTCTCTCTCCAGCCTTGCGAACTGGTGGACGAACTCACCGAACTCCTGGAGGTTCATCATATAGCAGGTGAAGTCGGCGGTCATATATGCGAAGTGGTCGGAGTGAACTCTATCGGCGTAGAGGTTCCATATACCTTCGAAGTCCTCAATGCCTTCGCAGAGGGAGCCACTCATCAGCGTAAAGGCGGAGGCCTTCACGGATATATTCATTCCCTGGGCGACGACGTCGGAGTCCTTGTCATAGGCGTTGGAGTCGTGAGCCTGTCTCTCTATGCCAAAGTAACGGCAGAGAGACCACTCGCGAGCGATACCCGCGTTGACATGGGCGATAATCTGAAGGGCGGTGATTTTAGTCATTTGTGTAAATCCTCTCTTTCATCGGTTGGTGGTGGGGTCGTTCCCCGACCTTCCGTGTACTATTATACCACACCTTCGCCCGGACGTCAAGAGTTTTTTCGCAAAAAGTTGCACAAAGTTAAGGTATTTTTTGTCCCGTTTTTTGGATAAAATGACGAAAAAGGTGCGGGAGCGAGAGGTTGGTGCATAAATATTCATTTTTGGGAATAATTATGCATGGGGCATGTTAGACATTTGCATAAAAAGATTTTCGACAGGTGTCTAAAATGGCGAATTCGGGTCGCAGCGTTGGTCTGCGACCCGGCAACAAAAAAACTGGGTCCTTAGTGGACCCAGCGCAGTCGCTCGACCGTGGCGCCGAGGACTTCGGAGTAGGACTGGAGCGAAATCTCGTCGCCCCCTCTGTACCACTCCATCGCCGTAGCGTGGCTGAAGGTGACCTCTCCAGTAGACAGGTTTACGAATTCGATTGCGTTTTTCATTTTGTTATCTCCTCTCTTTCTTTGTGACTATATTATACCATACCCCGGGCGGAATGTCAACACTTTTTTGAAAAAATTTTTTATTTTTTTTTTAGAAAAAACTATTGACAATCCCGGATAGAAGGTGTATAATAAAGGTACAAAAGAAGAGAGGAGAAACTAAAAATGAAATCTTGGCTTGAATTTCTTGTTGCGCTGGAGGAACTTATTGAGTCCGATGATACCATCGACCAGTTTGACGAAGTAGATGTAAACAAGGTGCTTGCACTGCTCAAGCAGAAATAAAGAGGGGGATAACCCCCTCTCTTTCTTTTTTTTAGGATTTTTTGTATAAATTGCACAAAAGTGTAAGTTGAATAAAAATTCACTGAAACGGATATTTATGCAAAATTCGCGGCGCCGGGCCCGTGGGCGCCGCGCTCAAAAAGAAAGGTGGCGCAGATTCAACCAAAAATCTGCGCCTGAAGCAAATCACTGGAACTTGTTTTTTGGAGTGGCAACCTCTCCGTCTTAATTTGCCGTGGTTTTGGGTGTGTCCCTCTCACCTTCTGTATATATTATAACACAAAGGAGGAAACTTGTCAAGTGTTTTTTGAAAATTTTTTTATTTTTTTTTTATGGGATTGCGCGCGCCCGTCTCGGGGAACATTTGTTCGCGTAAAAATTCTCGTTGAGGCTGGGTTGCGGAAATTTGACCGTTGTACGGTCAAGAGCGATTTACCACTCCATCGGCGTTTTGCCGCAAAACTCTCTAAGCGCGCAAGTCTCGCACCCGGTCGCACTCGCGCAAACCTTAGTCAGCATTAAGAGAGCTTTGACTACTTCAATGGAAATCCGCAACTCATAAACCTCCTTTATTCATTTTTTCTATATTTATTATACAATATTTTTTTTATTTTTGCAAGTTTTCACGCTTTTTAATATCTTGAATAATCAAGTCAAAAGCCTCTTCAAAATCTGCATTGAAAGGAACTCCGTTGTCTTGCGCCCAGAGTTCAGCATCTGCGCGGAATGAAGACAGCTTTGCCGCAAACTTAGGCTCATACTTGCGCAAGGTCAAAGATCCATCCTTATTATCAATAATCTCGATCTCGTCCCCTCCGAGCCAGCGGAGGCTTCGCCGCAAGTCCTTAGGAATAGCCACGCGTCCAACATCATCAATTCGTTTTACCATACTTTCACCTCCTGGACTCAGGCTCTATGGATTTTTCCATCTAAAACATAAAGTATAGTTTCAATGCCGTCATAGTCTTCAATTGTCCAGTCTGTTGCATCTTCTGGAACTATAATAATACTTAAATCAGCATGCCTACCATTTGCGCCCGGGCCTAAGAGTTCAACGACCTCGACCAGGCGAACATCTGTTCGATTTGCATATTCGCTCCATTCAACATCCATAGGAAGAAGGTCTGTTGCCGCCTGAGACAGACCGAAACTTCCGAAACATTTATTTAATACTATTTTCATATTCTCCTCCTGGATTTTATTTTCTATATATATTATACAAAAAATTTTTGGCAAAATCAACCAAAAGAAAGAGAGAGGGGATTACTCCCCTCTCTTATTTACATGAAAAGTTCGTTTTCATAACTTTGGATTTCGCCTATGTTATTGATAACCGTATAGCATAACTCTGTAAGATATTCGTCTTGGACTTCCTCTGCAAATTTTTGGATATTGTAAATAATTTTTGCAGCCTCATCAATAGTTTTTTGTTCTTCGGCTTCAAGGGTAACTTGAACTCTTTTAATATTCTCTGTATGGGTAATCATTATTTTTTCCTCTCTTTCATTTTCTGTATTTATTATATCATATTTGTTTATGCTTGTCAAGGGTTTTTGAAAATTTTTTTTATTTTTTTTTCTTTCCGCTGAGGGGAGTTTGTCTCCCTTCAGCAGTAAGCCAGGTTGCCGAGTTTCCAGCCATATACGCTGATTTGGTTGTGGGCTCTGCCGACTTCCAGCGCCTCTCTTTTGGTGTTTACGCGGAACGAATGGTCGATATAGTAAGTGCCGTTCTCAAGCCATACGCCGCAGGTGCCGTGGTAGCTGGCTATTGCCATATAGGCGTTGAGCAGTTCAGGGGTTTCGACTCCGTTATCTGCGACTTGCCAGCCCGTCTTGTAGGTGATGATGTTCCAGTTTTTAAGGGTCAGACCTTCGCCGTTCTTCAGGTTACGGAGTGCGTTAATGATGTTCTTTTTCATTGGATTTACCTCTCTTTCCTTTGTGACTACATTATACCACAACCCGGGGCAAAAGTCAATAGTTTTTTGAAAAAAATTTTTTTATTTTTTTTTCAAAAAGTACTTGACAACCCGGGGAAAATGGTGTATAATGTATACAGAAAAAAGGAAAGAGAGGAAAACAAAATGTACGAAGGTTACAGTTGGGAAGAAATCACCGCGAAGGTTAAGGAGGACATCAAAGCAGGCAAACCGCTCCACGGTTTCGAATTTGACCTTGCCGTTGAAATGGCTCTTCAGGAGATGGAGGAAGAGGAGGCGTGAGCCTCCTCTTTTCGGTTTCGGGAGTCTTTGTGCAAGTTGCACAAGGCCAGGAGAGTGAATGAAAATTCAGAATGATGTATTTTTATGCAAATTCCGCGCGCCCCGGTCGTGGCCGCGCGGCTGTTTTAGACAGATGTAAAAAAAGACCCTCGCTTGCGCGAGAGCCTTTTTAGACAGTTGCTTAAAACCCTATTGCCCAACCGAGGAATGCAAGGGGCGGAGCGCCGAGGAAAGCCACGAGAGCGCCGAGGTTAAATCTGCCAGGGGTATTTTTATCTTGTGACTCTTTGCAGACTTGCCAAATTCCGCTTACTACTGCGACGAGATACGCGCCGAGAAACATGAAGAATACTGCTTTCATTTTCGTCCCTTCTTTTTTATGCGTGAAAGATTTTGCCGTTGAGTACATAGGTGACAGTTTCAAAACCGTCGTACTCATTGATTTCCCAGTCAGTTGCCGTTTCGGGGATTTCGACAACTACCAGTTCAGAAGAACGAGTGTTGACTTCATCTCCGAGAGTTTCTACAACGCTGACGAGTTCGGGGTTGTTTCTGTTTTCGGTTTCTTCCAGTTCCCAGACTTTTGTGATATCCTCTGCGTGAAGCATTTTTCTTGCCTTTTCAGACAGACCAAAACCGCCATAACACTTGTTTACTACTACCTTCATTTTTTTTCTCTCTTTCTCGGTTTATTATTGGAGTTCCGCTCTCCTTTTTTCTGACTATATTATACACCCGGGAGAGGAAAAAGTCAACAGTTTTTTCAAATTTTTTAAGAAAATTTTACACAAAAAAATGCTTGAATTTTAGGATTTTTTGTATAGTTTGACGAAAAATTTTTTTTGAATAAATATTCATTGAAATGTATATTTATTCAAAATTCGCGCCGCAGCTGTGGTATGCGGCGCGCCCAAAACTTTTGTGCAAAATGCACAAAATAATTATGCAAAAAAGTGTATAAAAGAAAGAGGGGGGATTTCTCCCCTCTTGGCTCTCAGGCGTATTTCCAGATGATGTAGATCCCCAGGCTTATCCAGGCCGCCAGGATTATTGTTCCGATAATTGCTATTGCATTCATTTTCTTTCCTCCTATTTTGTAAGTTATTTTTTTTAGCCTTCCATCGGTTCCTGTTGTTTTACGAAGAAGTGGTCTACTTTTTCCCAGTTTATAGGCTGGTCATTCCAAAGTTTTTCAGGTTTCGTTTCATTGATTTCGTCAACTTCTTTCTGCGCCTCTTCTACAGTTTTGTAAGTGTAGTATGCAAGACAAGTTCCTTCCCAGGTTCCGTTGTAACTGGTGTAAGGTTTATAACAACCTTCTTTGAGTTTGTAGCAGATTACTGTTTTCAGATTTTTCATTGTATTTTCCTCTCTTTCCTTTTTTCTGTATACATTATACCACAGTTTGTGTGTTTTGTCTATTGACAGATTACACAAACTTTGTGCTTCTGTCACTGCCCGGTTTGTGCAGGTTGCACAACGGCTAAGGCTTAGGCGCCCGCCTTAGCGAGCGCCTACTATCTCATCATCTGTTGGTGTTCTTGTGTTATAGTCTTGAAGGGTGATTGTAATTCTGTCGCCTATCTCGAACCCTTCTCCGTAGAACTCTCTCTCGTTGCCTGTGGTGTCGATAACTGTGACTACTCCATTGTCCTCTGCCTTAATGACTACTGCCTCTGCCTCATACTGTCTCTGCGTCTGCTTGATGACTCCCGTTGTGGTGAGTATCAGTATCGTTGCCATGGTGATGACTACTGCGATTAGTGTCTTCTTCATTGTGTGTTGCCTCTCTTTCTTTCTTTGTGCCTCTATTATACCACACTTGTGGCTCTCTGTCTATTGGCAGATTGCACAATCTTTGCGCGTTACTTGTGCCTCTCTTTGTGCATTGTGCTACTACCTCTCTCTGCCTGTCTGTCTGCGCGTGCTGCGCCTCTTGCGCGCGGGCTTGCCTACCCTCTGCCGATGGGTCTGTCTGTCTGTTCCTCTGTTCCCGTTGTGAGTATCTCTGAGACGGCTCTCGCGCGTGATTTATCTACTAAAGAAAGAACATTTGTTCTCTTACTCCTGGATTATCGCTCCACAGAACATTTGTTCGGTCGGTTGTTTTCTTCTCTTTATACCTTGCCCTTGCTCTCTGCTACTGGACGATTTGCCGAACATTTATTCGCTTCTGCTCCTGGCTCGTTTGAATTAGACAAAATAATTATTTTGTATAATTAAAGCAAAAGGAAAACAAAACCGAACAAATGTTCGATTTTTATTTTAGAAAAGAAAGAAAAGGAAAAGGAAAGAGAGGGGAAAATCCCCTCTCATTTTTGATTTTTAGTAGTACATATTATGACCATTCGCCGCATTTTCAAAGTCTTGTCTTTGGTTTCTCTCTCTTCTCTCTTCTTCCGTGAGCAGGTGTCTGTTGACGACTATCTCCTCGACCTTGCCCCACTGGAAGTAGTTGTGCGTGGGGTCTTTGCTCTCGTGCTCGGCAAGTCTGTTCTCTGCGTCTCTCTTGTCCTCGAAGAACTCTTCTCTCTCGTGGATTTCCCACCCTGCGCTTCCGTAGTATCCTGTCGTCAG
>ERZ842401.4191-NODE-4191-length-17037-cov-4.741079_pt1 | contig 17037 bp, 13 predicted proteins | sample MGYA00521270_ERZ842401 | MGnify/ENA primary metagenome ERZ842401 (study PRJEB31892, sample SAMEA3878208) | bioreactor metagenome | biome: Moose rumen | place: Sweden | collected 2011-10 | study: EMG produced TPA metagenomics assembly of the PRJEB12797 data set...
AAGCCAGTCGAAGAACTTGTCCTTTCCGGCCAACGCCTGCTGCAGTGCGAGCAGCACCTTCACGTTGTATTTCAGCAGCCCTTGTTGCATGACGCTCAACGCAGTTTGGCACCGAGTTGTTTTTCGAGGTTTGCCTGCAGTTTGGCCATCACAGCGTCGATTTGCTTGTCGGTGAGGGTTTTGTCGTTGTCTTGCAGGACGAAGCTCACGGCGTAGGATTTCATGCCATCGAGCACACCCTTGCCCTCGTAGACATCGAACAGCGAGACGCGTTTCAGCAGTTTGCGCTCGGAGGCGTAGGCAACGCGCTCAATCTCGGCAAACGTCACACTCTTGTCGAGCAGCAGGGCCAGGTCGCGCCGCACCTCCGGGAACTTGGGCAGCTCCTGGCACACTATCTCCTTGTCGGGATAGTTGCGCAGCATAAGCGACCAGTCGAAGTCGGCGTAATAGACCTCTTGTTTGCAGTCCATCCGCTTCAGGGTCTCCTTGTCCAGCCGTCCGAAGCTGAGGAGCGGCTTCTTGCTGTCGCGCAGCAGCACGTCGTAGCCCTCGGCATAGTATTTTTCGGTGGCGGGGATGAACTCAAGCCGCGCAACGCTCATACGCATCCGCGACAGGATAGCCATCACAAACTCCTTGAGGTTGTAGAAATCGACGGGGGTTTGCTTCGACTTCCAGTTCTCCGGGCAGGCGGCACCGGTCATGAAAAGCGACAGGTGCTGAGTTTCGACATATTTCTTCGTCACATCCACCGTCTTGGCATCGACCGGTATATAGTCGCGGTTGAGCACATAGGTGCGCCCGAACTCGTAGAGTTTCAAGTCGGGGCACTTGTGGTTGATGTTACGCACCACACATTCCAGGCCACTGTAGAGCAGCGTCTGCCGCATCACGTTCAACTCCTTGCTGAGGGGGTTCAGTATAACCACGTTGTTCTGCGGGTCGAAGTCGGCGTTGCCTTCGTAGTATTCGCTCTTGGTGAGCGAGTTGTTCATTATCTCGAAGAAACCCCTGTTTGAAAGCATGTCGGCCACGGCGTTCTGCAGTTTGCGCGGGTTGGGCTTCTTGCTGTACGAAAGACAGCTGCTCACATGTTCGTCGAAGGTGATGTTGTTGTAGCCGTAGATACGCATGATTTCCTCGACCACATCGCACTCGCGGTAGACGTCGACCTTGCAGGTTGGTATCTTGAGGAACATGCCGTCCTTTTCTTCACGCACAATCTCGATGCCGAGCGAAGTGAGGGCGGTGCGTATGCTGTCGACGGGTATTTCCTTGCCTATGAGGTCGAACACGCGCTTGAAGTTGATTTCGACCATGGCGCGGTGGATTTGCTGCGGATAGATGTCGATCATGTTGCCGCATATCTCGCCCCCTGCGATTTCCTGTATCAGTTTCACGGCCCGCTGCAGCGCCCAGATGGTCATGCTCGGGTCGCAGCCGCGTTCGTAGCGGAACGAGGCGTCGGTCTTCAGTCCGTGCCGCTTGCTGGTTTTGCGTATGCTCACGGGGTTGAAGTAGGCACTTTCGAGGAAGACGTTGGTGGTTTGCATAGTCACGCCGCTCTTCTCGCCTCCGAACACGCCGGCTATGCACATCGGTTCGACGGCGTTGCATATCATAAGGTCGTTTTCGTCGAGGCGGCGTTCCACCCCGTCGAGTGTAACGAACGGGGTGTCGTGGGCCACGGTTTTCACTGTCACCTGGCCGCCGCTTATCTTGTCGGCATCGAAGGCGTGCATCGGCTGCCCTATTTCCATAAGCACATAGTTGGTCACATCGACAATGTTGTTTATCGGACGTATGCCCACTGTGCGCAGACGGTTTTGCAGCCAGTCGGGCGACTCGGCCACCTTCACCCCTTTGAGCGTGATGCCCGTGTAGCGTGGACAGAGGTCGGCACGCTCGACAGACACGCTCACTGCCCCTTCGGTGGTCACGGGGGCCAGCGGGGCGGTGACCGGCGGTATCTGCAGTTTCAGCCCCGCACCCTTGCGCGTGTTGAGCACGGCCACCACGTCGCGCGCCACGCCGATGTGCGAGCAGGCGTCCATGCGGTTGGCCGTGATGGCCACCTCCAGCAGGCAGTCGTCCTTCACGTGGAAGTACTCCTTGGCGGGCATCCCTACGGGCGCGTCGTCCGGCAGCACCATGATGCCGTCGTGGTCGGTGCCGAGCTGCAACTCGTCGGCAGCGCAGAGCATACCCTCGCTGACGGCGCCGCGCAGCTTGCCTTTCTTGATCTCGTAGTATTCGGTGTCCGAGGTGTAGATCTTGGTGCCTATCTGGGCGCACACCACCTTCTGTCCGGCGGCCACGTTGGGGGCGCCGCAGACGATATTCAGTGGACGCTCGCCGCCCACATCGATGGTGGTCAGGTGCAGGTGGTCGCTGTCGGGGTGCGGCTCGCAGGTCAGCACCTGCGCTATCACCACATGCTCCAGACCGCCCTTGATGGTCTCCACCTTCTCCATGCTGTCCACCTCCAGGCCGGAGAAAGTCAGCAGGTCGTCCAACTGTTGAGGAGTCATATCCTCAATATCCACATACTCCTTAAGCCAATCAAAAGAAATATTCATATATGTATCTGTTTATTATCAATAATACTATACTCTTTGCATCATTCTGCAAAGATACAACAATTTTTTCAAACGACAAAGCAAAAAATCAGTCTTCCAATGTATCAAATGCACGACGGATTTCTGCGTCACTGATATTCTCAGCCTCACTCTTGTCGTACATCTTTACCAGCACAATTCGTTGACACTGTTCGTCAACAATGTAGTTGAACGTAATAACCCCCTTGCGCCACCGCTTTTGCCCTTACCTTTCGAGCGGATAGCAAGCCGTATCTTACGGAATCCTCCTGATAGTTCAACACCCATGAAGGGATTTTCCAGCAGCTGCGATTGCAGCAGACGCAAGTCATCGCGCAACGAGGCATATTTGCCCGACAGATGCTTGAAATTCTTGCGAAATTCGCGAGTGACAACAATATCCATCGGTTATGCTTCTGCCAAAAGATCATCTAACGATTCTGCGTTCACCTCACCCGTAGCAATCTGCTTCGCCTCTTTGGCAGCAGAGCATAAGGACGACAGAAAATCCGATTTCGCATTGTTTTCTGTCGTAAACCGCATCTTCATCTCACGTGCAAGCGAAACCAGAATGTCATACTGCGACTGGTTGCTGGGATACATTGTAATTGCATTCATAACATCTTATTTTTAAGTTTGTAACACAACAAATCGGTTTTTATTGTGTAGCAAGAGAAAATGTTTTTCAATATATCTCCGACCGCAAAGATACAAACTTTTTTAATTGTAATGAAAAAATATTATAAGAATTTTAATTATACTGCAAAAAAACGAATTATCTTATTCTCAGAAAATCTTCAATTCTTCAAAAAAAAAATCTCCGATTCTTCATCCAAAAATCTTCAATTCTTCATCATAAAATCTTCAATTCTCCAACAAAAAATCTTCAATTCTTCCGAGAGAAATCTCCGATTCCTATTGCAACAACCATGTATTAACTATTACCAAACAACAAACCCTCGGCGGTGTGTCGACAGTCTTCGCTCAGTCTATAATGTCGGGGCGCTGACGCCTTCGCGGGCGAGGCTTTGGAGTTCCATCTTGCCGATGCGCCAGGTGAGGCCGAATGCGACGGCACGGCTGCCCCAGGTGTAGCTGTAGTTGGACTGGTAGTAGGGGTTGAGGCCGACATCGCCGCTCTTTGCGGTGGCGAGGATGTCCCGCCAGTTGAGGAAGAGTGAGAGTCGCCCTTTGAGTAGGTCGGCACTCGCCCCGAGGTCGAGCTGGAACGAGGGCTGGCTCTTGCTCATCAGCGACAGGGCAGCGGTAGAATAGCGAGCGTTGGCGTAGATTTGCAGCACCTTCCACAGCTTGCCCGTCACGGTGAGCCGTCCGCTGAAGGTGGGCAGATGCCGCTCGTCCCATTCGCCGGGGCGGAACTCCATATTGTAGTAATAGTCCCAGACGTTGGCATAGAAGCGGATGTTCATAAAGGGCCTTGGCCGCCACGTGACGTTGGCCTCGGCGCCGAGGGTGCGGCTGTCGCCGATGTTGGCCCACTGGCTGAAGCTGACAATGCGGCCGTAGTAGGGATGATAGGCTACGTCGCCGAGCTGCTGTATCTCGTCGGTGTTGGCGCGGAGGTAGCCCGTCAGCCCCACGCTGCCCCAGCCTTTGTACAACGTCCAGCCGCCTTCGACGTTGTGGGTGTGGCTGAAGCGCAGGTCGGGGTCGCCGAGTTCGTAGTTCTCCACGCCCAGCCAAGTGTAGGTGCTCCACAGTTGGCTGCCGGGCGAAGAGAAGCGGCGGGTGTAGCTGAAGGTAAAGTTGTGCCCGTTCTCGGTGGCATAGCTGGCGTGGAACGAGGGGATGAAGTCCCAGAAGGCCTTGTCGACGTCGTATTGCGTGGTCTCCACGGGCAGGTCGGTGAAGTAAGCTTGCTTCCATTTGCGATACACCCGGACACCGCCTTTGATGGTGAGGTGCTTGATCTTCTGTTGGACGGCCACGTAGGCATTCAGTTCGTTGTCCACCATACGGGTGCTGAAAGTGCGGTCAGCATCGCGCATCCATTGGCTGGTGGCGTAGTCCATCGTGTCCCACTGCACGGACTGTGAATTGCGCCCCAGCACAGCCCCAATGCCAGCCTCCATAGTGGTGTTCTGTCCAAAAGGCTTGGTATAGTCGAGGTCGATGTAATTCCATTGCGACAGATAGTCCTCTGTGCGACGATTGCGCATGTTGTATTGCTGCATAACGGTGTATTGGCGTTCCCTGTCGCGGATAGTGCGATCGGGGTTATAGTTGACACCTATATAGAGTTGTATTTTCTGTCCGAGGGTGTCAAGCTTGCGGTCAAGACCGACGCCACCGAAAACACCAATCCAGTTGTTGGGGACAAGAATGTCGGAGCGGTAGGAATGGTCGCCTGGGTTGAAGATATATTCTTGCCGGGCGATGTCGTAGTGGCTCTCCACTTTCCTCCGACCGGGGGAGATATTAAGCCACGCATTGAGACTTGTCACACTGTCTATCTGCCAGTCCACCGAAGCACCGGCGTTGCCACTCACCTTGCGTCGCTTCTCCGTACCGGCATAGGAATATTCGGTAGAAAGGCGGCCGATGGAGTCGTAGAGTTGCTCGTGGTTCTCCGTGTTGACGTCGAAACTGCTGAGGTTGCCGTTTGCCCACGCCGTGACGCTCACTTTCTCGTTGGCCCACACGTAGGAGAGCCACGGCTGGAGGTAGGGAGTGGTGCTGGCGTCGAGACCCACGGAGAGCAATGAGTTGAGCTGCACGCGCTGGTCGGTGATGATGTTGATGATGGCACCCGTCGAGCCGTAGCGGGCCGAAGGATTGCTCAGCACCTCGACGCGCTTCACGCTGCTGGCAGGCATCGTCTTGATGTATTGCTTCAGTGCCTCGCCGCTGAGGTTCGATGGCTTGTCGTTGAGCCAGATTGTCACGTCGCTGCTGCCGCGCAGGGTGATGTTGCCCTCGGGGTCCACCTCCACGCCTGGCGCGTTCTGCAACGCGTCGGCCATCGTGCCTGTCTGCACGCTGGGGTCATCTTCCACGTGGTAGAACACCTTTTCGCCGTCGGCGCTGTAGAGCGGACGCTGGGCGGTGACGCTCACGGCTTGCAGCGTGGTGCTGCTCTGGAAGATTTCAATCACGCCCAACGCCGTGTCGGGCGGAACGTTGAGGCGTTGCCAGTAGGTGTCGTAGCCCACGGCCGAGATGCGCAGCAGGTACTCGCCCGCCGCCACCGCCTCGAAGCGCATCGCGCCGTGGTCGTTGGTGGTGCTGCCCGCAACAAACGTGCTGTCCGCCGTCCGCAGCAATACACAGTTGGTAAAAGCCATCGGATCGCCGCTCTTTGCGTCGCGCAGCGTGCCGTGGATGGCGAGGCTCTGTGCCGTCGCCATCCCGCAGTTCAAAGCAAACATAGTCACCAAGAAGAATCGTTTCTTCATTGTGTAGTTTCTTTTCTTCATTATTGTGTAGTTTACTATTAGTTTATTTTATACCCCTGATTCTTACAGGAGCGTACAAAAAAGCCGTGAACTTAATCTTCTTTGTTCTAACGGAGGCTCTGGTAAACCTTGACTGCAAACAAGAAAGCTCACGGTGCCGTGAGCGTTTCCCCTTTCAAGTGCAGTCAGATGAAATTTTACCAGAATTTCCGTTAGCACAGAAAAGCGAATACGCTTCAATATTTGTCTATGTTGTCTATTTTTTATATCATTGTTTTGTTTTTATTTCCGGCTGCAAAAATACCACTTTTTCTGTAACCAGCAAAGATAAATCACAATAGGTTTTCCAAATCACCGTTGAAGAACACATCCAAAGGCATAGCAGGGCCTCCCACAACAAGGGAATGTGTCGGATGAAAGCGTTCTCTGAAAGCAGCCAGTCCGCTGTTCATCTGGCGGTTACCGCTCTTCACTTCGATAGCCACTGTCTTTTCGCCACGAGTAATCACAAAGTCCACTTCCTCGTTGTTCTCGCGCCAATAATACAATTGGTATTCCAGTTCATCTGCCTTGTCGAGCAAGTGACATCCCACAGCCGACTCCACCCATCTCCCCCACAGTTGTGGGTTTGTGTAGGCCTTCTCAAATGTCATACCATCACTCATCACCGTCAGCAATGCATTGTTATACACCTGCAATTTGGGAATAGACTTGTATTTACGCGACATGCCAACCGTATATTTTTGCAATCCTGTGAGCAGTTTGCTTTCACCGAGCACCTCCATATAACTCGCCAGTGTAGTTGCATTTCCGGCATCCTGCAGCATGCCCAACATCTTGTTATACGCAAGCAACTCTCCCGAATAGCCACAACCCAGCCTAAACAGTTGGTGCATCAACGCAGGTTTATAGATATAAGTTGTCTGTAACACATCTTTCTCGATGGCCGGTGCCACAATGGCTTCTCGCATATACCTCCGCCAACGGCTCTCGTTGGGCAGGTAGCCGGCACTCCCAGGATAACCACCGAAATAGACATACTGGTTGATGTCCCAGCCGAAAGCATCTTGCATCTCCTTAAACGACCAATGTCCCATCGGTATCAACTCGAAGCGTCCCGCCAATGACTCTGTCAGACCTTTTTTCAGCAGCAGCCTTGACGAGCCAAGCAAGATCACTTTCAAATTCACATCGTTAAAGGTATCCGCATCCCATTCTTTCTTTACTTGCTCGCTCCAGTTGTCAATCTTATGCACCTCGTCGATAGCGAGTAGAAACTCCTTGCTACCAGAGAACCGCATACTCGACCGAGCTTCCTCCCACCGAGCGGCAATCCACTCGTTATCATCTGGAGTGACGGCGTCGGCGTTGAAGTAAAGCGACGGCATCGAGACCTTCTCAAGGAGTTGTTTTACCACTGTTGTCTTTCCAATTTGACGGGGACCTGCAACCACTTGAATGGTTCTCCGCAGCTCTTGCAATCTGGAAATCAACTCGTTTATTTGTTCTCTTACAATCATAACCATCTGTATTTCTGACTGCAAAGATACAAAAAATCTTCAAATCTCCAACAAAAAATCTTCAAATCTTCCGAGAAAAATCTTCAAATCTCCGACAGAAAATCTTCAAATCTTCCGAGAAAAATCTCCGATTCTTAGTGCAACAACCATATATTTACCACCGCCAAAACACAACAACCTCTCGATAATCCGTCGGCTATCTCTCGGCGGTGGTGGCTCCTGCTGCTTCACATTACAGGAAATAATGACGAGAATAAACTTTTTTTACCATTTTCGTCATTAACATGTATCTTTGCAGAAACAAAATAAGTTATGGTATATAGAGAATCTAAATCAACTAATTAGTCTTCGTGGCCAAAATCTTATCAAGGTAATAACAGGTATCCGCAGATGTGGAAAATCGACACTGATGTCTGAATTCCAATCTTGGCTGCTATCCAATGATGTAGATGATAGCCATATTCTTGCAATCAATTTTGAAGAACGAGAAAGCTGCAGATTTACAATATGGCAGGATGTGTATGATTACATAATTGCACAACTTCCTTACGATGGTATGCGGTATGTATTTCTTGATGAAATTCAAACATTGCCAAACTTCGAGAAACTGGTTGATGCGCTTTATGTAAAAAAAGATATAGACCTTTATATTACAGGCTCCAACGCATATCTGTTGTCAAGTGAACTTGGGACATTATTGACAGGACGTTATATTGCAATCAACCTGCATCCATTCTCTTTTTCGGAATATATTACAGCCTATGGTGATGAAGTAAATGCCGACCGATTGTTCCGCCAATACATGAACTCCTCTTGCTTTCCTGAGGCAGTCAATCTGTCTATATCATCACCAGACGTGGTAAACAAGTACCTTGATGCCTTATATGAAACCGTTGTGATAAAAGATATAGTCAAGAGAAACAAACTCCGCAAGTTTGACACTTTGCAGCACGTTGTAAACTTCCTTTTTGACTGCATTGGGAGCGTTGTTTCTCCAAACAACATTGCTGAAACCCTGAGGAAAACCTCTACAGAAAACCTCTCTCATAATACGGTACAAAAATATCTCCGTTTTTTCACCGAATCTTATCTGGTCTATCCTGTTCGTTTGTATAACATTAAAGGCAAAAAACTTCTGGCCGGCAATTACAAATACTATGTTGTTGACCTGGGACTAAGGAATATCCTGCAAACCAACAATCCTGTGTCTGACTTGGGACACAAACTTGAGAATGTTGTATATTTTGAATTACTACGTCGTGGAGGCGAAGTCTTTGCTGGGCAAACAGACAATGGCGAAGTTGACTTTGTCGTCATGAAGTCCAATGGAGCAAGAGAGTATTATCAGGTGGCATACACCGCTAATGACGAAAAAACACTAAAACGAGAGCTTTCGTCACTATGCAAGATACGCGACTCATATCCAAAATATCTACTTACTACCGACTTTGAGGCATCAAACATTGAAGGTATCCAACGGCTTAATGTCATCGATTGGCTTTTGAAGAAGAACAACTAAATCCGTCGGCGATCCTTCGGTGGTGATGGCTCTTCGCTCCTTCTTGGCGAGTTATATGTGGGGTCTTTGTGCTTTGACCATATTCATAAAAGAAGAGCACATCATTATGTGTGAATGATATGCTCCATCTATTGAAATAATACACTATTATCCTATCCTATGAATTGGATAAGTCCCATCGTTCCATGAATGAAGGTGTGGATAACGTGCTTCAAGGTAGTCAGCAAGACCATCAGGCATCTGGCTGCGCATAATGGCAAGCATATCATTGTAATTGTAGGCATAGTTCGGCAGCACAAAATATTGCCATAGCATGTCGTCGAAACATGCTGTTGCACGGAATTGAGCAAGCAGTTTTATATAATTCAGAGTCTCACTATGCGGAACGCAACCTTCTGCTCCAAGAATGTAAAGGATATTGGCAAACTTGATGTTCAGCGGCGCCTCCAGCATTTTCTTTGCCACATCCGGCTCAATGAAGTCGTTGAGGGCAAACATGTCCGCCATAGCATAGTTGCTTTGATGCAAATTGGTGATAGCAATCAGATGCTTGACCATCTGTGCTATCCCGTAGTTATATGCATGGTCAATATTCTTGAAATTCTTGATATACTCAATAAAATCATCTACAAAATGATTGTTGTAGTAATTCTTTCTTTCGAGATAGGCTGGCTTGAATTCCGCGTCGCCATACTTGATGTATTCCGACAACTTCGACTCAAAGCAGAGCATACTGCGGCAGTCGTCGCTTACCAACACAACATCCATATTGGCAGGTGACTTCGGATGTGACTTCAACACAGGCATCTTGACCTCAAAATAGACTTTGTCATAAGTCTTGCCATCGGAAAAGCGGAACGGATGCTCCTTGCTAATCCAATGGAAGAAATTGTAGGCCAGCATCGAAGACGAGTGTACAGCACTCGCCTTGGGGGGAATGGCATTCCCTGCCACCTTTGAGGGTTTCAATTCGCTTCCGTTGCCAGCATCGAACATCCGATAGAACTTTCCTTCCGGCTTCATAGCATCCTGTCCGCCAGGGAAGATGCCGTCCAGATAATTCGGCAAATAGCCTTTTTCATCGGGCTTGGCCGACAACACGGGTGAATTCATTAGATCCAGCTTCCATGACGGCTCTTTCGGAGTAATCTTAATGTTACGTTTCATATCAATATAGGTTTAAAATTAAAAACTCCATTCTTGAGGTCTTGCTTGCAATAGTTGTTTCAACTGCAACAGCCATTCAGCATATTCATCAACATTCTTCGGATTGAAGACTATCGCAGCCTTTTCGATAGGGATATTGATAATATATCTTGCTTGTTTTTCTGTTAGACTATAGCAATCCATAAGTTTGCGCATGGCAGCGTTTTCGTCATCACTCATACGTATGACTTTCAAAACACCTTCCAAATCCATGTCCTTCACCACAGATAATGTTTCAACCATGGTGTCAATGTAATCATGAGACAACTGCTGCATCTCAATCACTTCGCTACCGTCTGCCTTGCAGACAATAGACGGTTTCAAGTATAGATTCATACTTTCATTTTTTACTTGTGAAATAATAAATACAGGACAATAAAGCCCACAAGCCACCAAACCCAACGGTATGGTTTTGTCCCGCCGCCATCAGCACGCGCCTTGCGATCCTCCTCGCGACATCTCTCGGAGCAATAGCCTCCGTTGAACAATCCGTCACTGATTCCGGTACCCTCTTTGTAGTGCCGTCCGCACCATTTACATTGTTTCATAACATTATAGTTTTTATTCTGCCTACTCTTTGGTGCAGTTTTCGGCATCTCTGCAAGGTCTCCAAAAAACGGAAGGCCCTACTATATAAAGACGATGAGGTTCCTTCAAAAACTGCCATTTTGCCAAAAAAGTTTTCAACATTTGTTAATAACCCACATTAAAAGATGCAGTTTTCGGCTTAACTGCTTATCGTTTTTTTTTGAGCAGGAAGCTGTTGTCGGGGAAATAAGGGGCATGAAGAAAGGCGTGATTCTTTCGTCAAAACTGCCTTATTATGCGTCGTGGGTGTCTGGTAATTACCCGTGGAATAAATAAGTGCTACGAAAATTCACGCCCCTAACGTGAACCATCCGCATTCTTATTCTCATTCCTTTTAAAGTTTACCAGACTTTTACGACGCGAGAACAAGAGCGTTCAGCTCAATATATGTCTATGTTGTCTATTCTGTCTTTATATCATTGTTTTAGTTTTAATTTCGGCTGCAAAGATACAAAAATCTATTTTGTTTTATCCGAATAAAAAACATCAAAATACCGCTGCATGGTATTTGCGTCTGTTTGATATATGTTCTTGCCGTAATAGTAATCGGCCATCACCTCGTAGAGACGACACAGTTCCTTTAATCCGGGACGCGACTTGTTGGCATCGATGGTCAACGACACCAACTCCAGCGCACGGTCGGCGGCACGGTGGCACTGCTCTTCGTTGCCTTTGGCTTTCCATCGGTTGGCACGCGACACCTCGCTGCCGATATTCAGCATCTGCTCGGCAAGCGACATCTGTGCCCAACGGCCAGCGGCCAAATCCTTGTGCTGGAACTCCATCTTCAGCATGGCAGCAGATAGTTTACTGTGTCTATTATCCTCTGCCGTGTGTCGGCATCCTGCACGTCTCGACTGCGGTTGCCTTGACCCGGACGGATGTTGATCATTGAGTCAAACTCTATGAAGTCGTCGCCATCCATCTCTGGATACAGGTTGATGCCCCACAGGTCATACTGCGACGACCCCTGCGTCAGCAGAGCCTGCTCAATGTCGGCATGCAGTTCAGCATCCACGCCTATTTTCTTTTGCGCAATATCTACCACAGCCTTCACCATGTCACCAAAAAAGTTCGGCATCATGGCGTTCAGTATCTTTCTGTCTGTAGGACGGTCGATTATTTGCATGGCACATCTCCTCGCTTAACAGCCGTAAATAAGTTGGCACTCCGTAAGTTTTCCATTTCAGTCATAATTTCTTTTATAACGCGCCATTTGATTTTATATTGCGCTGAAAATGATAAATTCAACCAAACAGCTATCATTCCAACCTCACAAGTGGCATCCAGAGCGCCGGCATCGTCAGCCAGTTGTACTTGGGAGAGGCGGTCGTGGAGATTAAGCTTCCCTGCCTGTCCTTTTTCTCAAGGCTTCGAGGTTAAAGTCATTTAACATGACACTTGTTTTAATCGGGCACAGCACTCGTTTTGATCAACATGGCGAGGTGCGCTACCATGAATCAGTGCCGCACACTTCGCTCCGCCTTTTCTGTTACAAAACATGCCACGAGGCCATAGGTAATGGTAGGACGTATCCATATCTCGGTGAGCAGATAGTCGGTGTATTCGTCTCTGGGCTCAAGATAGACAATATCGTAGTTGTAGAGCGCGGCAATCAGCATGTCAATGATGCAGATGGCCCACAGGTTGCTCTTGGTGTAACTCCGCCAGTTTTTGCGGGCATAGAAGTAGGTGAGCAAGCAGAGCAACCCCACCGACAGGGTAAGGCAGACCATGTGCAGCCACTTGACGGCCAAAGGAGGTGCAAAGAGAATGTCGCGCAGAAGGATTGTCATACCCACGAAAATGGAACACCAGTAGTTGAACTGGTGGGTGGTGATACGGAAGTTGAAGAAGTACATCCATATCATCACCAGACAGGCAATGTAAAACAGGTTGAGCACCAGCTCGGACCACACCTCGGTCAAGCCGAAATGGAATATGGCGTAAATCATCACGCCTACCGACAGACTGCCGCCAACGGCCGTAATCACTATGTCGAACACTTTGCTGTTTTTCTTGAACCTTGTCTGCATAACTGAATAATCTTAAATCTGAATTTCTGCCTGAAAATAAGGTAGAACTGGCCTGATGGTCATACTACTTGTATATTCAAGGAGGTCATCCTTGTGAAGGTCAAGTCACTCGTACACAAGCCGGAGTGCTCTGCGTGGCAAAGAACCTGTAATATGGCCATCCTTAATGTCTATCATCGCTTCCCCGCCTTCATATATAACATGGAAATGAGGTGGGGTTATGGTCATCGACATACATATATATCAGAATCCCATAAAAATTGCTTATTTCCGGCATAACTCATACTATGTTTGATTTTGCAAAAATACACATTTTTTGAATTGACAAAAAACAATATCATTATGCACAAATTGCCGATATATTGTCTTGTTGATGTGTCCGAGTCGATGGTTGGCACACCAATAGAACAGGTCCAGGATATAATGTATGACTACGTCAAAAGGATGCGGACTGATCCATATTTTACAGAAACTGTCTGGGTGTCGGTTATGGCATACAATTGTGGCATAAAGGTTCTCGTTTTTCACCCTTGACAAATTGTCGCGTTTTTTTGTACATTTCGTTTTGCGGATTATAAAATCGTCATTATTGGTTATTGCCGGGACTTGTGGATGTGGGTATTTTTGCAGCAGAAAACAAAAACGCAATATTATGGCCAAAAAACTGACTTTCTGGGGTGCTATAGCTTTCGTGGCACTGTATTTCGTGGCGGTGTTCGCCGCCGAATTCATTGGTTTTGTCCATCCGGTATGCTGGATGCTGGCGCCAGCCTTTGGCGCGTTGCTCGGCGCGTTGCCCTACCGCTGGCTCTCGCTCCGTTGGCATTGGTTCGGCCTCGGAACGGCGCTCTCCGCCGTGTTCGGCCTGCTGATGCTGGCTATGGGCGAGGTGGACTTCATCCGCCTGGCCGTCATTGTCGGCTGCGGTGTGCTGAGCGACCTGGTGCGGTTGGGCGTCAAGAGGGATGCCGTAACATACCCGATCCTCGCCCTCGGCAACATCACCGAGATCATCTATCTCTGGACGCGCAAGGCGTGGTACCTGCAAGGTGCCGCAGAAGAAGTGGGGCGGGCCTATGCCGACGCTATGGCTCCGCTGCAAACCACGCCCTGGTTCATCGTCGCCCTCGCGGCCATCGTCGTCGCCGCCGAGTGCGGCTTGTGGATAGCCAAGAAGTTGATTAAATAATGATTTGATTATGGGTCTACTAGGCAAGATTTTCAGCAATACACGCAAACCCGAGGGTCTCTTCGGACGAATGATGGTCAACGGTATGAACGGCGGCGGTCACGCTCGCCTGGCCGAATGGGGTCTCGCGCATCTTACGCTCCCCGACGATGCCGATGTCCTCGACCTGGGGTGTGGCGGCGGCGCCAATGTGGCGCGGATGCTGAAGCGCTGCCCAAAGGGGACGGTGACTGGCATCGACTATTCCCCTGTATCTGTGAAGAAAAGCTCCGAGGTGAACGCCGCCGCCATCGCCGCCGGCCGTTGCCGCGTGCTGGAAGGCAGCGCCGCGGCGCTGCCTTTCGAGGACGCCGCTTTCGACATCGTTACCGCCTTCGAGACCGTCTATTTCTGGCCCGACATCGAAGGGTGCTTCCGCGGTGTACGCCGCACGCTCAAGGAGGGCGGCCGCTTCGCCGTCGTCAACGAGGACGACGGCCTCACGGGCAACAACGCGAAGTGGGAGAAACTTATAGATGGCATGCACACCTACACTCCCGACGAGCTCCGCGTCCTACTGGCTCATGCTGGCTTCACCGACGTCGCCATATACAACGACGAACGGCACCATTGGCTCGCCGCCGTCGCCGCCAAATGACACCGCTCGGCGGATTGACGTTTGAAGTCATCGTGTCTTATTGATAAAAAGTTCTTATACATGCAGGACGGCTCCCCCCAACAAGGGAGCCGCGCCTGTCTTGTGCCGTCGCGCGCACCTCCGCTACGCCGTCCGTCGGCGTTTATATAAGGAGGGTGGGCGTCTTCCGCCGTTCCTTCACCTACATGCAATTGAAGTGCCGCCCGTACTCCTCGATGAGCATCGGGCAGAATCCCGGGGACGCTATGCGTGTCAGATCCCCGGCACGGTGCCGTAGGGTTCACCCTTTGAGGCGTAAATGCCGTATTCGTTTTATTCGGCTTGATATAACTAATGCTTTCGTCTTTGTGTTTACAACCACTTTACATAACTATCGTTTTAAGGATTGTGCGTATTCTTCCTCGGAAAGGCCGACTGCCTGCGTATCTATCTGCGATGCGTATTGCGCGACGAGGTTGTAGTCCGCCTTGCTGTTGCCAATGGCATGATATGTAAGCTGCTCGAGTTCGGTTTTTTCGTCGAACTCCGCGACTTCAACCTTTATTTGGTAGTCTTTCTTCGGCGTTCCATCGTACTTGTAGATGGTATCAAGAGCCATCACCCTCCTATGCCCGTCTATGAGGTTTCCGCTGGACTCGTTCCACACGATGCCGCCGAGAGCTTAAAGCCATTTAACATAACAATTGTATTAATCCTATATGGCAGGAAAAACTGGTGCAAAGATAGTTAAAAAAACTTTACCGCGGAAAAAATAGTTTGTTTTGCACTCCGAAGGGCTCTCCCTTGCCATTTTTCAGAACAGGAGGAAAGGATAAACAGCCCATACACGGAATAGCCTTGCCGCATGTCCGCCGGAGCTGCTTCTTTAATTGCCGGAGACGGATAAGTGGAGCGGAAGTTGTCAATTGATTGATAGCCAAACCATTGTGTATTTTACAGGAAACCACACGCAACAGGCTGGTTGTCAGCATTTTCAACCTACCAAGTCTTACCAATCTCTTTACAATCTCCTATCCTGCTCTTTCAGAACACTTGCAAAAGTAAGATTTGATAAGTAGATAGAATGGAGATGGCACGGAGAAAGGTGAGCGGAAATGGCTGAAGACGAGGGAACGAGGTGCGGGGAAAATGCCGGCGGTGGATAGGCAAAGGGGCGGTAGGATGAGAAATGGACAGAGGGTGAACGGTGGGAGAACGGGCGGAGCGGAGGTTGCGGGGCGGTGGAGGGGCGGCGGAGACGGGAAGGGAAACCTAAGAAACTGTTTTGAATTTATCCAATGATATTCTTATGCCATATAATCGGTGCTTTTTTCACGGTCTCTCGGTTACAATGGAACCCCATTGCGCCCTCAATACCGTAAAAAAATCCCTCGATTCTATGCCCAATAATTTTCATCAATAAAATCAAAACAGTTTCTAAATTCAAGCTGCAGGAGCAGCACTGGATAGGAAAAAAGTGCGGCGGGGGGCAATAAAGGGGGCGCGGCGGCGTTTGCCATTGGTGCGAAACAATTAAAACGACGACTATGCTACTACTTGACATTCCCAATGGATGGAAGACCGCCATCATGGTGGCGGCACTGATTGCGGTGTTCTATTTTTTCCTGATCAAGCCGCAGAGCGACAAGGCGAAGAAGGAGGCGGCCTGGCGCGAGGGGCTGAAGCCCGGCGACCGCCTGGTTACGGCGGGAGGGATACACGTGGTGTTCCAGAGCCGCAACGGGGCGTATGCCCACGTGAGCGCCGCGCCGAACCTGAAGCTGAAGGTGCTGCTGAGCTCGCTGTCGCCCGTGCCCGAGCACAAGGAGGCGCGCAGCCGCCAGGCGAAGGAGGAGCGGAGCCTGCCGCGCGAGTAGCGTCGGGGCTTTATGGCCGCCGCCCGGGGAGCGACGGGTGCGATTAGGATTATTTAACACGGAAAACTGGAAAAACCCGTGCGGTTTTTTCAGTTTTCTGTGTATCTTTGCACCGCCATCCGGCCCGGGGCGAAGATGCCGAAGGGGGATGGGAAAACTGAAAACCAACGTTATGGCCAACGAGACCGACAGACAGAGAATAGTGGAGACCGCCCTGGCGATGTTCAACAGCCGTGGCTGCAAGGTGGTTACGATGGACGCCATCGCACAGGAGCTCCACATGTCGAAGCGGACGCTCTATGAGACTTTCGAGAACAAGGAGGCCTTGCTATCGGAGTGCCTGAAGACGGTGCACAACGAGATTGAGCGGCGTCGCTGCATGGCGGCCAGCATGGTGAAGGAGCCGATGCTGCTGGTGCTGTATATGATGAGGGGGAATGTGTCGGTGGACCGCCGCTACGACAACCTGG
>ERZ842401.4192-NODE-4192-length-17035-cov-8.874912_pt1 | contig 17035 bp, 15 predicted proteins | sample MGYA00521270_ERZ842401 | MGnify/ENA primary metagenome ERZ842401 (study PRJEB31892, sample SAMEA3878208) | bioreactor metagenome | biome: Moose rumen | place: Sweden | collected 2011-10 | study: EMG produced TPA metagenomics assembly of the PRJEB12797 data set...
TCGTTGTGTTCTTGGTGTTCTGCATGTGTTTTTTGTTTTAGTCCGGTAAAAAGACGCAGAGGAGGGGGAAATCTATCACCGGATTTGAAAATCTACCCCGTTTTTGCAGTTTTTGGAACAAAGTTCACGAGACCTACACCGGTGAAGACCAGAACCGTGGCCAACACCTTGAGGAGATTCAGCGTATCCAGCCCCATGGCCAGTGCGATGACCATGGCAATGACCGGCTGAACGTAGGTGTACATGCATACTACTACCGGACGCAGCCGCTTCTGGCCGATGGGGATAAGGAAGTATGCGATGAAAGTCGCGCCGATGACAACGTAGATGACATGCCACATAATGTTCATCGGCACGGCAGCAAGGTTGGATGCGCCAAACGCTCCGAACGCAGAGGGCAGCGCCATCAAGGATGAGAAAAGAAACATCCACTTCATGAAGGTCACTACCGAATACTTCTGAATCAGAGGCTTGAAGATGCCAACGTAGGAGGCAAAGCACAGGGTGTTGGATATCATGCCCAAGATGCCCCAGATGGAGGTGGAATCGGCTCCGGAACGGATGGACACGCAGTTGAAGATAAGGATGATAACGCCGACAAGGCTCAATACTATGCCGGTGACGCCGCTCCAGGTAATCCGCTCCTTGATGACGATGGCCGAAATGATGAGCGTCATGATGGGGCTGAGCGTGCTCATAATGGACGCATCAATGGCCGTACACTGGGTGATGGCAAACAGGAAGGAAAGCTGCGTCATAAAAAGGCCGAGGAACGAAGCGATGGCCACCTTCCAGAGGTCCTTCTTCTCGACCTGCTCCTTGGGAGCCGTGAACAGCGACCATATCCAGAACAGCACCGTAGCACCGAACGAGCGCAGGCAGAACAGCGCCATAGGGGTGATGTTACCGTCGATGGCGATGTTCTTGCAACTGATGATATTGAAACCGAAGATGGCGTAAGCCGTGAAGCACGCCAGGTTCCCTATCAGGGCGCTGTTCTTCTGGGAAATCGTGTATTGCATCATATTTATCTGTTTAGATACCGAAGATATGAGACATCCTGCATAGAACTCCTTATCATTATATGATAGCTTGCTTAATTATTCTATAAAGCTGTTGCTTATTTGGAAGCGTGACCATTCTATCGCGGTAGGTTACCAGACTATTGGTTATTGTAAATGATTCGTCTCTATCAGTCATATTGTTGCTAACACATTCTTTCTTTGCAAGGTCAAAAAGATACCGCCCCAATACCAACCAGTGTTCGTCTGGTGAAAAGGCAATTGTTCCAGGCTCAATATCCGAGTCTATATGAAGAGTCATATAGTGTTTCCCGCTTCTTAGCTCATACAACTGAAACTGCCCATCATACACCAAAAGGAATCGCCGACTAATCCCGCATAAACTGCATCCTTCCTCAATAAAGTGGGGGGCCCTTGTGACAACTCTTTTTGTTGATAAATCCGCGATTGTGAGCTTATTCCTATCATGAGAATAAATAAGATAACGATCATCCGGAGAAAAAAGAAGTATTCTTCCGCTGTTTATGCCACGCCATTGTGGCACAATAAGAGTTGCATATTCATTACCAATTCTAGCGTTATAGAGCATTATCGTATCTCGTACTTCATCAATCGCCCCCACACCATATCTAGTGTTGATAAGGTAGTTGCCCCCAGGAGAGAAAGAATCAAATACCAACGAGGTGTCGGAACATTCTGTTAGCATTCCATTACTATCAATGTATAGACAACTGTTTCTTACATAAAAATGAGATTTTTGATCGTCTATCGGTTCTGTATATGTTAATCTTCTAACATTCGAAGCATTATCATGGATTCTGCCACTATTAAAACGCTCAGAGCCATCATAATAATCATATTCTTTATCAAACTTCTTAATTATTCTTTTTTTGCTAAAGTCATACAAACAGGTATTCTCTTTATATAGAATAATTGCAGTTGACTCTCCAATCCGACGGACATCCAATACATCGTCAAGAAGTTTCTCTATTCGCTCGGATTCAGTGTCTATGAGGTAAAGGGATTTATTGTTTGATTGTTTATCATTAAGTAGTATTCCCAATATCTTTTCGTTTGGAGATAGATAGGCAATTGAATAATTTAGATAGTAGCCTCCCGCAAATGAAAGATTCGTGAAAGGCATAAAAGATTCTCGCTTTAGATTCACCAGTCCGTTTTTTCCTTCCTGACTGCCAAGAAGAAACGTTGCTTGAGGAGAAACGTACTCGCAATTGAATCCATTCCGCATCTGAACTTCGTTTCTTAAATCCTCTTCTGTATAAAGATATGATTTTGCTATTCGCCCCACAGTTTTATTCGTAACACTCTCGAAAATAAAACCGCCGTTGTATAATCGTGCACATCTATAGTAGGGTATGTCACCTATTTGTGGATGTTCAGTACCGAGTCTAATACCAGGAAGAGTCCTATCATTAGTAAAAGATTTGAATATTGAGACGTTCCCATAGCCATCATGAATAACAATTTCACCCAGGTTCGTATAAGCGAGAATATCGTTTGAACCTCTTTGCACGATGAATTTAACATTATCACTATTTACCTCTTCTAAACAATCACCAAACTGCCCATCAACAGCAAAGAGATACCTGTCTCCGTAATAATCTGAAATCCAATTGCGTGTGTTTTGGTATTTTCTTCTCAGAGCCTGATGAATGACAGACCCCTTACTCAACTCAAGATAAAGGTAATGAATAGTCTCTTCTTCAACATAGAATAAGCTAGGACTATCCGCAAAAAAGGCAGCATATGATGTATTCTTGGGGAAATCAAACGTATACACCGGATCTGCCTTATAACGTGTGGAAGAAGGGGTGCTATATGGGACCTCGCTCAGATTATTTAAATCATACACGGTTATACTCCCAAGTTGCTCATCGTTCCATGACCCTGTCTTACGTATTATTGCCAAAAGATTCTTTGTCCCCATAAAAGATGCGGATTCTTTCCAACCGTCACCAGTGAATCCAGAACAAATAATACTGTCAAGTTGGGCAGTGTAGCATTCTCCTCCATAGTAAACTAAAGAGCCATCGTCATTAAATACTGGAATCTCATTGGTACTATGTGAAATAAATCGGGAATATGTGGTGCGAGTCTCCCGGTCGCAAACAGTTATGTTGGCATTATGATATCTTGAGTAAACGGCTATTTTTTGCCCATCAGGAGAAAAAAGAAGTGACTCCCCACCATCTATATCATATGCTTCTTTCAGCTTATACGTTTGGGAATCATAAACTTGTAATTCACGGTTTTCATTGATTACAGCAAATTCATGAGCATTCGGATTAGCGCCAAACTCGGAATTAAATACCATCCATGGTTTACTTGGATTTAGGCAATCCCACATGGCTGATGTAAGTCCATGAGTAAACGGCCAAAAATGATATGAATCAAGAGTGTGCTCTATTGCTTCCTTCCTCCTTCCTTCCAGAAGTGAAGTCTTTGCCATGTCCAAATAATTGGTAGACAGCCTAGTTAATAAGATGATTCCGAGAGCAGTTACTATAATGATGAAGATGGCAATAATAGATATAATGGTTCTCTTTCTCTTTTTTTGTTGACGCAGATAACTATCCCAGAACAATTTTCTATCGTCATTAAAGACACTTGCGGCAATTTCTGAGACAACACGTTGTTCAAGGTGACCCTTTTCTTTGCTATTCCTATACTCGTTAACATTAATTACTTTCTTTAATCCATCAAAGGGAGGAGGTACATCTCTGCCGGGGTCAAAAACAATCTCGTCAATCCAAACAAGAAAGACGCGTTCTCTTAATGTATTGTCAGTTTCATTTCCGGAAGAAAGAAAATCACGAATTTCGTTGAAAACGTACGCCTTTATACCTTGGGATTCTCTTGCTCTCTCATCTTCAATCATGTTGCGAGAACAAACAACAATCAGGCATTTGGAGACTTTTAGATGAGATTTCAACTGATTGTCTACTGTTGCCGCCCCGTTCATAGTAGTTTTGTCCAAAAAAACTGGATCAATTCTTTTGTCGTTTTGGCGTACAAGCCTTGAAGGCTCTTTCCGGATAATGACGGGAATATCCCACGCACGCAGATAACGATAAATGGCATTAGCCCACTTCTCGTCTTCTTTAAAGCGCGGGTCCTTATCTTCGCGTTTATAACTAATGAATGCGTAGTACTTATACTTGTTCTTCATTCCCCATATAATTTACATTTGCCTCACTGACGGCATTTTCAACTTCTCAATGCTTAGCTTAGCGTCATCGATCCGTTACAAACAAAGACAAAGGCGATATCTGCAACGCTATTAATCTTAGCATCTCTTGTTCTTTGTTGAATAGCCATATACTTTAAGTTTGTTGTTAATGCTCAATTGTTTGCTAAATAATGAACTTTGCCTTGAGAATCAAATATGTGAGATATCCGCATCCGCTCAGGAGTAATAAAACAAGGGTCCACCCACGATAAAAAATGCCTCTCAAGACAAATAATGGCACATACGTAACATATTTGACCACAAGGGCAATGATTCCTGCTATCGTTTCTATAAGTCCACCCAGCAAACCAACGAGGAACAGAATGACGAATACCGCGATAACTGCCGAAAAGAAGCCCTCATTAACCCAAACTACAATGATACCTATGATAACATATGCAATAAAAAAGTAAACCCAGGCCGTCATCATCCAGTCGGAAATATCGTCCATCTTGTATGCGAACCAGTCACCAATCCCAGAAACCCATTTGTCAAAACGGGACCATAGAGATGGTCGTGACAATTTGACTCTTGTCGGCTTGCTTCTTACATGTCTTGAAGGGGAAGGGCTAACTGGTGAAGCCGGCTTTGCACGTCGGGCCGCCTCCTCACGACGCTTACTTTCTGCTTCAGCCCGTTTCTTTTCCTCTTCCTCTTTGAGCAAACGCGCTTTACGCAGAAGCTCGGCATGTTCTTCTGCTTCCCTTTCTTTTTTTGCACGAAGACTGGCCAGTGGTAAAACATCTTCTGACCAGTACTTCTCGAAAGCCTTTATTTCATCCCCCTTCAAGGTGGACCTATGGAAATCAGAAATCGGTAGTTTTTTGATATCATAAGTCCATGAAGAAGGCAGTGCGCCCAAACTCTTGAGCCGTTTAATGTAAGGCTGCAGTAGGCTCGACAGCTTATCCGTAGCTTCCTTCCGGCTTTTAATTAGCTCACTTTCGTTTTTTGCATTCCGTAGCGCCCTCCTGAAACAGCCGAATCTGACATTATAGGCACCTATAAGCTCATCAAGTTTCTCAACATACTCCCTCAATGCAGAATCAATCTGCAAAAGCAAAGAGAAATATTGATAAAAATCTTTGTCCTTGATATACTCTTTCCTGCATTTGTCGATTTCCTCAACTGTAGGATTGGAAGACAGTCTGTCAAAAGGCTTTATATCCCTTATGTGAAATTGCCTGACAGTGGAAACAATTCCATCATGTAAACTTGTAACCGTATCGAAATGAACATAGGGAATCTTAACCGCTTTTTTGTAATCTGCATCAAGATTCGATGGCTCTATCTGTTTCCGATAGCATATAGCATAATATGAATCGAAGAACTCTTTTACACTCTTTCTCCAACTAAAACCAGACGGAATATAGAAAGACCCTTCATCCTCTGTCAACGTCTTTCCGGACCGAAGGATATCTGTCCTAATTGGGGAAATAATCGCACGGAGAACTGACTCTTCCCCTGGCAGGAAAGAGGAACGAATGTCTTCATTGATGCTTAACGTTGACATTCCTATTTGCAGACTAACCTACTTTAGTTTCTCGTGGCTTTTCACGATGCGGGCGGGATTCCCAACGACTGTAGCACCAGCAGGTACATCATTAAGCACGACAGCTCCACAGCCAACCATGGCCCATTCTCCGACCGTAACTCCGCACCTAATAATTGCTCCGGCTCCTATCGATGCCCCACGGCATATCTTGGTTTCTTCAAGCGTCCAATCACCCGATGTAATCATTTCGCCAGTTGAGTGTTTTATGGCTCTAGGATAACGGTCGTTCGTAAAACTGACATTGGTTCCAATAAAAACACCTTCTCCTATCGTTACACCTTCATAGATGGTATTGTTATTTTGAATCTTGGACTTGGCGCCAATTGTAACGTTTGTTCCGATATGCACATTACGGTGTATTTTACAATGATCACCAATGGTAGCGCCATCTTCAAACTTACATCCTTCTTCAATCAGAACATCATTACCAATTTGGACGTGACGCCCGACATCTTTCCTTAATCTTGATTCCAATCTAATAGCTGCGTTATATGATTCTGGACTTAGCAGGCGTCCATAGAAACGCGAATAATCTTTCAGAGGAGAAAAAAGCAGTTTGGAAATCTCCATGTATCCGTCTTTTGCGACATTGTGCATCTTCTGAACTTCTTCGGAGGGAGATTTACCTTCATCTAAATGCATTGTCGCGTATGATATAAGTTCTATTTCGAGTCTTTCACTGCGGATTAGACCAATTTCAAAGATACCTTTATCCTCTGCCTCGAAAATATCGGCCGATACTCCAACTTCTTCGCGTAAAGCGCGTTTAATCAAAGGCTCACAATCTATATGGACGCAACCATCATCAGCGACTATAATCTGGTCCCCAACTCTTGGAGCATCTGCAAACAGATTCACGCCTTCATCATAAGAAAAATGCCACATATCCCCAGATGAAATCTGCCCAGAGCGTTTTGTCCAAAGCAATGACAAATCGTCATTGTGATATACTGCGAGAAATCCGCCCAACCCTAACGAGCAAAAGAAGGGCGATAGTCTCTCAATATCAGCTGGTATAAATTGTTCCGGGGAGGAGAAATCAAATGGATTAGGATCAATCGAACACAGAATATGGTATAGAGCCGTCATGCATTTGAACGTAAAATAATCTGAGTAATACAGTTTAATCTCTACGCGAGGACTCTCAACATTTCTGACTCTATTATCAAAGATTGAATACACTCCTAGATGTGCTCCATTGAACATGGTTTTACTGTGATCAATGTCATAGATAAAGTCACATGCGGCAATACACGAAGCAAACTCTACGACTTCTTCTCCTGTAATACCAGCCTTGGGGACACTAATTGATTTGTACTTATCGTCGTAAGAAACGATTCGCGACAACTCACCCAACAACTGCATACTTGTGTAGTTCTCATTTATGAAAGAAAGTAATCTGTTTTTTAGCTCAGTTCCATCGGGGTTTACAGCTTTCAAGTGATTGTCAATATTATCCTTATCATCCTTTTTGAAGAAACCTCTGCTTTCCAACTCTGTTTTGAATGTCTCCGGAACGGGAACAAACAAAGACTTGTTTATAATCTTAATGACAAGAGAGTTCTTGTCAAACACCTCGTTAACATCAGTTCCGCATAATTTCCTATAATTACCAAATGGTGTTATTCTATCAAGAAGTCTCTGAAGCTGAATTCGGATTAGGAAGAGATTCTGATCGTCGAAAGAAGAAAAACCTAGCGACATACTTGTATTGAGATTCGCTAGTGCAAGCGCCTTCTTTCTGTTCTCGACGGATTCTTGAGCATCACTCTGGAATTTTGCCGAAGCTTCCGTATCAAGCCATTGAAATCGCTGTACGAAAGGTAATACCTTAGAGTCAGCAGAGGGAATGTCCTGCGGAAAAAACAGAATGGTTTTTCCAGCTTCTAAAGCATGAGTCAATTCTTTTTCCACAATGAAATTTGAAGACTCTACGTCTTTTGTATACATAAGCAGAAAGAATGTTGAGTCATCGATTCCCTTGAAAATGCGATTCTCATATTCTTTACCAACATCTTCATGCAATTCATTCAAATCGAACCACGTTGAGATATTATGCTCGCTCAGTTCCTTGTCAAGCCGACTGACATAATTTGCGTTCTCGCGTTTGTAGCTAAGGAAAACGTCCTTAGTCCCTACAATACTTGCCAGGCTAATAGTTTCTCCGTTATTTGTATGAATATCAATCTGCTTTTTCCTTTCGTTCTGTTCCATAATCTGATTATTATTACTGCGTGGTTTACCTGAACTAATATGAGACCTCATCGCCGAACTAAATCATACCCAAGTTTAACCAACAACTTAATAGTATTCATTGCTGTCTGGCGATCGTACTCCTTTTCGCTATCGGGGAGTTCTGAATACGGCACTAAATCCGGATGGGTTTTCATCTTGTCATCACGTTCGGGGCCGAAGGTCCAGCCCTCTTTTATACGGCCGGCGGCCCATACCTCGTGAGCATTCTCAGCAATGGCTTCTCGGAGTTGTTCAAGCTGAGGGGTCAGTTCAATGTCTCCAAGTTCAATGGGGCGAGGAGTGTAAGTCTGATTCATATCTTTTGGCATTACGGTTACCATGTAATAGTTAGAGTCTTCCCAGGCATCCATGAAGCGAGATACAGACAGCGTAAGTGGGATTACACCTACGGCCGGATCATAAACCACGACCTGATCATCAGTGGCAGAAACCGAAAGGACAATCACACAGTGGTCCGTCACGCCGCCAGCCACTACGTCTTCAACTCTTTCCTCAACAGGGTCCCCGATGAGCTCTCCTCCGTCAACAGCGACAATTACCTGATATCCCTGTCGAATATCGGCGGCAATATCAAGTAATGCAGCACCAGCCTTTTTACGAACCGTCAGTCCATAGGCCTGTGATATACTGCCGAGTTCACGCATATCCAGACCTTCTCCGGAAAGCCAACCTATGCCGGATGCAGTCGCCTTAAGTTCCGCCATCTGTTTATGGACTCCGAAATAATGGAGGACAAATTCTTCACATAAAATAGCGCACTGGGCACGATCTCCGTCTTTGGCAAGTTTAGCGATTTTTGCCAGTTCGTCAAGGGCCCGTTTCTTGATATTGTATAGGTTGGATTTCTTCAGTCCGGTGATCTTGGCCAGCTCGTCAAAACTCATTCCTTCGATAATGTGCTTCTGGAGCACCATGCGATAGCGCTCATTCTCAACCTGGTCTAGAAGTACGGCAACATCCATCTGTGCTTCCTGTTTTGAAAAGTCCTCTATGTCTTCGTTATCATAAGGACTCTCCTGCGACCTGTTTTCTATCACTTGACGATGCAATTTCAGGTCAAGGAAGTAATTATAGGCAACCCGCTTAATCCAAAGGTAGATGGAGCTATTGCCTTTGAATGAACGGAGACGCGCGGCATCGTTCTCCATCAAATGAAGATATAGCTCATTTATTAACTCATCGTAATCTACCGGAGTGTCGAAGATTGAAGAGATCAGTTTGTAAAACAGAGGGCGGCAGTTCTGGTAAAAAAATTGACGAGTCACAATCTCATCTTTGTGGATAAGTGAGGAAATAATACTGTTATTCATTGGATGTCTTTCCTTTATTTACCAAATGATTGCGAGAACTTATGCGTAGATGTACATTCAAACATAGTTTTATCTACTTGCCGCCTGGCAGATGTGCTGCTTGAGATCTGGATTGGCGGCGGTTATTTTCTTAAGGTCAATATGGAATGTAACTTCCTCTTTCAATGCGGGAGAAGTTGAATCGTTATCGTCGAAATTCCAAGTCAGGAGAACCACATGCTTTTTCAGCGCCTTAATCTTCCTGGCGAGCATCTCATGGTCGGCATCGCCGGTAATAAGTACGACGAAGTCGAAATCCCTGTACATGGCCAACTCATATGTCTCAAGAGCAAACCAAACATCAATTCCTTTCTCCTTGATACTTCCGTCTTCCATTTCACGGATGTGCTTATAATGAAAGACGACATCGTTTTCAATCAGTCTGTCTTCAAAGATCCTGTCACTTTCCAGTTTGCCCGCCTTTTTTGCGTCTGCAGAACGGAATCTGCCCCGATAGAAGTGGCTTTCTGTGACAAGGCACTGCTCCGGACTCAAAGCGAATTTCTCCGCAATTGATTTCTGAAGATATTTTATAAGCCCTTTCAGGTTTAACCTTCGGCTTTCTCCTAAAAGGCCTTTATCGATGTCGGCATAATAGCCGCCATCGATAAAGAGTCCAATAGATTTAATATTTGTATCTGGCATATCAGCTGAGTTTGATATTGAATGTTGCGACAGTCTCATGGCGCTTGGTGCTATATAACTCAAGGCGGTCGCCGTCTTTGACAGGGACAGGAGTGGCTGTAAGTTCTTTCCCATTCAGAAGGAATTTGTTGGACAATTTGTCCGGTACACAGAGACTCAATCCATCTCCGGCGCGGGCTGCCCGCAAGGCAATCACACCATGGTTGATGTACATGTAGATAGGATTGCCATCAGCATCTGTTGTGTCCGGGAAAAACAGTTTAAAGTCTTTTATGTCCACGGCCCTGCCAGGGGTAAGAATCAGCTTGGACTTTCCGGAAGAAAGTGTCAGACTGCGCTTGATGTCTTTGGGATTTTCCAAGACGGAGATAATCTCATCAATTGTTGGCCGCTCTGATGGAACCGGCGATAAGCAGGCAGTAAGAACCTTGTTGAGCTTTCGCGTAATGTCATCGGGATTGAGACTGATGGGCTCAAGATACTTTCTGTTTTTGACCCATCTAATCCAGACATCGGCATCGTGATCGCCGTTGTCAATATAAGGATTGACACCGGTCAGCAGCTCGGTGAGCATAATGCCCAGCGTGAAAATATCGGACTTCTCAGACGGATTGTCATCCACGTAAGCGAACCATGGAGACCCAACCCTTCTGACAACTTTCCCTCCTGGGACAGCCCAGTCAAAATCTGTAACGACGATTTTAAGGGGATCCTTTGATACGACCATTATCTGATCCGGCTTCAAGTCCTGATGAACAATCTTCTTTGCATGAATCTTCTTCAATACACAGGCAAGCTGCTTTGCCACATCGAAGCGGTGGGTCATATCTTCATCATGCTGACTCCAGGATGTGAGATTCTCGCCCTTGAGGAACTGCTTGACCTGATAATAATGTCCTTCCTCAATGAAATGTTCATTGACATATTCTACGCCTTCGCTAATCGTATTCAGTGTGCCGATAATCTTCTTCTGATTCTCGATAAACGGTTTCCAGTCTGCCGAAAGTTCCGTAGGGTCGGAGTACTCTTTCAAGAAATAAGTACTCCCACCCTTTGAGACCTTGAACGCATTGCAAAAACCACCCTCGTTTATCAAGTCCAAGACCTTGTAGCCGCGAATGGTGTCTCCAACCTTGATCATGGTTACAGGGTTTTACGGTCGGAGGCGATGGTCGCAGACACAGTTTTCCCAATGACCTCGAGGAGCTCACCGAAATCGGATTTCGCAAGTTCGGTTCCGGGGTCGTCATACTGGTAAACGTGAGAGCGGGCAATCTGGTCAAGCGCATCATATGCTTCATCTCTCTTGCAGTACATGAAGAGCTGAATCTTGTTGCGCATAAGCTCCTGCTGGAGGAATTCGATATCGTCGGTTACGCCGAGTTCATCCATCGTACGGTCGTGAATCCCCTTGACTCCTGCATCCGTAAACAGGACAATTACTTTGTGGCATCCGGAACGCCAATCGCTCTTCTTCAGGGCATACCAGATTGCATCGAATGTGGATTCCTTTTCATCTCCGCCACCGTCTGCATCAAGCTGGGAGAGCTGGCTTGCAAACTCGGAGCCACTGTCCGTGAACGGGAACTTGTCTATGATACAATCTTTATCCACGAAGAAATCCTTGTAGCCCATGGCACGTACACGCCAGTCGAGCTTGACATTCCCCGTTGCTGAGAAGCCCTCGATAAGGGAGTTGACATTGTTCTTGACATTGTTGATATAGGGGGCCATTGACCCGGTGCAGTCAAAAAGGAAAACAAGATCTGCGACACCCTTGGTTTTGCCGGCCGCTGCGGCTGTTCTTTGCTGAAGTCCCATAACTAATTAATTTTGAATTTATTGATTAATAATAAAAAACTCTTCGTTAAGATGAAGATCGTCTAGTTCATCTGCTTCTTCCGGCGCATCACCTCCCATATACATATCCTGACTATAGAAAGAGTACTTGCCTTTCATTGAGATTCTCTTGAAGTGGATACTCTCGAACAGGACATCTCCATCAGATTTAATAATGGCAAAAACCGGGTTCGTTACATTAGGATAGCCGGTATGAGCGTTGCCGACCCCACCATTTGAGAATACCGTAAAGAGCCTGTCATCGAAAAAAGCTTTCACTCCATTGTTTACTGGCTCATGGCTCCTAAATATGCGGTTGATTCCATTGTTGTCAGCAAAAGTATCAAACTGCTTCTTGCCAAAGCCGAACCTGGAATGCATTTGCTGGAACCTTACATCTTCTTTTGCATAAGGGTCACTCCAGATGAAATCATAGAGGACATTATCCAAAACAACACCAGTGTCCAAAGTCATCGCGCCTGTATCTGTTGAGATATGCACCTTCTCTAGATAGTTATTATGGGGGATACCACCGTGGACAATCATGTCGACCCCGGCCTTATTCTTGATCATGACATAGTACGGAAGGCGGGTGAAGTAGTCAGACAGCTTCTCCAGAAAGTCTGGGTATATCCAGCAATACTGATTCAGGAAATCTGTCGTTTCACACGGGTTGACCTGTGCTTCCAGAACGCGGGAGAATTTATCATATACAACAGTATCGTGATTACCACGCATCAAAATGCACCGTGAGCCGAGAAGCTTCTTCAACTCAAGTAGCAGTAGAAAATACTCAAAGAAGATGGACCCCCTGTCCAGATAGTCACCGTCAAAGACAAGATACCCTTTCCCAAAATAGTCATATGGAGACAGTGCGATTTTTTCAAGCATGCTTGCTACTGAATTATAATCGCAGTGGGTGTCTCCTACCATGATGACCCGCGCATCAGTTTCTTTGGTAAGATCAATGTATCTGTAAATGGGACAGTCCTTTGGCTCTGCGTCAAAGTGGACGTTCATCTGTTTAATAATCTTTGGAAGATCTTCTTCGTTAACTTCCTTGCGATACTTCTTTACAAGTCCCAGAACTTTTTGTTTCATTGTAGAAGGATTCTCAGAAGAAGGACACTTCTCTGATTCATCGACTTTCTCGATGTGAGCAGTGGGGTTAACAGCGCTGATGGTTTGAGAAGTGCGAACCTTCTTGGAAAGAGAATCCATTCCCTTCCTGACTTGTGAGATTTCCTGCCTTGACAGCCAATTGCTTTTACTGAAAAATATCATAATTCTATGCTTTCTTTCGATTTGTTTTCCCATCGGATAGCATGCATCAGGCCTTCCCAACCCAATTTGTCCAACCGCTTTTTCATGAGCCTGTATCCGTCGCCGTAAACAGGGTCATCATTATTCTCCAAAACCCGTTGTGACCAATACTTGCTTTCCGGCGTCCCTATTGTTTTCAGTACGAGTTCTTCACCAAGATTGCAGAAACCTTCACATTCATGCTTTGGAAGGTCTATAGCATATAGCCGGAGCCAGGAATGTAACAATTCGTGGCCAAGGACCCCCTTGAAGTTCATTGCAGGCATGTTATCATCCATTGTAATACTGAATGAGTAACGACTGCGAGAGGAGCTAATGACAGCATGATGGAGGCCGGCCACCATCATGCCCATCTTTATAGACTCATTCCTCATATCCGAAAGAATAATCGGTATGTCATTTGGAATTCCTGTGATATTATGAGAACGGAAGATTTCCAAAACCTCTTTCCGGCAGCACTCTACATCCTGATCTGTTTTGACTATTGTCTTCTCGCATTTTCTGCAAAGCATACTTGTCTTGGATTTAATCTCACCGTTTTCGAGATAATCGCGGGAAAATGTCCGACCAAAATGCGTTTCTGGTGAAAGAAAATGTCCACAATAATGGCATGTGTCAGCGTGATTCTCACAAGCCGATTCATGCCAATAATTAACATGCATGCGTCCGGTTGTTTTTCCACACACACAGCACGGTTTTATTGCATATACAGTACAATACGAGTGATAGATTTTACCTAAGAATAGTTCAGGCTTGTCCTCAATAGGCTTACCACAGTGGCTGCATATCCTGCAGGACTTGTGGTATGTCTTTCCCTTGATAAGAATCGCATCACGGGGAGTGACAACTTTGCTGCAATCGGGACAAATCTTCATTTTTTCGCCAATTTAATAAGCTTGAATATACAATATCCGAGAAAAACCGGCGTTGCAACGATTCCTACCAGCATGGCAAGTAGAACCTTAAGCCCGTAGTAGAATATGAGAGAATTAAGATTCAAGGACACAAAGATATTCGAGAAGAACATGTCCACGATGCTCCATCCTCCATATACACATGTAAAAATATACCCCATCGGCACTGGAGCATCTCCAATACTTTTTCCCACAAAACACCCTACGATAAAAAGTACTGCGCAGACAATTATTGGTTTCAAGTAAGTTTTTAGATTGTCTTTCCCTCTTTTATTGTTACATCCCTCGCAGAGGGGCTTCTCGAATTTGGAAGCACACTCCTTGCACAACCCTTTCCCACAGTCCGGGCATTGGGCTACGGCTGGACGGGTCGGATGATAGTAACAATTCATGGCTATGTAGTTTGTTGTGTCTTTATTATGGACAAATTTAACCAAAAAATCTATCACTTCATATTGCTCGTGATAGATTTTGAATAAAAATATGTAAATTTGTCAAAAATAGAGCGCCATGACCGATTACATACCCAATCCCGTTGACCTTTCTGCCGTCGAACTACCTGAAGGCCTCAATGAACTTGTTGAGTCTCTTTCCAAAAACGTCCATGAAGTCTGGGCAGCTGGAAGAATTGCCGAAGGCTGGAAGTATGGCCCGGTCAGGGACGACACTAAAAAAGAGCATCCCTGTTTGATTCCTTACGAGGAGTTATCTGAAGAAGAAAAAGATTATGACCGTGCCACAGCGCTTGGGACCATAAGATTTGTCTTGAAAAATGGCTACGCAATAACTAAAACACAATAATATTATGTACCATGGCCACACATATAAAACTTTCATCTGCTATCGAGGCGGAACTGAAAGTGGTTTGCTAGGAAAAAGTATTTACTCGGATTTGCTTCACTACAGGTCAACGGATGGTGAGGAAGAGTTCATGCCGTTCTTCGCACCAGTTTGCATCCCTAAAGGAGATGATTTTAAAGAGTCCATAGCTGCCGTATTAGCGGATGTCCGATGCTTTATCATGATAATGGATAAGGGCTTCTTTGATGCATGTGGAAATCCCGATGACATTGTGTATTTCGAGATTTCTTCTGCGCTAAAGAGGGCCGATATTAGTTTTCTGCCAATCATGATGAATGGATACAATATTGGTGAGGACAAATCTGTAACACGGTTTTTTTCAGAAAAAGACGCAGCAAGGCTAAGACATTTGAATGGTGTTAATTATCATGGTATTTATGACTTTAACACAGAAGTTGATATTATTCCGGTCTTAAAGAGTGCGCTTCTGGATAGGCCTTCACTTGTAGAACAAAATGATGTGATACCATTTAGGCTTGAGGACTTCACTATCCCCAAACAGAAGAAGATTGTAAACTTTGGTGAGTATCCAATCTCAGTTGTCAATGATGTAACGCTTATCGATAAGATTGCTACAGGTATTTTCAGTGGAGAAACCCTTTTGGACCGTAAAACCAACTGGATGATATACAATGGGACGAAGTATGCGTCCCTGACAGAGAATCCGTTTAACAAGACCACTTTTGATGATGGAAGAGTTCTCAATGGCGGCTCAAGGAACTATTATAAAATTGAGCCGATCAAGTGGATTGTATTATTTGAAAATGATGAGTATTATGTACTTTTGTCAGAACGAATAATTGATGCGGTTCGTTTCAATCTAAACAGACATAACCATAGAACTGAGACCAATGATAGTATCCCGGCGAACAGCTGGGAATATTCCTACATCAGGAGATGGTTGAATAACGATTTTCTGTACGATTCTTTCTCCCCGGAAGAGATCGTATCTATTGTAACTTGTGAGCTGGACAATTCAATGGATAGCTCATACTTCAATGTTAATCCCATGAATAATACAAGAGATAAGGTATTTCTTCCAAGTCATAAAGAGATATATCTTACGCAATATGGGTGTGGAAAAGCTACAGACTATGCGAAAGCCCACGGTGCATACGCCAGCACTAGCGCAAGTCACATGGGACATGGTGACTGGTGGACTCGTTCACAAGGCAACTTGGCCTCTTCTGTTGAGAATGTAGATAGAAGAGGATGTGTCCCCGCATCGCCCTTCTGCAATTACGTTGACGACACCGCAGCAGGCGTTAGACCTATGTTGATCAAGAAAAGATAACCTTATGATTATTAGAGAACTCACTCTTGAAAACCAGCCTGCATTAGAGCAACTAATTCAAATCATTGAAGACCAACTTCCCAATCACGATTGGTGGCTTCCTATTCAGGAAACGGCTAAAGTTCATTTTTTCGACCCATCGTGGACCATTTTCTGCGGTGCCTTTGAAGGCGATAGTTTAGTGGGAGCAAGTGCATTGTTCCTAAACGAGTTCGAATTCAAAGATGCAGCGAAACATATCAATCTCCCCCTTTCTGGAACAGCAGAAATAGGGCGGTGCATGGTAAATCCTGAAAATCGTGGTCACAATATTATGTTAGAAATGAACAAAGTTCTTCTGAAACGCGCCAAGGAAAAAGGTATTAAGCGAATCCTTTCGACGGCCCACCCGGACAATATGGCAAGTTGCCATTCGTTGTTGTCATTGGGGATGCACAAAGCAGGAGAGGTTATTAAATACACCTCATATAAGCGAAATATATATTTGATTGAATTATAAATGAAAAAGCGCCCGTTCCTTTAATAAAGGTCGGGCGCATTTAGCAAAAGGACAACAATTAGCAAATAGACTCTAACGACGGCACGTAATTCCGCTGAATCATCCCGGCAAACTTGACAGAAATCTCTTTGTCCGTAAAGCCGATATCGTTGCCGAATCCGTAGATAAGGCCGATTTCCTCCTTGGCAATCTCTTTGTCGGAAAGCACGAGGCTCATCATGTATTCCA
>ERZ842401.4193-NODE-4193-length-17033-cov-3.664154_pt1 | contig 17033 bp, 16 predicted proteins | sample MGYA00521270_ERZ842401 | MGnify/ENA primary metagenome ERZ842401 (study PRJEB31892, sample SAMEA3878208) | bioreactor metagenome | biome: Moose rumen | place: Sweden | collected 2011-10 | study: EMG produced TPA metagenomics assembly of the PRJEB12797 data set...
TCGCATTCACTTCTTCTTTCATTGTATTTCGATTCTACAAGATTTCTTGGTTTCTTCGTATTTATAATTACTAATTCTTTATCTTTTAAAGAAAAAGGAACAAAATTATATTCAATACTATTAGTATCTAAATAAATAACTTTATTTACTTCACTCATACCAATTGCAAATTGGTCCATTATTCCACAATTTACACCAATATATTTTCTTTCACTATTTAAGCTTAAATAAACTAAATCTAAATTGCTTAAATTGCATTCATAATAATCATTAATTATATGACTAAATAATAATTCGATTGCGGCGGAAGATGATAAACCAGATGAAGCAGGTAAAGTCGATGATAAATAAATATCCATTCCTTTATCATAATTTTTAATATGATTATCTTCTTTAAAGAAATATAAAATACCTCTTATATAATCTAAATAATCATTTGTTTTAGTATAATCATTCATATCAATTGTATAAATTTTATCACTAATGTCAATTGATACAATATTGATAATTGGTTTATCTGTCCATTTTATTACTCCTGTTACCCCAAGAGAAATAGCCATTGGCATAACATGCCCACCATTATAATCAATATGTTCCCCAATAATATTTATTCTCCCAGGAGAAAAATATACTGCGTCATTATCTTCATGAAAATATTTTTTAAAATCATTAATCAAATTATTTTCTAACATAACTATACTTCACTTAAAAATTGGTTTCTTTCTTTATTGTAATAATAACCAATACTTTCCAAAGTATTGGTTATTTTATTTAAGTCTTCATCTAAATCATTTACTAATTCTTCTAAGCTATCATATTTATCTCGTAAATAAGTATTAATAGTACTTAGTAAAACATAAGGATTATTAGGAAGCATTAACTTAAACCTCCAAATAATTCATTATATAAATCATTGATAGCATCGCTACCTGCTTGTGCTTGCAATTGATTAAAGAATGTTTCTTGTTCTTCAGTTGTTAACTCATTAATAGCACTAACAAGGCTTGATGTATCTAAATCACTTTCATTAAAATTAGGATCATTTAATTGTTCTTTAATAGATTCAAGTTCATCAATTACATTACTAATAGCTTCAGTTTCATCACTAAATTCACTTAAATCAAGGAAATCAACTTTTAATGCTTCTTTAATTAGATTACTAGCATTACTAATAGTTAAATTAGTAATTGGATTTAAAGAAACTAATGTTACATTTAAAGCATCAGTTATAAAGTTAATACCATTAACATGGAAATTATGGGCTATTGAACCTTCATTCAAATAGTCATCAAAAATTGAACTACTCAATGTAAATGCATTAGCAGATCTATCATACGATAAGAATGTTGAATCATTTAAGTTCTCTTCTAATAATGCACCAATAAAACTACTATCAACTGCTAAATCATTACCTAAATATAAATAATCTTCCATTTTAATAACAATCATTGTATCACTAACTTGATTAGTTGTTCCAGAATATGTGGCAAGAGTTAACAAGCCATTGATATTTAATATGATATTTAAAGTTATTGCATCACCATTTTCTTTGATATCAAAAATAATGCCATCAATACTAAAATCAAAATATACACCTTCCATAATTTCTGAACTAGATGCAAAAGATGAATATCCATCAGTTGATGAATAGATAAGTTTATTAATATCAAGTTCAGTAAATGTAGCATAAAGACCATCACCATTAAGCATATTAATAGCAATAGTTTGTGATAAATTCTTAATTAAGCTATCTTTATCAAATGGTTCTTTAATTCTTGGATCAAGTGTTACTTTACTTTCATCAACTCTTAACACTTCTAGGTTAATATCAACACCGAATTCATTTTCATCAATCATACCAAATGTGACAAAATCATTTTCCGGTGAAAGCAATACATCTATTAATGTACTAGCCATTAATGTAGATGAATCTTCTTCATCAGATGATAACAAATCATTTATCCATGCACTAAAATCAGCTTTTGAAGAAGTGAAAACTAGTTTATCAACATCAAACACAAAAGGAATGTTTTGGTCATTTAGAAAATCATTTAATGTTTTATCTAGTGTTGCCTTTTTCACAATATTTAAAGCTAACTTAGAGAAAATATTAAGTTTACCAAGTTTTCCTTTTTTTATAATCAAAGTATAATTATCATCATCAGTTTCTACTGTAAATGTTAAAAAGACTCTAGTCTTAATAAAACCAAACGCTGAAGCTGTAACAGTCATAGTTACTTCATCACCATCAATAGTTGCATAAGCATGTTTAACATTAACATTTCTATTACCAACTTTAGTATTTAAAATGTAAATCTCTTCATCAGTTTCCCCATCAACCGGGTCATAGTTTTCATTCACATCTTCTTTCACAAAACAATAAATTAAGCTATTTAAATCTTCTTCTGTAAAAGTTAAATCAAGTTTATAATCATCTTTCATATGATCTAAATCTTCATTTAATTCATTAGCAATTAATGTTTGTTTAGTTAGATTCTTGTCTATCTTTGAAGCATCAAAATTATCTTCGCTACTAGATATAGCAATTAATACTCCACCAACGATTAAAACAGTTATTAGAACAATAACTAATATAATAATTAACAATATTTTTAAGAACTTTTTCAATTTAACCCCCATATTAAAATATATTAAAAAATATATTATTTAATTATATCAAATTTTATTATACAATTCAATTATTCCTATTATTTACCTTGATTCATTTTTTCTAAATTCTCATTTAATCTTAATAAAAGTTCATTTGTAATTTCTTGAGATGACTTACCTTGTTTTTCTTTTGCTTTCGCTTTTTCAATTTCCGCATTTTCACTAGTGTCAAAATATTCAGGATGTTCAGCTTTTAATTTTTCATAAAGAAGAGTTCCAGGTTCATCTTCTTCATCAAATAATTCCGGATGTTTTTGCCTCAAATGTTTAATATATTTTATTTCGCTTCTAATATAGCCTTGTTTTATAAATTTAATAAGTCTAACAAGGGCAAATATTACTAAAGCAATTAATAAAAAGTTAAGTAAATATTGGAAGAATTGCCCATATCTTAAATAGATCGCTTCTTGTGTAACTACTGATTCCCCATCTACCACTTCCACGATCTCTTCTCTTAAAGCAACTTTAGCTCCACTTAAATCAAAATTAATAATTCTTGATATTAATGGCATAATAATATCATTTACTAAAGAATTGACAACCGATGTAAAAGCAGCACCGATTATAATACCAGTTGCTAAATCAATGATATTACCTCGATTGATAAATTTCTTAAAATCACTTACCGCATCTTTATTTTTCATTTCTATCACCTTGAATATTTATTAATTCTATTCTATCTATTTCTTTCTTGCTAGCTACACTAATATAATAATTATCTAGTTTTCGACTCAAACAATAAATTTTTTTATTATCATAATAAGTATAACCATCATTTATAACTTCATAAGCATTGATATCTTTTATTGAAAATGAAATACTTTTGCCTAATAATTTAATGATACTTTCTTTTATTGTCCATAATAAATAAAAATAATCATTATCTTTACTATACAAATATTCGTCATCATTAAATATTCTTCTAGCTAAATTATTTTTAGATCCTTTTATTTCTTCAATATCAATACCTATTTCATATTTATCTTTAGCTAAAATAATATAATTTCCACTATGAGAAATATTAAAATAATCATTATTTTTTAAATAAGGTTTACCTGATTCGTTATAATAGAAATCATCATCTTTAACATGTGGAAAAGCATGCATAATTAGAATATTACTACCAATTGCTTGCTTAAATTTCTTTTCGTTTTTACATTTTTTTATCTTTTCATAACGACTATTTAAATTCTTTTTTACATTGTTTATATCATTATCAGTTATATCATGATAATCTAAATAAAATACTTTCATATATTTCTCCACTATTATTAATATTATACTATCTTTACCCTCTTTTTACAAACAAAAAAGACACTTTATTTAGTGTAATGAATCATTTTTATAAAGTGCCCTTTTCATTTAAAATATTAGATTGTAATGATTTAAATATTTTCCTCTCCTCATAAGGGATTAAGAATACATACACTATGTCCACAAGTATCCAAGATATTGGATAAGCAGCATATAACCAAGTAATATTATGGAAATAATCAAGCCTAAACAATGTAAATAAGAATAATATTCTTGTTCCAGTACAACCAATAACAGTTAGTATCGCTGGAAGGGTTGCTTTCTTCATACCTCTTAAATAGCATCCACATAAATCCATAGCACCATTAAATAGATAAGTATAAGCAAGTAATAATAATCTCTTTTCACCAGCGAGTATTGCATTTTCTAGTTCGATTTCTTGCGAATCAGTAATAAATATTTGTAATAATTCCCTGCCAAATAAAGTAGCAATTAAAGCACAAAATGCCCAGAATATTGACATCCATGATAATGAATATAAAAATCCTTTACGCATATTTGCAGTATTTTTGGCTCCATAGTTTTGTCCGGTAACGGAAACACATCCCACGGCAAACGAATCTATCATGGCAAATATATAACCTTCTATTTGCCCAGCAGCACTACTACCACTAATTAATTCATCTTGACTAACAATTATCCCATTCATTACTTCACTATCAATTGTATAAAGTGATGATTGAATTAAAACATTAGGGAAGGAAAATGCTAAACCTTGTAAACCAGCTGGTAAACCAATTTTTAAGATATCAAAGAATTCTTGTTTATGAAATTTTAATTTCTTAAATCGAAAGTTTACAAATCCTCTTTTATTATAATGGAACCACCAAATAACTAAAACCGCGGAAACGATTTGGGAAATGATTGTGGCTATGGCAACACCAGCCACATCCATGTGCAATTTGATTACAAAAAATAAATCAAATAAAACATTTACAAGTCCGGATATAATTAAAAAATATAGTGGTCTTTTACTATCTCCTAATGCTCTTAACATTTGTGAACCAAAATTAAATGTGACCATAACTGGACAACCTAAAAAATAGATTCGTAAATATGTAGTAGCTTTGGTAATAATTGAATCAGGTGTATCCATTAGTTTTAACATTTGAGGGGCTAAAAAGTACCCTAATACACCAAATATTATTCCACCAAAAAAAGCAATAATAAAAGCAGTATGTAATATTCTTTCAGCTTTTTCTTTATCTTGTGCGCCCTTAGCAACGCTAATGCAAACATTAGCTCCAGTAGATAAAGATACTAAAACCGTAACTATTAAATTTATTAATGATCCATTAGATCCTACTGCAGCCATTGATAAACTGCCACCACCAAATTTACTAACTGTCCATAAATCTATTGTGGTATAAAGCAGTTGGAAAATAGTAGTTAACATTAAAGGTAATACAAATTTTACTATCTTTAAAAATAAATTACCTTTTGTGAAATCAAGCTCACTTTTTCGAACTACTTCTTTTTCCTCCTGGACCTCTTCATTAACTTTTTCCATAACTTATCCTTTTTTAACCTTTAGTATTATACTCCAATAGATAAAAAAAATAAAGTAGATTTTAAAAAAATCATATCGAAATGGATGATTTTCGTATAGACGATTTTTAAATTAATAATTAGAGTAACATCTAGATATTTTTGTTCATAAAAAGTTTTCAATTAATATTCTATTTTGAAACAACATTATAATTAAAAATTTTAAAAAACACCTCTAAAGACAAGCTCTTGAGGTGTTTTTGTTTATGTATTTCTTTATGCTTTAATAAGGTTTATGATTTAATTATCTGTCACTGTCACATGTATTATTAATACAATAGTAATATATACTGTATTATAAATATAAAATTGTCCTGTTAAATCAAATGTCCCAGGTCCACTTACTGTATAATTACCCCATTGATCATTAGTAACTAATAAATCTTCATTTTGACAAGGAATATATGTACTCCATGTATAATACTGATACCATGGATATGGGCATAATACATTTTCCATTTGTAAATGAAATGTGCCATTATTAGTATCACTATATTTGATAGTATAATTACTTTCAACTGGTGTATATCCGGTTCCATCATCTTGAGTAATTGTAAACTCTTTTACAAATACTTTAGATGGATCTATCTTTAATACAGCCATTATCTTTACAGTTCCTGCATCTTTACCAAGTACTGTTCCATAATTAGTTACTGTTGCAATAGAATCATTAGATGAATACCAATAATAATCAAGTCTTGATCCTGATAATCCTAATGATTCATTCATATAGATTATACGAGTGAACCCTTCGGTAATATTAGTGCTATTATAACTTTTACTAGGTGAATACATTTCGATAATATTAATTTGGCTTCCACAAGCCCAATTACTACCAGGATCCACTAGTAAAGCATTTGCACCAGATTGTGTAACTAGTCAATTAAAAGAAACACTGAAATTACTAGTATCATCTTTATTGAAATAGCCTATATAATAAGTCCCTTCAGTTAAAGTTCGTGTTAGGCTATATGAGTTATGATAACTATCCATTAAATATATAGATATAGGATTTATATAATAACTATTTGTACTTGTGTTATATGCTTTTTCAGAAAGAACAAATAAAATATCATCCGTTTGTGAACCACTATAAGTAGCATTTATTTCAAATTTACCAGTTTGATTAATCACTAAAGTTTCAAAATAATCACCTTTTATAGAACTATTTATAATAGGTAAATATGTATTAGTAGATTCAGATGTATCAAATAAATCTAGTTCTTCATTGTAAAGCGGTAATACTTCAATTGTCAATGATGCTAGATTAGTTGATGGAACATTTATATCAAGATAAAAATATCCATTTCTAGGAAGGCATACAATAAAACTATCCTCATTATATTTATTCTGGGCATGATTTATATAACCTGTCAAACTATATTTTTCTAATAAAGTTGATGAAGTCTTGGGAATATCATTATATATACTAATAGCATTAAGAGGATATATAAAAGTAGTTCCATCAATAGTTTCTCCAGTAAGTTTAAATTTGTAAAAGCCTGGTCCTTGATTATTTATATAATAATAATCATGGATATTATTATAGGTATTAAGAAGTATATCATTTTGAGTATTGTAAGATAAATATGTAGTTGTCCTTGATGTAATTTGAGTACTAACTGTTCCCGTACTATCACTATCACAATAAGAAACCCTTAAATAATATGTTTTTGTGTTTGGTAATGTTTTTATAAAGTGAACGTCATTTGAATTATTGCCTAAATCATTAAAAGTGACTAATTGCATATGCTCATCATATAATCTGATATCAAGTGAATTATTTGCTTGGATTTTAAACTCATAATTCTTTATATAATTTACATTCAACTCATACATTTCATATTTATCAATTAATTGTGTACTAGCATTAATTGTTAATGATTCATTGATAGTAACAGAATAATTTGATAAAGTATAAGATGCATTAATCCTAGGGTGATAAGCCTTTACATATAAAAACTCACTTGAATAATATGCATAATCCGTTACTAGATTTCCTTGGCTGTCATAGTAATCTACAAGAATAATGGCAGCAGTGTCTTCAACATAAGGGCAATCATCTCCATTATGAAGATATAAACCCCAAGCTCCCCATTTTGATTTCAATATAACTTAATCAAGAGTAGTTATATCATTGATATCAAAAGCATAATTACAGTCAGTAATTATTGCAGAATGTGAATTTTCTATATATGCAAATGTGGGACCACTAAAAGTTTGAATTTCAACATTAGAAAAATAGCAAATAATGTCACCTTCTCTAGGATTATTAATATTAATGTATGATTGGTCATCAATAGCATAATACTTTGATGGATCATCCATCCAATAGAAATTTGTACTTGGATTTTGAGAATACCATGCATATGAATGACAATTATATTTATATGTTGGATTACTTAATGTGCTTATAATTCCATATTCAATGGCATTGTTATTAATACTTGAAAAATCCAACTGTTCATCTAATGTTAAATAATCATTCTGGATCACATCAACTGGATTATTATTTGGTGTATAGACACATAACGAATCGCTATTATCCATAATTAATAATTGAGGATTTAAGGCATTATCACTACTCATAAATAAATTATCGTTGACAATGTTTTGTTGTGGAATTGTTAAAGTATTAAAAATCTCATTTTGTGATAAAAGAAATAATATGTTTTTTATTTTTATATTAGTAGTCTGATGATTATTTAACTCAACAAACATGTTTATTAAAATTTCTCCACAATCATCTCTACATATTAATTCATTATAGAAAGAATTCTTGTCAATAAAATATGCAATACCATCATAATAATTATTAAATAAAAATATAGAATTCAATTCATTTCCATTGACTAATTGTTCAACTAAATCTATAGTCGAATATGAACTTATGTCATTGCTAGAATCATCCGATCCATTTACTTTTGATACAAAACATAAATTTGAAAAAAATAACGAAGCATATTATAATTATCAATATTTTAACTTTGTTTTTCATATCATTCTACATCATCCAATGATAAATAATACTTGTCATAAACCTGAATTAGATATGTTCTTTCATCTTTATTAAATATAGTAATTGGAGGTAAATTCTTAAAATTAATTATAGCACATGATATTTCGTTATAATCATATAGTTCGAAGAAAGCATTTCTTTCACAAGAAATGAATAACATATTCATCCTATTAATATATGAGGCAATCTCTTCTTGACTACTATAAATATATAAATTAGATGAATAAGTTCTTACTTGATATGTAATGCTAAAAATATTATCAATAATATATCCATTATCATTTAATAGATCATTAAATAAATATTTTGTTTGTGAGACATCAATTTCAACATCTTGTGCTTTTTCATCCTCATTCTCTTTTTGTTCTTGATTAGTTTCCACAAGACTTGTTTCACTTTCTAAATTGTCTTTACTATCAGAAAACATATTATTCGGCTTTTCGTTTACTTGTTTTTTCTTGCATCCAATTAGGAACAAACAAAGTAACACTATTAAAGCAAATAAAATTTTCTTCATTATTTTCACTCCTTTAATAAGTCACTTGTTATATAATAACTTATTTAAATTATATCATACTTTTATAAAAAACAACATTATTTATAAAATTTTAATATTATAATTAGCCTTTAAAATTTAAAAAACTGAAATAGTTTCTATCATAGGAGTATCAAGAAATAAATTTTCATTTTAGCATTATAAAAAGGCAGGTTATACTACAAAAAACTTAAAAATTGCAATACTTTCTACAAACAAAAGATCTATCCATATTGGATAATCCTATAGTTATAATAGACTCGCTCTGAGATATGATTCTTTTTATAATAGATCTAAAACCATCATCATAACAAAACCAATAATAAATGACCATACACCGTAATGACTTGTGGAATCATCACTGCGCATATCTGGAATCATTTCTTCAGCGATGACATAGAGCATACATCCGGCCGCAAAAGCTAATGCCCATGGCATTATAGCTTGAATTTTCATTGCTAGTATTAAACCAAATATAGCTGCAACGGGTTCAACAGCACCAGATAATACACCAAATAAAAATCCTTTGCCACTACTATTAGTTTCAGCTTTAATAGGAAGTGAAACAACTGCTCCTTCTGGTATATTTTGAATACCAATACCAATTGCCAAAAGTAAAGCTCCCATCATAAGTTCTTTAGTTCCCCCTTGGGCTAAAGCAACACCAAAAGCTACACCTACTGATAAACCTTCAGGGACATTATGAATAGTAACTGCTAAAAACATTTTCATTTGTTTACTAAAATTACCTTTTAGACCTTCTTCTTTATTTGAACCGGTATGAAAATGTGGTACTAATTTATCAATCCCCCACAAGAACAAAGCACCAAAAACAATTGATAAGCCAACAATTAACCAAATAGGTAATTTAGTACCTTCAATTGCCAGGGCCGGTTTGATTAAAGAAAAGAATGAAGCCGAAAGCATGACCCCCGCCGCAAACCCTAAGAATATTTGATTCATTCTTGGATTAATTTCTTTATTTTTAAAAAACAAAACAAAAGATGAACCCAATGATGTACAAATAAAAATAATAGATATTCCAATTATCGCATATAATGTTTTATCCATATTTAATCCTTATAATAATCTTTCTATTATATCTTTAAAATCTCCTTGAATTGATATTGACTTATCCATAATCATTTCTGGAACATAAGCATCACCTTTATTGATAATAACATACGTTGCATCTTTATTTTCATTTGTCATTTTCCAGAAAGGATATTTAATAATACTTGGGGTATTATAGCCAACACCTAATTCTAATAATAACACTTTTTTATATTTACTTCTGAAAGTAACATACCTACTTGCAGCTTCCTGCCATCCTTCGTCTTCCACAAAATTCTCATCACTTCTTAGATTTGGTACCATTTCCCTGCCACAGATTGGACACCTTGGAACTAAATTAGATAATATTTTATGATCTATTTGATTATTAATCATTTCTTTAATCATTTCTTCATTATCATATGTTTTATTATGACAAGGTACAGAACATTGAAATAAACCATAATCACCTTGAGTATAAAATAATCTTTTCTTATCAAAACCAGCTAATTGAAATTGATGATCAACGTTTGTAGTTAAGATGAAATAATTTTTATCTTTAAATAATTCATATAAATCAAGATATAATTTTTTAGCTCCTTGATATCTATTTAAATAAATGAATTTTGACCAATAACCCCATTTCTCTTCACTTGTCTTAAAGTTATGAAAACAGGCACTATACATATCATTATAGCCATATTTATCATTCATATATTTAAAGTTTTCCAAGAAAACTTCCCCATCATAAATAAAACCAGCAGCCGTTGATAAACCAGCACCAGCACCAATGATTATTGCTTCACTTTCATTAATTAATTCTTTAATTCTATTTATTTTTTCTTCGAATTCCATAGTTATTAACCTAAATCTACAGTTGATTTTTCTTGTTTAGCATCTCTTAGTTTATCATTAGGTCCAATATTCCCAATTAACATTGGGGAATTATCATCATGATTTTTATAATTATGGTATACAGCTTCTTTACTACCATTTGCATAACAATAAGTGCATAAATGCAAACAAGAATTATAAGTACCAATATCATTAGACAAATAACAGCTACAGAAATTCTTCCTTGCTTGCATCTTTTGTTTTAGCTCTATTTTACTACCAATGCTTCTTTCATAATCACCTAAACGCATGCAACCTAATGTATCAACACCATATTCGCTTAACCATTTCTCTTTTGAACAAAGCCTTAAATCAAAATCACATTCTTTAGCAATCCTCATAAATTCTTTAGTGATAAGGATTTTATCATCATCAGAACAATCTTTTAATTCTGGATGATTTTTCTTAATCTTATCATATAAATCAATAAAACCATAAGCAACTAAATTAGTATAACCTTTTAATTTATAAGCAATATATTTAAAACAATCAATATGATATTTTAATGTATATTTATTATTAATTATTATTGGTGTATAACGCCATGCTACTTTATTCTTCCCAATCTTATTTGATAAATAAATAAAATCATTTATTACTTCATTAATACTAGGAACATTTGGTTCCAAATCACGACCAAATCCTGTTATTGATATATACCAAAATTGACCATAATCTTTTAGTTCATCCAAATATTGAAACATTGGTTTAGGATTTTTTGTACAAAATCCTATCACGTCCACAACATCTTTACTTAAACTAAATTTTGTGACAAGAGTTGGATAATATGGATTTCTAACATAAACAAATCCTTCACGGATTCTATTCATAAACCATTTAGAATAAAAAGCCGGAATATCAGTTCTTTGTCCAGTATTAATTATCATGATTTAAAGCCTTTCTATATATATAAAAGTCATAATCACTAAAAGTATCAAATATCACTTTGATGTTTAAGTTATTATCTTTCATATATTTTTTTACTGTATCAATTGCAATTTTTGATGCTTCTTCAATTGGGTAGCCATAAACACCCGTTGATATACTACAAAACACAATATTATTTAGATGTAATTTACTAGCCTCTTTTAATGAATTAATGTAACATAAACTTAAATCAATTTCATTTTCTTTCGTATTATTATAAATTGGTCCAACTGTATGAAAAATATATTTTGCTTTTAAGTTATAACCTAAAGTAGGTATAACTTCTCCATTAGCCACATTTCTCCCATTTAAGATATTCATTAAATCTCTTCTTACTTCTAACCCAGCATAAGAATGAATGGCATTATCAATACAAGTATGATTAGGACTAAAACAACCAAGCAAAGCTGAATTACCAGCATTTACTAAAGCATCGGCTTTAAGTTTAATAATATCCCCTTGAAATAAAGCGATATTATCTTGATAATCTAAATTTGTTACATCAATAGTTTCAATATTATTTACTAAATCTTGTAAATATTCATCTTGCTTTTTATAAAACTCATCCGATAAATTATTGGGAATTGTGGTATTCATTAAACCACGAATTAATGCTTTTGTATTAATTCTATCATTACGATAATATGAATATCTCTTTAAATAATTAATTAAATATTCTTCATGCATTATTATCACCTAAATATAATATGTTTATTTTATAATTTATTCTAACATAATAATATGATTATTTCAATAAAAAGAGAATAGGAAAACCTATTCTGCTTTTAATGATTCAACCATATTAATATGTTTGTTCTTCCTTGAAACCATAAAGCTTACTATTAAGCTTACACCAAATACTAAAATAGTAGTATAGATAAACATCCTTGGATCTAAAACTATTTTCATTTCATAATCACTAGCTAATGCCTTAATTAAATAATTTAAAGCTAAATAACCTAAAGGCATACCAATTAATAAACCAATGATTGTAATCCAAACATTTTGAGTTATGAGTAAATTGGTTATTTTACGATCTCTAAATCCTAATACTTTTAAAGTAGCAAGTTCACGATATCTTTCCATATAACTCATGACGCCTAAATTATATAATGTAACAATACCTAAAATAACTGATACAATAACTAGCAAACTAAGCATTGAATACATAACAACCAAGAATGAATCAAATGAGTCAATAACAGCTTTTTTTGATTGAATTGAAGAAATCAAATTAGATTTTTCCACATTTTCTTTACTTGTATAAATAGATTGAATAGTATAATCAATACCTATTTCATCGGCATATTCATAAGTTAAAGAACATCCATTAGCAAGTGACTTAATCTTCCCAGCAACTTTCGCCTTATAAGTAACATTAGATCCAAAAATAGAAAATTCGAATTCACTACCAATATCTAAATTATTCTCTTCTGCGAAACGTGAGCAAACATAAACACCATCAGATTTAATAGTAGTATTTTTATAATCATCATTAATTAAAAACAAATTATTTGTTTTTAATGAATAGATATTCATTTGATATGTTTCACCATTAACTTTTATGGCTAGACTACTGCTATAATCACCTTCGTATTCATTAGCTAAATCCAAAGCTTCACTTTTTGTGATTTCTTCACTAAGGTTAATTTTATACAAATATTTATTTGGTTCATCAATAAATGCTTTACTGAATGATTTCATACTATATAGGGCACCAAAAGACGCAAATAATAATAATGTACATCCAACAACACCAAAAATAGTCATAAGAGTACGAGATTTATATCTAAACATATCCCTTAAATTCCATCTTGTGGCAAAACCTTTTTTATGGAACCATTTAGTTTTTTCAATATAAAGGTTTTTCATCTTCTTTGGCGTATAAGGTCTTAAAGCATCAGCTGGAGTTCCAGTAAGAATCTTTTTAATTGATAAATAACCAATAAATGTTATTAAAGCAACAACTAAAACAATAACCATCCAAACAAACCAAGGGAAATATAATTTCCATGATGGCATATCAAAGTATGTACCCATAGCACCTTTTGGATTCATAATAAACCAGTTAAAGAAAAATCCTAAGATTATCCCTAAAATGCTTCCTAATATACCAATAAATAAAGCAAATGATGTATAATGGAATATAACTTTTCGATCTTTAAATCCTAATGCTTTTAAAATACCAATTTGTGTCTTCTCGTTTGTGGTGAGTCGATGCATAGTCGTAACCATTGTTAACACGGCAATGATAATAAAGATAACAGGAAGGATAGAACCCATTGTTTTACCTTCATCTGCTTCTCCTTGAGCTTCACTATAACTAACCACATCATCTTTACTGATGACTTGCATTGTTTCCCCAAAAGCTTTATCAGCTCTTTCCCCAAATTCTTTTTTATCTAAATCACTAATAACATTAATTTGTGAATAGAATTCCATTCCCACTTTTTCTTTAAAAGCGGCTGGAGAAATATATGCATAGCCATAAGAATTATAATCTGGCATTACTTGATTATCATCAATCAAGCAGATTAAATGTTCACTAGCTTTAATAAGTCCTTTAACTTTAAAGGTAAAAACGTTATTTTTATAATTAAAATCAATGTTATCACCAATATTAATATCATTGCTTTTAGCATAAAGATCACTTAACCAAACCCCATCAGTACTAGTTGGATCATATTCTTCACCACTCATAACCATAAAGTTACTTACCGTAAAGTTTTCACAAACATCTAAAGCAACAACATCTTCACCATCATCAGCTTGTACTAATATCTCTAAATATCTAGTAGCTTTATCTACACCATCAATATTTAATACTTTATCTAAATCATCACTACTAAATCCTGTTTCTCTAACTATTCTATAATCAGAAAAGTTTGTTTCCTCATAAAAATAAAATGTATCTTTTTCAATTGTATACCATTCGCCATTGAACCCCGCAAATATTCCAATACCTAAAGCAATTAAAATAACCATGGAAATAAATTGGGCTTTATACACGAATAGTGTTCGAAGCATCTTCTTAAATAACATATTACCACTCCACATCATTAACACTACTAGGATTTGGATTATCAGTTACGCTTTGAATCTTACCACTTCGAACTTTAATCACTGTATCAGCTATTTTAGCTATACTACTATTATGAGTTACAATAATTATAGTCTTATTATAACTTTTAGCCATGTTAACTAAAATATTTAAAACAATACAACCAGTTTCACTATCTAAAGCACCTGTTGGTTCATCACATAATAAAATATCAGGATTTTTCGCTAAGGCTCTAGCTATTGATACTCTTTGTTGCTCTCCACCAGAAAGTTCCCTTGGGAATTTCTTGTAATGTTCACTTAAACCAACTTCTTCTAACATTTTTGTAGCACTTAATGGATTTTGTGATATTTCTTTAACTAAAGAAATATTTTCATGAACAGTTAATGTTGGAATCAAATTATAAAATTGGAAAATAAAACCAACTTTACTAGCTCTATAATCAGCTAGTTCATTACCGTTAAGCTTAGATATATCTTTCCCGTCAACAATAATTTCCCCTGATGTTGGGGTATCAAGCCCACCTAACAAATTTAAAAGTGTTGATTTACCAGCACCTGATGGACCTAATATAACAACTAGTTTTCCTGTTTCAATTTCTAAACTAACATCATCAAGAGCTTTAAATTCTTGCTCTCCTACTTTGTATATTTTTTTTACATTCTTAAACTCAACTATTTTCATATAACTCTCCTAATGTGAAATATATTTCATATTATACTATAAACACTAAAAATAATCAAGAACAATATATTATAAATCACATGTGGCTTTATAACATGTGATTTATTGACTTGAAAAAAATAAAATAATTTTATATAATATTTATGAGGTAATTACTATGTCATCAGTTCGTGAGCCAATAAAAGTTACATCAATTGATAAAAAGAATCGAATAATTAATGCTGGATTAGAAGCCTTTTCTATTGAAGGTTATTATAATACTACTACTGCGAAAATAGCTAAAAGAGCAAATGTATCTACTGGTATTGTTTATTCTTATTTTAAAGATAAAAAAGATATTTTAATTTACGCCGTAAAAAGATATTTTGAAACTTTATATTTACCAATTGAGAATAAATTAAAAAACACAAATCAACCATTTGATTTGCGTTTATTAGTAAATGATATAATTAATATTTCATCAGAAAAGCATGAAGAAGAAAAAGCTTTACATGAAGAAATGGTTGCAATGAGTCATCTAGATGATGATGTTCACCATATTTTTATGGAAGGTGAAAACAAAATCACTGATGAAATTATTAATTTTTTAGAAAATAACAATATCATATTTAATAATATGAAAGAAAAAGTTCATATGGCATATAATTTAATAGAAAACTATTGTCATGAAGAAATTTTTCATAAACATGAATATATCAATTATAATATATTTAAAAATTTAGTTATTGATTCAATATTAAATCTATTGCAAATTTAGAATTACTAAAACAACCTAATGGTTGTTTTTTTTATAAAAAAAAGAAGTAACTAAATAGCTACTTCAAATTAAATTGTTCTATTTATTGAAAAAATCTAAAATATCATTATAAACTTTTCTATTAGCTTTTTCATTTAATATTTCATGACGCATATTTTTATATGTTATAACTGAAACATCTTTTAAATAAACATCTTCTAATAGTTTCTTACTTGCTTTTCTTCCTTTTTCTCCACCTGTACATGGATCATCTTCTCCACCAACTAATAATACTGGTAAATTAAGATTAATGTCTTGATATTTACCAACTTTACCCATTCTGTTTAATAAATGGAATAAAGCACTAAATGAGCCATTAGTAAATGGGAATCCAGATAGTGGATCATCAATATAAGCTTTAACGTTATCTTCATTATAACTTAACCAATCAAGATCAGTCTTACGATCTTCAATAGCTTTAGCATAAGGACCAAGCGCAAGATTAGCAAGCATATTTGAATGTTTTTGACTTCCTTTGCCCAAGCATTTCATATTGCCTAATAATACTGCAACACCACTCATTGGATTAGGA
>ERZ842401.4194-NODE-4194-length-17028-cov-5.226242_pt1 | contig 17028 bp, 15 predicted proteins | sample MGYA00521270_ERZ842401 | MGnify/ENA primary metagenome ERZ842401 (study PRJEB31892, sample SAMEA3878208) | bioreactor metagenome | biome: Moose rumen | place: Sweden | collected 2011-10 | study: EMG produced TPA metagenomics assembly of the PRJEB12797 data set...
TTAATTCGCCTTTCAATGCTGTTTATTATTCAACAAAGGTTGATGATAGTGGACATACATTTGGAGAAGGCGTTGTTCGTTTGTGTACCCATAAATATATAAATGAAGATGACGAAGAAGTTCTCTTTGAGGCAGATGCCTTTTACAATAAGGGAGGTTCGCCTAATTCGGGAGAAGATATACCTGTCATTTTTAGACGTGATCAATCCGGAACCGACGCATTTGTTCTGGGTATGGAAGAAAACGCAGAAGACATCAAAACGATGAAGGAGGAACTTCTTAGAGGTTTCTTCTATGCTATTTACATGGAGTTGCTTGATGTCAATATTTGTGGAGAAGAGTTCACCAAGGCAAATATTGCCGATAAGATGCTTGAATATTTCCCAGAGCCTGATTATACCAATATAGATATGGACAGGAGCAATCGTCCAGAGCTGAACTTCAATCCTCGTCCATATCTTTTTGAGATTGCCATGTGTGATGGCGGCGACGATAATCATGTGCTTTTCTCAACCGATGATTTCCCAGGTCAGTTCCCTACTTTGGGGCATGCTACCTTGCAAATATGGAAAAGCGATGACATTACTGCGGCAAGATCTTTGGATAAGATAATCTTCATGCGCAACAAGTTGATGACTGTAGAAGTGAGGAAATACTATTCCGCAAAAGGCTTTTATGGCATTATGGTTTGTGATGGTGATGGTGCAATATATCTGCGCATGTTGGAAGATGTAAGACATGACAAATGGGACGAGAAGGAATTGAAGGACATGAGTGATGAAGACAAGAGGAATGCCAGAAAGACACTCCGAGAACTCGAGTCCTTTAAGAATGAGTGTTTGAAGAGACTCTTTCCGGAAGAGCATGACAAGCAGCTTGAGATAAAGTCCCTAAAGAAAAGAAGGATAGGTAAGTTTGGAAGCAGAAGTGAAGAAAACGAAGAAGATAATATCTGGCCGACTACCAATGTGATTGAAAAGGAGAAGACTCAAGGCTCAAAGTCGGGCTCATTTACTATCTTTGAAGAAACTAAAGGAAGGAAGAAAAAGAAGAAAAAGGGTACCATTACAGACGTGGAACCCGAAACAGATCCTGTTCCTCGTCCAGAAACTGATCCAACACCTGAGCCAGATCCGAACCCAGACCCCAACCCCAATCCAGGACCTCACCCAGAACCCACTCCAAAGCCTAACCCGACTTACGTGGAAGGTGACGAAGGTGAAGATTATGGTACTGGTGAGGCAGAGAATCCCAACGTTGAACGTGAGAGAGAAATAAAGCTTGATGGACGAAATAAACGTCTAAAGCCACTTCATAATGAAGATTTTGCATGCAAACTCGAAATAAGAGTTCCAAAAGACTATTATGATTGCAGGCTTGTCCTTGACATACAGGCAGACGAGGGATTGTTCCCGCTTGATTTGAAAAATGTTTCTGCCGGTTGCCATATTAGATCTGGTGTCTCGAATGAGATTTACGGATTTGATTTGAAGGCCGATGCCCCTAATGTTATTAAGTTTACTCCACAGGAGAACGTCACATTGTATAGTTTAAACATCAAGGTATATGGACATTAAAACGACTGCTACATATCCGTACCCCATCTGGGGTTTACCCGATAATTACAAGGGAGATGATCCTGCTGGGCATAGAGTGGGATTAAAAAAGGATACCGATGAAGATGTTTTCATCTTGGAGTATGAAGTGACCACGCATAATGAAGGTGTAGATAGACTTATCGCAGAAAAGCTTGCGTCTTATCTATGCATCATACAATGCTCTTCAACTTACTATACCCAGATAGAAAAGAGGGAAGACTCTTGTTTCACAATCAAAATACCCTGTTCGAAAGTGAACAAAAGATTCTCCGTTAAGATAGAAATAGTTGCGACAGAGAACATCGATAGCTGCAATTATCTTGATGTTGATGAATTCTATGAGGGTGTTGTTGATTACCAGAAGGGTGCGATGATTGCAATGGTGGATAAATTCAACGTGTCATTAACACCTAGCGATGATATGGCCAATCTGAGCAAATTTGTGAAGTACGAATATGCAAATGTTCAGAAGGTAACGAATGTCATTGATGACATTATCTTGATACAATTGCCATACTCTTACGAGAACGCAGGAAAATTGGTTTTGAACCAATGTCCCAATGTATTCGAGGCAATGTTGGTAAGGAATGCGCTTATTGAAGCAGTTTACAAGTTGCGTACATGTTATGATGACGATAAAAAGGATTGGATTTTCTATCTAACGCAGTTTATCAAGCAAATGGTTTCTGAAGAAGAGTTGCCAGAGCAAGAAGGATATGACTATTCAATTGGCGATATTCTACAAATAGTAGACAAGATTTTGCCTGATGTTATGCTTAACGCATTAGAGGAAGTAAAAGAAAAAATCGAACCAAAAGATTCAGATTCATGAAGCAGACAATCTTTACCCCAGAATTTGCCGAGGTATTAAGGAATCATATTCAAGATAATCTCACCCATTATCTTGATCCCGCATTTAAGTGGCGAGAAGAAGCCGAAAGACATGATGGCTTGTATGAAACCGATTTAGAGCAACCTGACCTGTCGGCGATGCTTGCATATGCTGATTCCAAAACTTCTGCAGATGACTTTGAAGCAGGAAAGATTCTCTTTGAGGCATTCAAAGACCTGACTCCAATGCAAGCAGCTCAAAGTCATTTTTGGCAATACCTCTCTCACGTTGACTTGTATGATTATATGAGGAGACGTTGGAATAAAGTTGACGAACAGGATTGTGACCCTAACTATATTGCAGAGCACTGGTTCTACAAGCAAAATAGAAACTGGCTGGAGGGTCTTTATTGGTCTTTCAAGAACACAGTTCAAACTAACGAAGACGGGTCGCTTGACTATACCTATACCAAGTTCCTGTTCAGAGAGCAGAATTTGCGAAACAGAGGTATCATGCCTTCTGCTACTGTGTTCAGAAATCCAGAAGCATTAAAGGGCGTGCTTCGTTTCTGCATAGAAGAAATGGACAAGAAAGATCGTGGTGAAGATACCGTCTTTGACAAGTATTTCGAGTATCGTATTACTGCTCCTAAAGGCGTCATTCAGTTGGTAAACAAACTGGCTGGTGTAATAGAGGCATCTGCATATACGAGTCAAGACTTCTATGACTTTTTGGTAGCCAGTAGAGACATTATCAAGAGTCAGGGCGACAGAAAGAAAGAGAAAAAGGAACGTGACGAAGCAATGGCTGCTGCCGGTATCGCTCCTAAGAAAAAGAAGAAGCATAAAAAGAACAAGAAGCATAAGAGAAGATAATATATGGCAGAAATAGAAGAGTTCAAACAAGGTAAAACTCCGATAAAATTCATTGATCTCTTCGCTGGTGCTGGCGGCATTAGCGAGGGTTTTTTGCAAGCATATACTGACGATAAATATTTTGATTTTGTTCTGGCAAGTGACATCAACAGTAACTGTGAGCTGACCCATAAAGTGAGATACAATTGCCAATTGGGATTGGATACTGGGTTCATTACTGAAGACATCATGTCAGAGGATTTCTTGGAACGCCTTGAAAAGGAGATTGGTGACCAGGATATAGATGTGGTAACTGGCGGCCCCAGTTGCCAGTCGTTTAGTTTGTCTGGCAGAAGAAGGAAGTTTGACAAACGTGATAATCTCTTTATCCACTATCTGAAAGTTATCCGCAAGCTTCGTCCCAAATATTTTGTGATGGAGAATGTGAAGGGTATCTTGACGAAAGACAAGGGTAAGTTCAAAACGGCAGTAATGAATGAAATCCGTTCTATCATTGACGAAAGTCAGGTGGATGAAATGCTTGCCTATTTTAACGGTGTTTTAAGTAGAACTGCGAATGATTTTGTACGTCAATGCTATATTAATAAGATTAGAATAGAGGCTGTTGAGGATGGAGAAGAATACTTTTTCGTTGACAAATATTTCCAAATAGTTGAGTCGGTTTATAAACAACTGACGAAGCCTGTTACGCTTAAAGTCAGCAAAAGCAACAAGCATATCACAACGATACGCCATGCGCTGTCTTTGCTTAAGCTTTCTTCAGAACGACAGAAGTTGATGAATTCCATACTGCATCTAAAGGCAGAGGCGGATGTTGACAACGACCAATTAGTTGACAAATTCAATAAATTCCTGTATGCAATAAGCGATGATGATTTGGTAGAAACAATAAACAGACATCTTTATTGGGTCGAGGAGTTTAAGGCTCAGCCAGAAATCGTGGAAAGGTTCAAACTGTTAGTTAATCTCTATACGTTGACTCTGGAAGAAGTCTTTGGAGAATTGCGCAGATATGCAGAAGATGACAACTCGCTGAAAGACTATGAGCGGATAATGAATGAGATACATCTTTATCGAATTAAGAAGCCGCTAATACTGAATTCGTCGGATTATGGAGTACCTCAGAACAGAGAAAGGGTTATTTTCATCGGATGTCGTAAAGACCAGCCGATGATAACGGAAATACCTGTCACGACTAAGGATAACAAAGTTACTGTCTATGAGGCTTTGCACGATTTGGACTTCTTGAATAATGGTGAATCTGCAAGTGACTATTCAGAAGTTCCCGAAATAAACCGATACGCAGCTCTGGATATTACTCGAAGCATTGACGGAAAGCCCGATGACAACGGTGAAACTTATTCTGAGTGGTCAAGACAAGGACGACTTGGACACCGCTTTACTATCAAAGAGCCTTTCTATGTAAAGAGCCTGGATAATCTTGAAAACGAGATTCTTGAACATGCTCGCCTATTCAATCATCAGACAAGTAAGCAGAGTGAAGAAGTTCTTAACCGCTTAGCAGTCATCGCTGAAGCCGGTGACTATACTGATGAAGTGAAAAAGCAGTTGTCGGATATGAAGCTCAACTCTGACAAGCGTAACTATACGGTTTTGAAGCCAGATGGTCAATCACCTACAGTTGTTACCTTGCCAGATGATTTCATTCACTACCATAGCCATCGTGCGCCGACTGTAAGAGAGATGGCTCGTTTGCAATCCTTTGACGATTCCTTTGTGTTCCAGGGGAAAAGAACGACGGGTGGCGACAAACGTAAATCTGAGACACCTCAATACACTATGGTTGGTAATGCTGTGCCTCCTCTGATGGCAAAAGCTATTGCGAATAAGATATTGGAGGTAATAGAATAAAATATATGGAAAGGAGAATTTGGACACGAGAAGAACTAATATTGACGTTAAGCGTCTATTTCCAGCTCCCCTTTGGACGGCTAAACCGATCCACCCCTGAAGTAAAGGAGCTGGCGCGATTAATTGGACGTTCTGATAATTCAGCGGCTCTCCGCCTTGTTAACTTTGCAGCATGCGACCCTTATATCATTAATTCTGGTCGTTCTGGCATGCCAGGAGGCATTCCTATATGTAAACCGGTGTGGGACGAATTCGTAAATGATAAAGAACGGCTTTTCAGTGAAGCTCAACGTATTAAAGCATCGCTGCTTCATAAATCTATTGAGGAAACTCTTCGCCTAACTGCAAGTGACCTTGAGGGTAAAGAACGAACAACTGTTATTAAACAGCGCGTTAATCAGTCTGTATTTCGTTCGATGATTCTCAATAACTACGAGGAACGTTGTGCAATTACTGGCATTAATATCCCTGAGTTGTTGGTGGCAGGTCACATCATTCTCTGGGCAGAAAGCTCTCCACAGCAGAAATTGAATCCTGAAAACGGTATTTGTTTTTCTGCACTCTATGATAAAGCATTTGATAAAGGACTTATTACTATTTCGCCTGATGACTACACTATCATTCTCTCTTCTGCATTACGTGAATACGAACCCCAAGATTATTACAATAAACATTTTGGCAATATCAGAGGCATGTCAATTAATATGCCTATAGAACACAAGCCCAATCGTGACTTCTTGGCATATCATAGGGACCATGTGTTCTTGGGGACATAGATTCGCCAAATAATTAAATAATGTGTAATTCTATGTCCTTTCGATTAATTCTCGAAAAAAAAGTGTATCTTTGCAAGCAAAATGCAATAGTTCCACGTAAAAAGGGATATTAGAGTGCGATGAATAAGAATATGCAAGTGAAGTTTGACCGCTCAAAACACGTTTTTCATTCTGACGTGTTTGCGGAAATCATAAAGGACACAATCCGTTTTTTCAACGGAACGCCTGTCCATCAATTGCCCCCTCCAGAGAATTTCGTTGGAGCAGGGGTATATGCCCTTTATTATATTGGCAAAAGCAAGTATTACAAGTATCTGTATGATGCTAACAGACTCAATTTTGTTCAGCCAATTTATGTAGGCAAGGCGGTACCAAGAGGATGGCGACAAGCACGTTTGCAAGATGCTTCAAACGAATTGTATTCTCGTCTGTGTGATCACCAGAATAGTATAAATCAGGCAAACAACCTGAAGCTTGAAGATTTCAGATGTCGTTTTATGATACTGGAGGATGCAGCAACTGATATGATTGGAACGGTTGAGGCATCACTGATTCGTCAGTACACTCCCATCTGGAATAGTTGTATCGATGGATTTGGAAACCACGACCCAGGTAGTGGCAGATATGATCAGGCTAAATCTGACTGGGATATTCTGCACCCAGGCCGCAATTGGGCTGAAAGGTTGAGAGGGGAACACCCTTCTCTGAAGGATATAGAAGCAAAGGCAAAAGACTATTATAAGAGCGAGGATGAATAGCATAGAGATTTTTTCTGGAGCAGGAGGCTTGGCCAAAGGTCTTGAACTGGCGGGCACAACGCATAGGGCATTTATCGAATGGAATGCCAATGCGTGCAACACCTTGCGCATGAATTATGACAAAGAACTCGTCTTCGAGGGGGATGTCAGGAATTTCTCTTTTGCAGACTATAAAGACAAGGGAGTTGACATTATTGCTGGAGGCCCGCCTTGCCAACCTTTCTCGTTAGGAGGAAAAGCCAAGGGATATGATGACGAGCGTGACATGTTTCCTGCCGCCATCTCAGCTATCCGAACGTTGATGCCAAAGGCTTTTATCTTCGAGAATGTAAAGGGGCTGCTTCGCGAAACGTTTGCCGAATACTTCCATTTCATTATCCTGCAGCTCACCTATCCAGAGGTGTTGCTTCCCTTTGATGACTGGAGGGAGAATCTTGCTATGCTGCAGAACATTGAGCGAGAAAAGAAATATGACGGGCTGAAATATCAAGTGTCATACCATCTGGTGAATGCGGCTGACTACGGTGTGCCACAGAAGCGTGAACGTGTTATCATTGTGGGCTTTCGTGGTGATTTGAAAGTAGATTGGAAATTCCCTGAGCAGACCCATAGTGAAGATGCCTTGCTTTGGGATAAGTATGTGACTGGTGAGTACTGGAAGAAACACCACGTTGAGAATCCTGAAAGTGACGAAGTATGCAAAACTATGCGCAATCGTCTTATGGAGAAATACGGCATGTGGGCACCAGAACTGAAGCCTTGGCAGACTATGCGTGATGCTTTTGAAGGATTGGGCGAACCTAATGGTTCTGGTGAGCATTGCCTGCGCGATGGTGCAAAGACTTATCCTGGTCATACAGGTAGCGACATAGACGAGCCATCGAAAACCATCAAAGCTGGTGACCACGGGGTGCCTGGAGGTGAAAACATGGTTCGCTTTGCAGATGGAAGCACACGTTATCTGTCTGTTATGGAAGCCAAACGCATACAGACTTTCCCAGATGATTATATCATCACAGGGGCGTGGACAGAGGCCATGCGCCAATTAGGTAATGCCGTACCCGTCAAGTTGGCTTATATTGTTGGCAACTCTGTTTTAAACTCTGTAAAGGCGGCAGTGTAGTAGTTGATTTTAGCAGTAAGTATTTTTGAATATATGATACAGACTCATTTATTACCGCTCCAGCCACCGTATAACTACATATATTATGGTGGTATCGTGGGCAAACAGATAGCTACGATGGTGGCTACGGTGGATAAGACAAATGCTGACGGGGAATACGCTTTGGAGACTCACAGCCACCCCGTAGTAGTATATAACGGACAGACTGCCGAGGGAGTTGTCTGGGATAAGTGCGAGGTTATGGACTGTCGCGTGGTGTGCTCAGAGGCCGAGAAAAGTGTCACGCTGAAGAAATTCAATGAATTGCTCATGCTGACAGACAAACAAGAAGCAGACATTCCATTGGATCCTGATTACATGCGTTCAGCTCTCAGGGCGGCAGGTATAGCACTTGTTCTGCCTACTGACCATAACTATTACGGTCCTGATCAGTTTGGTACCGTAAAGGATTTCAAGGTAAAACTGCTGTTTGATGTTGACGATGACGGATTCTGTGTTTGGAGCAAATATGACGAGTCACCACTCTATTTCAGTGTAAATGCCTCAAACCGTATGGGAGTTCTGGGACAATTAAAGATGCAGTTGTACAATTGGCAGCGAGCTCTAGAGGAGTTCAAACTGACAATAGAGTTTGAAGCAGGTTCGCCATACGACGTAGAAGAGTATATTGAGTATGACGAAGAAGAGGTAAAGATAATTATTGATGAGCTGAACAAGGAGGCAAAGAAAGAATGAATGTCAGCGAGGAGAACATACCCTTGCAGACGATGCTCGACGTGGCACGGAGTCAGCCAGACTATAATCATGCTTTCCCCATATTGGAGGTGATACAGACTCACTATATGGGCTCGCCCTATGCAAATGAGGTTGTTAAACTGGTTAACAAGGTGAAAGCTTCATTTCGTAAGTCTGGCTATGGTGTCAATGCGTCGCCTGCATCTTCACAGAACATGCCTTCACGAGGTGGACGTCCCAAGCGGGCTGGTACCGTCATATCGAAGGCTTTCATCTATGAAGGTGCCAAGGAGCAGAGTGCACGTTTGATGATGCTATGCGAGGGAATGAGGGCATTGGGGTGGATTCACTCTGATACCGATGTTCAAGTGTTTATAGATATGTTTTCTGGTGGTGAGATTCGTCAGAGGATTATCTGGACAGGTGATGCCAATACTCTTGCTGCATTGTTTAAGAGACTGGTAAACGAACGAGGGCTGGTATCGCTGCCTGAGAAGCATAGCCTGTGGGTCATGGTGAGTGGTCACTTTTGGGACAAGGAACGGGGAAAGACGTTCGAGACCGACAAGCTAAGAAATACTCATATGCCCAAAGAGAACGACCAGACGATAGCTTATCTGATGAATATTCTCGATACAGAATATTCTATGGACGAGATACGGGAAATGATAGCGAGTCAGCGGTAATTATAGTATTTAGTCAGCGGTACATCTGACGCAAAAATAAGTTTTTTAGAAAAATTGTGGATTCCGCAAATAGCCTTTAGAATGGGGCTGTTTGCGGTTTTTTCGTGCCCAGAAAACAGGATAAAAGTGAGTCAGCGAAAACTATAACGCTGACTCTGGTTGCAGCAGTATTATAGAAGCCCGTCCAGACGGCGAGGCAATTAAATATAATAATGTATGGCAACAAAGAAAACAAGAATCACAAGTGTTCGTAATGAACATGGCATCAAGGTTCGCAAGATGTGCGCCTCATGCCAGCACAAGAGTATCGACAACGACGGAACGCGCATCTGCGGGCTGATGCAGCTGAAGGTGCAGCAGAAGTTCAAGTGTCCCAAATGGCAGTCGGCAGCATGTTTTGCTGAGGCTGGCAACAATAAGGGACGTGTGAAGCGACGCGAATATCTGATGTTCGTGTTCGAGGTCAGGATGCAGGAGCGTGAGAAACTTGATCAGGGACTGATGTCTGCTGACGATGTGGCAACGCTCGACTCTCTCAGAAAACGCTTTGAAGACGAGACAGGACTCTCAGCGTACATTATTTATTAATTATCCATCATTCTGAGTGAGACGGAGGGAATCAATTGAGCATCGCAGCAGCGGTGTAGGGCCCAATCTCAACGTTTCCTCAGGCTTATTCAGAAGATTTATGCGAACAATTACAGTTTTCAATCATGAGATGTTCGGCCAGATCCGAACGATGACAGATGAGAAGGGCGAGACCTTCTTTGTAGGTAACGACGTGGCAAAGGCGCTGGGATACAAGAATACCCGCGATGCGCTGAACAAACACGTAGACTCTGATGATAAGGGAGTCGCGAAATGCGACACCCTTGGTGGAGGACAGAACTTGGTATTCGTCAACGAAAGCGGACTCTATGCCTTGGTGCTCAGTTCGAAGCTGCCACAGGCGAAGTTGTTCAAGCACTGGGTGACGAGTGAGGTGCTGCCTCAGATTCGAAAGACAGGTGGCTACATTCCAACTAAGGATGCAGATGGCCATAAGCTTTCTGATTTGGAGATCATGGCGTTGGCTCTGCAGATTCAGCAGAAGACCATCGACGAGCAGCACAAGGCCATCGAGGCTATGGAGCCCAAAGCTGAGTATTGCGACGAGGTGCTGGAGAGTGTGAGCTGTTTCACGACCACGCAGATAGCCAAGGAACTGAACATGACCGTTCACGACCTGACGCGCCTGCTGACAGAGCGCAAGGTGATGTACAAGCAGAGTGGCCAGTACTTGCTCTATGCGGATTTTGCCCGCAAGGGGTATGCCAAGAATCGTACACACAGCTACTACGACGCTGAGGGCGAGATGCACACCCGTACCTATCTGGTATGGACAGAGCGAGGCCGCAAGTTCATCCACCGTGTGTGTAAGACGGAGGAGATTATGATTCCGTTTCTGTTGAGTGTTGAAGTAACCAATGAGGAGGATTAACCATGGAAGAAGTTTATGTAGAAACGCCGCGCACGAAGCCGGTGAAGGCCTTTAAGGCCAGAGTGAAGGTGTACGACAACGATGTCGTGGTAGTGAACCCGCAGGAGCCTCGCGAGAGCAATCGCAAGATGATCAAGCAGAAGGGCAAGTCGAGTTTCTACAAGAGTGAGGGTGAAAAGGAGTCGAGCTACAGCATTCATATCAATGTGCCAGCAGACTGTCCTGACCCTGTGGCCGTGATGCAGGAGCAGTTCAACGAACTGGTGAAGGGTGAACTGAAGAGTGAACCTAAACTGCAAGTGAAGGGTAAGCTGTTGCACGATGACAAGACGTTGCAGGTGTATCTGAACAAGACGCAGAAGACGGTGATCATCAAGACCACGCTGGCCTGCGGCCCTACCATCGAGCGTGAACTTCTGGGACATCAGGGATCTATGGCCCGCATCATCGCCCAGTACTACTCGGACATCATCAAGGTGTTCAATACCGTCAAGAAGGAGGAACCAAAGCCTCTGACTGACGCGGAGATTATCGACAGAGTGTAGAACAAAAACATGATTGATTTATGAAAGACAAGATTATAGTTTACGGTAAGTGTTCGGGCGTTGCCACCACCGCAACGTTCCTTGGAAACCAGTGGTGGGTAACCTCTAAGGACGAGAAGCTGGAGCCTCTGTACGAGGATTCGCCTTACGACAAGAGCGACTATCGCTACCTGTGCGAGAAGGACGAGCTGATACAGGTGAAGGATCTGGCAGGCATGATGGGCTGTGCCCTGGAGTGTGGCGAGACTGACATCAAGGAGGTGTTGAAGAGCCGCTTCAAGGATATCAACGCCATGGGTGTGAAGTTCCAGGCCGTGCCGCAGGTGTTGAATCTGAAAGTGCGCGTGTTCTGCAACAAGGGTACGCAGCGTCAGGGCAAGTACTCGGTATGGTGCGACGATGCCGACTCGACATGGATGCGACTCTTTGACCTCGATGCCTTCGAGGATGCCAAGACGGCTCTGCACTGGGCCCGCGTGTACGTGGACTTCTTCATGAAGCACGGCGTGTGTGTGAAGGCTACGCTGGAGTGTACGGAGGAGATTCTAGAGCAGTTGCCAGTGTCGGAGTATTACGGCATGAAAGTAGAAATTGAGAACCTTAATAAATAAGACAGTATGGAAGCATTAGTGACAATTATCGAGGTGGGCGCATACTCTGAGCGCCAGTATCAGAAGCAGGACGGCAGCTCTGAATATTTCAAGAGCCGTGGTGTGGTGATGAAGCGTGGTGGCGACATCGTGTATGGTGAGATGACGGGCGAGTTGGCCTCGAAGAACCGCGACACGACGTACTACCAGAACCAGCCCTACATTGTGAAGGGCTTCTGGAAGCACCGCACTTGGGGCGATAACAATGATCGCCATGAGAACGCATTGTACATTACTGATTTGCAGACTCTTTAACCACGAATTTCACGAATTACACGAATTAGTATGAAAGGATTCTGTTATCAAGAAAACACTCACTTCTCTCAGGCTGCGCCATGCAGCCGAGGGAAGTTCTGGGAAAGCGTGAGGAACACGTCGAACCAGTGGAAGATTGATTCACGTCGAGACATTCTCGATGTGGTGGAACGACACGATGCCGAGGGCATTGCACGTTGGCTGAAGAACGAGGACTACCAGAAGTTTTTGGCCAAGAAGCGTGGCTTGAAGAAGCTTTCGGCTCGTCAGAAGTTCTTTGCCAAAAGTGATGAAGAGCGACTGCTGGCCTTTGCTCAGGAATTGAAGGATAATCTGACGGCTTTCATCTTCAGCTGCTACGAGTTTGATGAGACACCAACATCCAACGGCAAGCCTTTCCGTCATCGTCGTTTGGCAGATTGTCATCTGAACGGACTGGTGATGCTCGACATTGACCATGTGGAGAATCCCATAGAGGTGTGGGAAAAACTAAAGGCCGATGCTGAACTGATGGCCTTGACGAAGTTGGTGCATATCACAAGTTCGAAGCGTGGTGTCCGCATCGTGTTCGAGGGTACTGCTCGCGTGGGTAATCTCGCAGACAATCAGATTATGTTTGCTGAGGCTTTGGGATATAAACCAGACAGCAGCTGTATCGATGCAACACGCAATTCTTTTGCTCCTAAAGAGGAGGATATCTTATTCATTGACGAAACCATTTTTGACTATTATGACGAAACGTTTGACAGGGAGTACACTCCCCAGTATCGAGAGAAGAAAACTCAGCCGCTGTATCATGAATTTCCTGCTGATGGAGGGGCTGATAGTAGTGATTCTGCTAAGGCTATTGCTGTGGCCGGTAAGGCTGCTGAACAAGGGGCTGAGGTTGTCGGGAATGTGGATGCTAAAACAGTATCGTTAACGTGGCGTGGCTATGATGTTCAGCATATCATTGATTGCCGTTACGCTGGCAAGTTGCCATGCGCGGCTGACAGCAACAGACATAATGAGTCGCTCAAACTCGCCAGCGATCTGCTTGTGCTCTTCGATGGTGACAGGCAGAAGACCCTCCAGACGCTCAAAGCGCAGAGGTGGGTACAGGAGATCATCGACGAGCGCGATGAGAACGTGGAGCAGACTGTGGCCAGTGCCGCTGAGCGTATGGCAGAAAAGGAGAAGAAATATCTCTCTCAGCAACCGAGTAAGGCCATGCAGGAGGCTATCAAGGAGGCGTGCGGGAAGACGTGGTACGAGATCACGCAGGGCTCGCAAGCGTCGGCGGCATCGGTGACGGAAAGCGACATCGAGCGATGGCTCTGGGAATGGGGCTTAATGATTGAGGCGCTGTTCGCAGACTTCCCGCTGCTGCGTGACATCTGCAAGGGTTTGAAGAAGAATCAGTTCACGGCGGCTCTGTTTGTGGCTGGCGGATTGCTGATGACACTCATGACGAGATGTACTTATCGTTTCTATCATCGTCCTGAGGAACTTCGTCGCCTGAATAACTCGACGCTGATTATTGGCGACCCAGCATCTGGTAAGAGTTTTGCAACCCGTTTGTTCAAGCTGCTTGCGGCTCCCATGGTCGCAGCGGATAAGGCTGGCATTGCAGCCATCAACCGCTACAAGGAGGAGATGAAGACCAAGGGCGCCAACAAGGAGAAGCCGCAGAAGCCAAAGGCGCTGTTCCGCGTGCATCCGGCTCGAACTTCAAATGCGCAATTCATTCAGGACATGGTGAATGCCGTGGAGGTCGTGGATGGTGAGGAAATGCAGTTGCACATGCTGACGTTCGATACCGAGTTGGACAATACGCTGACTGTTCAGAAGGGCGGCTCGTGGATTGACAAGCAGTCGCTGGAACTGAAAGCTTTCCACAATGAAGAGGATGGTCAGGCATACTCGAACTTGGATTCTGTGGTTCAGAACTTCTTTGTCACATGGAACTATATCTACACAGGTACGCCCATCGCGCTGAAGAAGAAGGTGAATGAGCAGAATTTTGGAAGTGGTCTTGCTACTCGTCTGACGTGCATTCCTCTGCCCAGCACCAATTTCGAGATGATGGAGCGTGAACGCAGCGTTGATTTCGAGAGTGACGGACGTCTGAAGGAATGGGCTTTCAAGCTGGATCGTGTGAAGGGTGAGTTGTCGTTGCAGAAGATTGTGGATGAACTCTACGACTGGACGGCACGCCGCATGATGGATGCCAAGGAGAACAACTCCAAGGCCGACGAAATGCTCTTGAAACGTTGTGCCTATCATGGTCTGAACTTTGCCGCTCCGTTCATCGTGATGCGCCACTGGGCGTCGATTCATCAGGAGGGCAACTACTGGTGTGGTGAGTTTGAGACCGACGATGTGGACTGGCGTCTCACGGAACTTTTGGTGAATATCCAGTACGCTTGCCAGCGTCATTATTTCGGAGCTATGGCCGAGAAGTATTTTGATGACCAGAAGCGAGATGTGTCTGCCAACAGCCGCCGTCAGCAGAAGACCATCGAGGCCTTCAACCGTCTGCCCGAAGAGTTTACAGCCGATGACATCATGCGCTGTTTTGGGCTCGAAGGTGAATCCTCTGCACGAGGCCGTGCCCGCACGCTGATAGCCGACCATCTGGCCGTCAAGACGGGCGAATACAAGGACAACGGCAAGGTGAAATCATTGTATCGCAAGACGGGAACGTTGATGCTATAGCGGGACTCGGTGACACACAGGGACTGGAACATCTGTGCGTAGCTTGCGGAGCACTGGGGTCCTGTCCCTCGCGTGTCGCCGCCGTTTCCCCGTTTTGCCGTTTTCCCGTTTCGTTTAGTAGTTTTTAGTAATACCAAGTAGATTATGCAAGAAGTAACAATCAATAAGCAAGCACGACTCTCTGAGCACTTTACCCTCGGAGAACTCACCAAGACCAGTGCGAAGACAGCAGATAAAAACATCCCTTCGCACGTACATATCGAGAACTTGAAACGCCTCTGCAGCTGGCTGGAAATGCTGCGCGACGAGTGGAATCGCCGCTATGGCGAAGGTGATGACCCCATCATCATCAATAGCGGTTATCGCTCAGAGGCTGTGAACAAAGCCATTGGCGGCGTGAAGGGCTCGAACCACCTGACTGGCTGCGCCGCAGACATCCGTGTTGCAGGCATGGAGCAAGCCCTCCGCTATGCCGTCATCCTGCTTGACATCAGCGATGAAAGTCGTGAGGACTTCGATGAACTCCTCCTAGAACGTTCGCCTCGCGGCACCTACTGGCTCCACTTCGCTGTCCGTCCACCAAGTCAGGAAAACCGTCGTAAGATCCGTTTCATTCAGACGTAATTGGAGGAATGTAAAAACACTCCAAGAATCTTCAAACTCTCCCCTATCACGTTCTATCGAAGAAAATGTGACCAATCACATTACTCAACGATAAAACGTGATTTGTTGTCAATATGTAAATATTTATCGCATTGAAAAATTAGAGGAATCATATCTTATGTTGCTCAAATAGCCCCCTATATAGGTCGTTCATAATTCTCAAATTAAAACACTTTAACTAAATTGTCTAGATTAGAATCTATAGATTATTACTCAAATTCTATACAAATTTTGATTTTAACACAAAACATTGAACTTTTCAATCTTTTTAAAATCTTCTCCACACCTTCCTTGCCCGTGAAGTCCATACAGATGGGAACGCCCTGACGGTCTGTGTACCAGAACTTTAGGGGAGTCTTCTCACTCTTCTGCTGACACTCCTTATACATCATGCAGAGGGCTGCATCGCTGAGCGTCAGGAAACGGTCATAATCAGGATTGAGCTGGCTACAGTTGCCGGGGAAGCTGGAAACAAAGAGTTCAAGCTGATTGTAGGCACGCTTGGAAATCTGGATGTTCATCTTACTGAAGAAGTTCTCCAGATAGTTCGTGACTCTGGCCATGCTGGAATCCTTGGAAACGGTAACGACAAGGTTGAAGTGGGCATAGACCAACTGTTTATTCTCGCGGGCTATGATGTTCTGCACATTCTTGATGTCCTCTACGGCAAGCTGATTGCTGGGAGAGGGGATAGAGCTATGACGGTTCTTTTTCTTGTCGAGCATTCCCAACTCTTTCTTCTGGTTGGGCATGAAGATGACCTGGTTATAAACGGCTGACTCAATGCCGGGGATGCTGTCAATTCCTGCCAGCAGGTCAACAGGCATCTCACTATTGTTGACTGTCATCAGAGAATAAGGACGAATCAACGTCGGCAGGCAGATGCTGTCAACATCCACCAGACTGAAAACACGACACTGCTTGTCGCCCATCCAGATGTCTTCGCCGTCAACCTTGAAATTGCTCATAGAGTAATCAGGATCGCGGAAGTTCATGGCGAAATAGCGGTCAACATAGTCGCGGCACTTCTCTACATCAAGGAACTGGGCTTTCAGACCTGCATCATGGAACTGGTCATGAACCTTGCTGAGCTTATCCAGGAACTCACTCCATTTCTTGCTGTCATAGGAGAAAAGACGGCTCTTCTTATTCTCCTGTGTGATACAAAGGACTGTCTTTACATCGGTATATTTACGGCCATTGAAATAGCGGAAATAGGCCTGAGACAGTACTGAAACAGGGCCTTTCATGAACTCTTTCGCATTGAAACTCTTACGGATGAAGATGTCCTGCTTCTGGAGGATATAGCCCTCGCCAAGCGACTGACAGATCTTTGTGAAGAGCTGGGAGTATTCGTAATAGCTGTCGGTATCGGCAGAGTATTTCTGCACGGGATTGCTTATCTCCATCAATGCGGAATAGTCCCCGGTCTTGGTGTAGATGATGCCGACACCATCAACATCCTCGACGGAGAAGTAGATAT
>ERZ842401.4196-NODE-4196-length-17021-cov-9.865378_pt1 | contig 17021 bp, 20 predicted proteins | sample MGYA00521270_ERZ842401 | MGnify/ENA primary metagenome ERZ842401 (study PRJEB31892, sample SAMEA3878208) | bioreactor metagenome | biome: Moose rumen | place: Sweden | collected 2011-10 | study: EMG produced TPA metagenomics assembly of the PRJEB12797 data set...
ATCGCGCTTGCAAAACAGCACATTCAGGAACTTTCCGTTGTGAATTTTGCGACTGTGGCGTAGCCCCCTACCACTTTCGTTCCATAGACAATTCTTGCGTTCTCTGTCACAATCTTAGCAAGCAAAGGCGTTTTACCGATTTTGGTGGAGCGCCTTTTTTCTGTTTTAAAAGTCAATCGAAAACTGAAGTTTTCTTCTTGACTTTTTATGGAGGCAACACATGAAAGTTCTTTCTTGGGAAAACAGCGACAGGCTTTTTTGGCTCGGGCGGTATAGCGAGCGGGTGTATTCGACCATCAAGTTTTTCTCGAACAAATTTGACTCGATGATTGACTTGAAAAACTACGAGTACGCCGAATTCTGCAAAAATCAGGACATTCCGAACATCTACGCTTCAAAAGAGGACTTCACCGAGCGGTACTGTTTTTCGAGCGATGACCCGAATTCAATCTACTCGAACCTGATTCGCGCCTACGACAACGCAATCGTGCTCCGTGAGGAAATCGGGAGCGACACACTCTGCTACATTCAGCTCGCCGTCTACGCGATGAACAAGGCGCGCACAAGTGACGCTCCCCTGCTCGCCCTGCAAAGCGTGACCGACAACATCGTGGCGTTCTGGGGCATGGTCGATGACAGCGTGGACGAATCGAATGTGCGGAGCATCGTCAAACTCGGAAAGCGGATTGAGCGAATCGACAACTACGCCCGCATGAAGATAAACGCCGAGGAAATCAAGCGGGAACTGAAACGGCTGAACATCAGAATCGCCCGCACGGGGCTGAACTACGACGCGCACAAACTCACGCACCTCAACTGGCTTGCCGAAGTCGAGCCGCTTGACTACACGGGCATTATCGAAGAGATTGAATCGCTCGTGCTGAACGAAAAGCCGAATCTTGCGCTTGCGGCAGGGCTGTAATTGAGACGACTCCGATTTCGCTACAAAATGCAGATGACTTTTGAACGCTTTGTGACCGAGCATCACTTCACGCTGCGGTGTTTTCCGGCCGACGACGCGCGGCAGAAAATCATCGAGGAGAAGTCGGAGATTTTCCCGAATCAGTTTTTGAGCGAAGAGCGGGACGCGTTCGGAAACAAATGCGTGTACGGAAAAGCCGAAATCCCGCACAATTATTTTTCGGTCGAAGTGAACGGAATCGCCGAAGTCGGGGGCGAAAATCCGATTCAGTCTAGCGACGGAAAAGAATCGCTCTTCAAGTACGCGACAAAACTCACCGCCTGCGGAAGACGGCTTTCAGACTTTTACGATAAGATTACGAGGATGAACGACAAGGCATCCGTGTCATTGTCGGGCGTGACACTTCGACACGGCTCAGTGACCGCCCGACAATCTTTTTTCGATTTTTCGCATTTTGAGAAAGCGGAATTCTTTATGGATTCGATTTCGCGCGTTTTTTGCTATGAAACGGGCGTGACGGGCGTTTTTACCACGGCGGAAGAAGCGTTCGCGCTCACAAAGGGCGTGTGCCAGGACTACGCGCACATTCTGCTCGCCCTGTGCCGAAAAGCGAACATCCCGTGCCGCTATGTCGCGGGCATGATGATTGGAGAGGGCGCGAGCCACGCATGGGTCGAAGTCTTTGAAAACGGCGAGTGGCTCTCTCTCGACCCCACCCACAACCGCCGCACCGACGACACCTACATCGTCATTTCCCGCGGCCGCGACGCACAGGACTGCTCGATAAACCAGGGCGTGTTCCGCTGGTCAGAAAACGTGGGCGCACAGCGGCAGGAGATTTCGGTGGAAGTGCGGGAGATGGGGTAATTTACTGTAAACAATGCATTCCCGTGGGAGAAAATTTGCACGGAATTCCGATTTTTGTAATCAGTTTGCCGTTCTGGGATTTTGTTTCTTCTCCGCAAAAACGGCAGCGCATTTAGTTCAGTCTTCTTCTATTGCCAACGGCTCCTCGCACAAACTTGAAAGCACTTTTACCGCGTCTGCGGGAATTTCAATTTTCGTGTTTTGCATAAATCGCTGAACGCCCGTTGAATAGAATGGATTTCCGTTTGCCTCGTATGCGGTAATCGTGTATTCCTTGTTTTTCTTAGGTTCGAGCGTATATTTCGGATATCCACCAAGGAATTCTTTTTTCATGTTGTCAACCGAATAAACGATAGGCTCTCTGCCATTTTCCGCACACTCAAATTTAAGAACGGGAAAGTTTTTCGTACGCGCGGGAAAAATCAGGCATGGGGAGATTATATCAGATAACGTAATTTGTTTCCGCAGAATCCTACTCGCCCTTGTTAATTATCATGATTATACCAATACGGAGAATCAGTAACGACAATCGTGAGGATATTTGAAATCCTTGTTCCGCTACTTGTTGTTAGATAAAATGTATGAGTTCCGCTCGATAATTGAATTGAACCATTGTTCGGGTAGCCATACCAAGAACCATCAAGATATAAATAAGGGTTGCTGGTTAGAGAGTTTCCTGAATTTGTCCAATTTATGTAATATATTCCATGAAGTTCACTGTTCGTTGTATAGGTTATAGTTTCGGTGATACTTGAAGAATCTGTGGTAGTAGTTGAATTGCTTGTAGCCGATGAATTATACTTTTCGTTGTACATAAAAGAACCACCTGAGATAGCATTTTTCAAAGTTATTGCATTTGTCTTTGTGTCACTCGCACTCATAGGCCCAATCTCTGTAAATGAGTTTTCGCTAGAATATTTTTCATACCATATACTTTCTGTATCAACAAACACTACATTAGTAAGCTTTTCGCAGCCACCAAATGCATACTCTCCTATTTTTGTTACACTTGCAGGAATGGTTATATCTGTAAGACTTGAGCAAGCATAAAATGCCTGTTTTTCTATCGTCGTAACATTATTGCCTATAGTTACATTTACAAGATTTGAGCAATGCCAAAACACATCTTTTACACTTGTCAGTCCATTACCAATTTTAACGCTTGTAAGGTTAGTACAATCTTGAAAAGCACGGGATTCTATGTCTGTTACACTATCGGGTATTGTTATGCTTGTGAGTGCCAAGCAACTATAAAATGCCAATTCTTCTATGCTCGTCAAAGTATCTGGAAAAATGATTCCAGAAAGATTTTCTGCATCATAAAAAGCATAGTCATCAATTTTTGTCAATCCGACCGCTCCAGAAAAATCAAGCGTAACCATAACATCAGGATTATTTTGTTTGAGAGAAAACAATGCACCATTTAGAACTGAAAATATATTTGAATCAACTTCACCAGTCACATAAACTGTTCCAGAAGATGTCATGTTCCTTATTTCATTGGCAATAGAACTCTCAGAAGAAGTTGAATTGCTTGAATAATCACTTTTTTGTTTTTCATAAGATTCAAAGTCCGTCAATTCTTTAAAAAGCGAATTCTCGCAGCCAAAAACCATGAGCAAAATAATAATAAGCGGAAAATATCTGAATTTCATAAATCTCTCCTAAAAAGCGATTCCAATGGAAACACCGCCGCCGATAATGAACGGAGTTCCCGCCCGAATATATGGTTCTAAATAGAGCTGGCTCGAAGTAAGGCTCTCAAAATAATGCCGCCAACCGATTTCACCTGCCGCACAAATCATATATTTGTTGAAATCGCCGTGCCTGGTTTCAGTGCGGAATTCACCGTCAACATTAGCTAGAGCAACACCGCCCTGTGCTTCAAAAAACACATTTTTCAGATACAGTCTTGCGGTCAGTAGCGGTTCTATCGTAAAAATCGTGACATCTGTTGACGCGACATCGTAAGAAAATCCAAACCGTAAGCCGACAGCAAATTTTTCATTGAAGCCATAATTAAAATTCATACCCCCACACAATGCACCGCCATCGATTGAATAGCGGTTTACTCCAAAATGCAGGGCAAGGGATTTTACAGAATCGCCGTCATCGCTATCATAATATGAATAAGAAGGAGTTTTTTGAGCCGAAGTGTTTCTCGTTATTTTTGCCGGCTTTTCGTTTTTCTTCCCCTCGCCTTTCAAAAGATTTTTGATTTTTTTGTCGCTTGAAACCGTATAACTTTTAAAAAACAGATATTTTCCCGTTTCAACGCCAATCATCTTAACGGTAAGCGTAAATTCCGTGCCCAATTCTTCAATTTTTCCAAGGACAATAACCGCCGCCCCCAATTTTTGACAGATTGAAAGAGCCGTTTCATCGCTTACATACCCCGAAGACTGAAAATCCGACTCCTTTTCGAGCAAGTCAAGATGTTTTCTTGTTACAATTTGCAGTTTGCCCGTTTCCATAATATCCGAAGTAAGTTGATTTTGGATATAAGAGCCAAGTTTCTCCGTGTCCGCCTCAAAATCAAGAACAGCGATAATCGTGTCGTTTTGAACGGAAGCCACGACAGACTTGCTGATTGAAGCAATTGTCGTGTCCAAATCAGGAGATTTCGCAAACACGGAAAGGGGGAGAAGAAGAAAAAGTAGTAATAAAAAAGTTTTTCGCTCGGTCATTTAGAGAAAATATGAAATATTTATGTAATGGCTAATCATTCTGTACCCGATGATTTAACCATATTTTCTAAAACATATTTGTAATTTTCATTTAAAGATTCAAAATTACAAATTTTATCTTCCTTGTGTTCGTACCAATGGGTAATCGGAAAATCCGAGCCGAACAACATTCTGTCTTTAAAACCTGCTTGACAAATTTTTTCATAAGAATCTTTTGGGCAAAATGCTGTATCGCCCCAAAGATTTTCGTATTTTGAAAAAAGTTGAATAATTGCGTTTGATTCTTTGCAATGCGCAAGATGTACTTCAACGCTCGGAAACTTTTTAAACCAATCTTCAAATTGCAAGGGATTGTCCGCTTCTGATATACCAGTATGAATAAAAACTGGAATGGTGCTTTTTTTTGAAAACGAGAAAATGTGTGTGAGAAGATTTGAAAAATCCGCAGTCCAATGATGAAGTCGCGGGTGAAGTGCAATTCCGAAATATGGATAACGGAAAAAAATAGTTTCTAAAGAAAATTCTTTCAGAACAAGCGGGTCTGCCCAGTACAAAAAATGAACTTTCAAAGCAATGTCATTAACATACTCATTGGCAATCTTCAATTCCTCTTCCACCGCATTATAAAAATCAAGCGCATCCTTTTTATGCTCAAACTTGGGCATAAGATATGCACAAACGGCTTCGTCGATTCCGTTCATTTTTAAAACTTTAAAAACATCGTGAAAATCGTAATATGAATCGTAATACTGCCCGATGTGAACATGCCAATCCGTCATTTTGTTCCCGTTTTTAAAAGTGAATTTCTCCAGTCAAGAACGAGCCTTTTGTTTTCGGCGGCGACTGCACAGAAATGGCGGTTGATTTCAAGCGGATTTCCGGTCTTGCTCTCATTTGCATTACGAACCATACACGGAGCACAGAAAGCCGCCTTGTCGCATTTACAGCACTCTCCATCGCCCAAATCCTTGAATTTGAGGGAACGAAGCCAGTTGATTTTTTCGGAATTATCCCAAATATTCTGCAATGTATCTGTTTTGAGATTTCCCAAGACCATTTCCTGCCAGCCTGCGCACGGATACACATTTCCGTTTGCGACCATACAGCATGATGACACACCGACACCGCACAGCCTTCGCTCGGGATTGAACTGCACAGAATTGCACCGCTCCACAAAATCTGGTTTTACAATGGCTGCCTTGTAATCTTCATCTTCTCGGATTATGTCGTTGATGACTTTTCCACATTCTTCTACAGAAAGGCGATTTGCAAGGTTTGAAGTTTTATGGTTGAATTCTGCCATCATAATGTAGTCGGTCTGTGCTCGGATTTTGTGTTCATGGCACCATTTTACGACTTCGCCGTAGTCATCCTTGTTGCCTTTCATTGTGGGACATGACACATGAAGCGGAAGGTCATTATCAATAAGTTTTAAAATATTGTCGCGCGTTTTGAAGAAACTTCCTTTTACGGTCGTGATTGCGTCATGATGCTCGGGAATCATCGAATACAGTGAAGTCTGCACGGAAGAGACATTTCCTTCTTTCATAATCTCGATGATTTCATCATCAAGAAGCGTGAGGTTTGAAAGAATGTTCACATAAAAGTCGTAGTTTTTTGCCGCCCGCAAGAATTCCTTAAATTCCGGGTGGCACATGCACTCTCCGCCGCTCAATGTGACGGAAAGAATGCCCATTTTTGAAAGCTGTTCAAGCGTGCTGTAATACAGTTCTTCTGAAATGTCGAACAGTTTTAAATCGTGCGGAATGTAACAGTGAACGCACCGCTCGTTGCATCGACTTGTCAGTTCAATCTGAAAACTTGTCAGATGTGGCTTGTCCTTGAAGTGCTTTTCTAGAAATTCCTGCGTGTCGGAATCAGCTCTCTGAATCGTTGGGGTAAAATCTTCCCGCGTCGTTTTTGCCTGGACGGCGGTGTATGTAAAGCCGGTGTCTTTGGCATTGAGTTCTTCTTCTGTTTCGCCTTTGATTATAAATCCGTCTTCAAAGAGCGTGTCGTAGAATTCTTCTGCATCTTTTAAAATCGTTTCGCGCGAAACACTGTCACCAGAAAAAGACGGCATAATTTTATCCACAAGTTCATCGAGCGTTTGCGGCTTTCGGCACAACGCGCACAAAAACGCCGTTCCACTTTCGTTCGTGCAGCGGTCGTTGAAAATGCCTGTAGAAGTGATGTAGCCCACGCCGTCGTAATTACGGATATAGGTGTCTTTTTTCTGTCGGTAGAGCATATTATTTTGCTTCCTCGGATGGTTCTTCTTTGTAAATACCGCTAGCAACGGCATTGGCTTTCATAACAGTAATTGAACCAAGAATTTCTTCATCTGAAAGTCCTTTTGATTTTAAGAATTCTGCCATCAGGTGCATTAAGTTTCTCATATCGTCTTTTGTAATCATACTATTCCTTTATTATGGTAAAAAACTTAGCAAAGCTGTAACTTACGCAAGTCAATATATGTCTTGTTTTTTATGATTTGTTCGGTAATTTCATCTTTTAAGGATTTCCAGTTTTTGTTGTCATTTATGACTGAAAATATTGGATTCAATACCTCGTGATAGCAGCCATCTCCAAAAATCTCATTTCCTTTCAAAGCCCATTCTGAAACTTCAACGACATTATCATTTGTTATAAAAACCATTTTCATTTTCCTCTATGAAGTGTTTTGTCTGACAACAGGCAGTGCACATTCTTAGCAATCTGCCTGTTATCCTTTAGCTGCGAAACTTATTTTGTTCTTTCGCAGTTAGTGCAGCCAGTTGCACTCGGGAGTCCAGTGCCAGAGTCATAGCCTCTGTCCTTTGCCGGGCATCCTGCTGCGTAGCTTCCTGAAGAAGCGTTCTGTGCGATAACCTGTGGTTTTGTGTAAGCCATAGTGTTTCTCCTTTTTAAGTAAAAAAAATCTTCCGCTCCCATACGAAAGCGACTATTACCAAGTCTGAATAAACCGTATATTCAAAACTCAATAATAACCACAGTTTAAATACTAAGTTTTGAATTGTCAACTAAATTTTGATATGCAAATATGAATAATGAACACATGGGATTTAGGGAAAATCTGAAGGAAGAGCTCACCTATCAGGATATAAAAGTAAAAGAACTTGCAGAGATGACAGGAATCAGCAAGCACACGCTTGACCATTATCTTGCGACGAACGGGAGCCAGCCACAGGCCGAGCTTGCCGTAAAAATTGCCCAAGCTCTCCATACTTCCGTTGAGGATCTCGTCTGCGGTAAATGCGTTCAACCTGTTCCCTCTAAACCCTATGACGAGCATGACTTGAACATTGTCATTCAGGAGCTCAAGCAGCTTTGCGAGAATGATTTTTTGTTTGTTAAGAAAATGGTGCACCTATTGAGCACGGGCGTAAGCTGATAAGTCCTTTTGTCGCGTGTGCCGGTATGGCAAAGGCCAGCCTCGCTCACCCCAGCAATACCGATGCCAAAAATGCGGGAAAGTCTTTATGGGAAAAAGCGCCGACACGCTGGTGGTTTTTAAGCTTTTCAAAAAGCTAAAAAAAACGCGTCCCAAATGCGGAAGTGCGCTCGTTATGCCATATCCGATGGTGAATTGGTGAGGGGACAAATGTTCTTTGTGCCTGATTTTCCTCGTGTGGATTAACATTCTGTTTTTTTGTAACTAAATTTAGTTGCATTTTTTGTATGTTGAATACAAAGGCTATATTGGAAGCGTCGAATTTTCTCAAGAAGATGAGCTTTTCTACGGCAAGGTTCAGGGAATCCGCGCACTCATTTCTTATGAAGGTTCAAGCGCAACAGAACTTATAAATGACTTTCACGGGGCTATAGATGACTACCTAGACTTGTGTGATGCAGAAGGAAAAGAACTTGCCGTTGCAAACTAAGCGAAAGTTTTGTCGTTTGGCAAATCTCCCTCTTTCACGCCCCTATCTCCCCCTCCACCTCGGACGCTATCTGTGCGTTTATAATTCGCATACAACACTCGTCTGTTTCCGTATATCCCAAAAAGTTCACGCTTCCATACCACAAAATCTTTTCATCGATTATCGCAATTTTCTGAGAGAAAGAATCTTTCAGCGCAACTTGGACTCCAGCGTCTTCTAGTATTTTCACGCATTGCAAAAGTTTTTTCTGCTTTGATTCGTCATTCGGCTTACAAGTGGAGATTTGAATTCTCACACCTTTTACGCTTCTTTTTTCTGCCATTGAAACAAACGCCTGTACATTATATTTCGAAAGATACGGCACGGCAATTACAATCCGTGAAGAGCTGACTGCAATATCCTTCTCAAAATCAGTTTTGTAGTCTTCCGTTGAATAAAGTTTTGCGTTCGTATTCTCTTGTGGAGAATCCGAACAATCTGATTTTATCGAATACCCAAGCTGCTTATAGCCTTTCAATCTGTTCTGATACATTCTGTCAAAAATCGGAAGGCGGTAGTCTACATAATCATAAATCTGAACTTCTTCTTTGCCGGAAAAATTCCTGTGAAGACGGCCGCAATATTGGGCAAGAGTTCCTTTCCAACTAAATGGCATTGCGAGCATCAGTGTGTCTAATCTTGGCTCATCAAAGCCCTCTCCCGCATACTTTCCCGTTGCAAGCACGATTAAGCTTTCATCTTTAGGAACGGCTCTCAACTTTTCCAACAATTCTTTCTTCTGTTTTTGAGTTCCTTTACCTGTTATAAAAATTACATTCTGAGCAAATCCTTTCAATTCTGCATACAAAAGACTAAGATGCTCAATCCGCTCAGAAAGAACAAGCGGGCATCGACCTACTTCCACGGCATTTTTTACATCTTGAATAATCAGTTCATTTCGTGCCTGATTTGCAATCAGATTTTCATAGAATATATTTATAGAAGGATTTTTTGATTCTGCTTTAGCCAATTCAGGCACATAATGAAAATTGGTAAATCGCGGAATGAAAAAATGTTCAAATCCCTGCGACTGATTCATCTGCTTTGCTGTTGTTGAATACAAAATCGCCCCGCATTGATAAAAAATGATTTTTTGAAGCCCGTCACGACGAATCGGGGTTGCCGTTAATCCATAAACATATTTTGCGCTAAAACTTGAAACAAGATTTTCCGTAGAAAATGCCGAAACATGATGTGCTTCGTCAACAATCAGCATCCCGTATTTATGCGACCGTGGCTTTATCTCATCAGATTGTTTTTCGACAAGCGAATTCACAATTGCAATATCAATGATTCCAGTGGATTTGTCCTTACCTGCCGCGATTGTGCCTGATGTAAAGCCCAAAAAATCTTTGATTGATTTTCTCCACTGTTCAAGAAGCGCATGTGACTGGACAAGAACGAGCGTATTCGTATTCCGAGCGGCGATAAGGGCTGTGGCAACGACAGTCTTTCCAAAACCTGTTCCCGCAGACAAAATTCCGATGTCTGATTTTAAAAGGGCTTTCAAAGCCTCTTGTTGCTCATCAAAAAGGTTTGCAGAAAAAGTAAGATTTATTGCAGTACCATTTTCTCTTTCATCTGTGATTTCGTATTTCGCCCCTGCTTCAGATATTTTTTCGATTGCTTTCTGAAGATTTCCTCGCGGGAGAAGCAAAAATTCATCGTTTTCTTTCGAGCAGTCGATATATCGAGGAATATTATACAATGGCAAATGCATCCGAAGATTTTTGAAATACTGGGGATTCATAAAAACCGCAGTTCGCCGCAGAATTCCCAATGCCCTTTCAGAAATCCCCTGTTTTTTGATTTTCACATAATTTGAAAGACGGATTTGAATGATTTCGGAAAAATCTCCTTCGGAAAGTTTTTCTTTCTCATCAGAATTTAAACTTGGAGCAGAATTGATTTTCGCACTAAATTCTCCCTTTTTATCGCTCTCGTCTTTTTCAACGAAATCAGGAAGATTCGACTCCATCTGATGTATGGCTTTTTTCAATTCTTTTTCAGAGATTTTCTGCACAGAACTCAAAAATTTCCACTGGTCATCATACGGATTAAAATTCTCATCAACAAAAACGGAATGACCTTCTTTCACCGCCCTTCCTTGCAATGGTAACGCAATCAAATTTCCGTAGCCGCCATTTGGTATTTCATCTTGATTCGGAAAAAAGCGGTCAAAACTCACAAACGGAATCGAATGACGATTCTGCATTGCCGACTTTATCAGCGCAGAGCCAAAATTTCGTGCAAGTCGGGCAGAAATGCTTTCTGAAAAGAAAATCTACAGGTGTCCGCCGTTCCCAGAGCGAGAAATTTCAATGTAACTCGAAACTGCAAAATCCGAGCAAGCCTTATGAACAGCAAGAATGTCGGATTTCCAATCAGAAGTTTGAATCTTTTTGTCATGGGAATCAAAATCTATCGCAAGAAAACGGCAGAGATTCCCTTCCATGAGCGGATAAAGTCCGATTACATCACGGCACAACTCATCACGCCCAGCAAGATGATTGAAGATATAACTGTCGTTCAACGCAACTGGCAATTTGTATGGGCAAGTCGCACAATTGTGTTTTTTCAAATCGCACTTTCCCACTGCAAACTTATTCGCGCAGACAGGAGAATAACCGCTTTTTCCGCTCTTTGCATTGTGCCACCGCAACGCAAACACATCTTGCCGTCCGATAAAAATTGATTTGTAAAGATTGATTTTTTCCTGCGGAGTGCTGAGACGAGTGACAAGATTTGAATCTAAGGAAAAACTTTCTTTTACCGATAAAACCTCTTGTGCGTTTTCTAGGCACTTCTTCTGCAAAAATGCTTTTACACTCTTCTGTTCTTCTGCAAGTTCATTAACAAGAGAAATCAAGTCATCCTTTGAGAGGGTGTGTAAATAGTCGGTTAATTTCATTTGAGATTCATTTATCTTTCTTTCGTATTATATCATATTCCGCTCATTTTAGAAACAAATTGCATTCATTTTTTCTTTCCCCCTCACCTTTCTCATACTTTCGTACCAAGTAAGAATCTTACGATTTTGCTATAATCCATAGATTAACACAGATTTTCTCAGATTACGAAGTATAATCGGTGGAAATCTGTGCCTGTCTGTGGATAAAAATGATAGAACTGACCGAAAAAATCATCACCGTCGCGCAGGTCTCGCTGCCTGTGGACGAAAAACTCAAAATCCAGAAGCACCGAATCATGCCTGACGGGGCGAGCGAATCGGACGAACGCGAATATGAAAAAAGCGGGAAGCGGATTTCTGTCGTCACGGGAATTCACGGCGACGAGCTTGAAGGACAGTTCGTGTGCTACGAGCTTGCACGGAGAATCAGGGAAAATCCCGTCTATCTGAATGGAATCGTTGACATCTACCCCGCGATGAACCCGTTCGGAATCGACAGTCTCACGCGCGGAATCCCCGCCTTCGACCTCGACATGAACCGCATCTTTCCCGGCAACGACTCAGGCGACATGAACGAATTCCTCGCCTCACGCATCATGCGCGACCTTGAAGGCTCGTCGCTCTGCCTTGACATTCACGCAAGCAACATCTTCCTCACCGAAGTCCCGCAAATCAGAATCAACACGCTCCACAAAGACACGCTCCTTCCCTACGCCCTCTGCTCGAATGTGGATTTCGTGTGGGTGCACGGCGCGAGCACGGTCTTGGAATCCACGCTCGCCTACTCGCTCAACTCCCGCTCGGTCAAAACGCTCGTTGTGGAAATGGGCGTGGGCATGAGAATCACGCGCGAATACGGAACGCAGCTCACGGACGGCATTTTCTCGCTCATGAAAAAACTCGGCATCTGGTCAGGCGAAGTCGCCCCCGTCAAAACGCCCGTCGTCTCAAACGATGAGAGCGGAAACGATGTCTGCTACCTGAACGCCCCCTGCTCCGGCGTCTTCATCAAAGAAAAAACTCACGGCTCCCCCGTCAAAAAAGGCGAAAAAATCGGCACAATCGTAACCCCACTCACCGGCGAACCCCTGTCCGAAATCACCGCAGAAGAATCCGGCTGGCTCTTCACGATACGCGAGTATCCGATTGTAGACGAAGGCTCGCTCTTGGGGCGGGTGCTAAAAGGAAAAAGCGAGCTTACATAAAAATCTTCATGCGGACATCTCGGCTGTCAGTTCCTTCAAGAACCAACGATATTCCTTCATAGAAAATGCGACTTTCAATTTTGTTGAACACGCGATGCCCGCTTTCATCGAGAATGCACTTTTTATCACCCGAAATACATTCTTCAAGCGAAAGAATCCCCTCATAGCGAGCCGTTTCCGCACGGTCAAAAAAATATTTTGCCACCCGTGCCCAATGCTTCCGACCAAGAAAATCGCTCGGAACATGCAGAATCTTTGCAAAAATCGTCATACACCACCCCCGTTCTTATTCCCCAGATTTCTCTTCATAATTCAGATTTTGAATCTGCCCGAATTGCGCTTCGGTCACAGCGTACAGTGTTTTCATAATTGCCCCCTTGCAAGGCTTTCCGCCTCACTTGCATAGTATGATACCCGCCCAGACTTGCACAGAATGACAGTGTAAAAAGAAATTTCGATTTTTTTTTATTTTTTTTTGCGCCACATGTACTGGCTACCGCCCTTTCGTAAAACATTTAGAATAAGCCCGCACGGATGCGGGTAAAAGCAATTACCACCCGCAAGAATTTCTGAAAGAAATTCTTGTCACGACATGGATGTCGGAACATGGCGGGGCGGGAATTTGTTGTTCCTGAGAATTTTTTCGCTGATATTGGGATGTGCGGTATCTCTTATTTTTCTAATTCGGGGTATTTTGTTTTTAAAACTTCAACAAGTTTTAAAGAACGCCTATCGATGAGTTCGGTCGCTTTTGCAATATATTGAGAAACGAAATCCTTATATTGTCCTTTACTCACAAATTTTTCTGAGTATTTGTAGAAACCACATAAAACACTCGGGTTTGGATGCTTAAAATCTAAATTTAAGTAATCATCCATAAAGAAAAAAGAACAAAACTCATCCGCAGATTTAAATTTTGAAAAAAAATCGTTATTAATTCCAAACTGCAAATAGTGACTCAAAACATAATTATCTTTAGTGATAATTCCATGAAGACAATCATCTAGATTTTTCAAAAAAACATCAAAATAATCTTTCCAATTATTTGTACCGCGTAATTGATTAATTGATTTTCTAAATTCTTTTGGGAGTAAATAAAAATTTCCAATTTTCTGGTATGTAAAGAAAAAATCATTTCGTTTTTGTTTTAGTGGTAAATCGAAATCAAAAAAATTCTCAACTTTTATTTCTCCATTCTTAGATAAAAAACGATTTCCTAAAAGCGTTCGAAAAGTATGTATTGTATCTCCAGAAAAATTTGAATTCCATTCATATTCGGTTGAATAACCTGCCAAATGAAAGTTTTTCACTTTTTCTTGTATTTTTGTAGCATATAACAAATAGTCAATTGCATAAACAATCTTTGTTTTATCTCCATCAAATTTTCCAATATTTTTGAAAGTACAAGTTCCGTCATATTTTGGATTTCCCGCAATATCCCAAAAAGAGAAATTTGTCAGTTCATCAATATTTCCATGAAGATATTCTTTCGTGAAATCTTCTAAAAGTTTTAAAGCCTTGTTTTTCATCTTTCCATTCTCCATTTTCAATTTTCCTAATTTTACCACACTTTCGCAAATTTTCCATTTTTCAGCCGATTTCGGGCTAGGGCATGGAACACCGCACGAAGTGCGTTCCGAAGCGAAGCGAAGGAATGAGCGTTAGCGAAGTGTGGAACGCCCGACCGTGCGCAAGCACGGTAGCCCCCTGCTAACTTATAATTTCTAACTGCTCACTGTTACTTTTCATTTTATCCACATGTTCCTTCCAGTCCGTCACCAAGCGTGTGGGTGCGAGCGGGGTTGCCCATTGTCCGTGGCTCAGCGTCCAGTTCAGCACGGGGTAGTATTGGTTGCTCGTGAAGGTCATTATCGTGCTTCCGTCGGGCTGCGGGGCGAATTCTTGGTCGTCTGCCCACTGGTATGTTTTTATGAAGTTCAGCGTGATGTCGCGCGTGATGCGGATTTTGAACTCGTAGGTTTCGTCATCGATGTAGCGGCGGAAATTGCCTTTGGCGCGTTTGTGGTATTCAAAATCGGGCGGAAGGTCAAAGGTCTCGGCTTTCACTTGGACATTGCTGATGAGCGGAAGGTTGAAGAATTTTGTTTTCTGCGCGTGCAGGTCTTTTCCGTAGAGCGACCACATTCCCTCTGAATAGATGAGTTGCCACGGTTCAAGCGAATAATTTTTTGCGTCGGGAGAGCCGTCATAAAAGCCGTAGTCAAAGGTGATGTAGCGGTTTTTCGCAAGCGCGTCTTCGAGAGCCGACCACACTTCGTCTGAAATCGGCACGGGATTCATGCCCAAAAAGACGATTCGGTTTGAGAGCCGTTTGCTCAAAGCCGTTCCCGCGTTGTCGGTTTCTGAGCCGCTCGATGTCGCGCAAAATGGTCGCTTCGGAGACTTCAAATCGTTTCATCAGAAAAGGCACATTCGGGTACATGCCTTTCGCAATCAGTCGGTCAATCTCAAATCCGCGCCACACCTGCGTCTGCGTCTCTCGCTTTTTCTTTTTGCTCTTTTCGGTCTTTTCACTCTTTTCGTCACGCTGTTTCATATTATTCCTCGCTTGTCTGTTTTTCGGTAGTAGTATAATACAGCAGACCTGCATGGAATGACAGTGTGAAGAGGAAAATTGCACAGAATTTTTTGTCAATAAGTTAGAAGTTTAAAACAAAAATCCTGAAACTGTGCTATACTATGTAGAATGACTATAGAACAGATAAAGCAATGCTGTGCGGAACGGCGCGTTGGATGGTCTTTCCATGCGGCAGAAATGATGCAAAAACGCGGGATTGAGCGTCTTGATGTCTTGAACTGCTTGCAAAATGGCGAAATTATAGAAGACTATCCGAATTCTTTTCCAAGTCCAAGCTGTCTTGTGTTTGGCTTTACTCTTGAAAATAAAGTCTTGCATACGGTTGTTGGAATAAAAGAAGATATGCTCATGGTCATTACGGCATATTTTCCCGATACTATAAAATTTGAATCTGACTTAAAGACAAGGAGGGCAAAATGAAAACTTGTTTTTTCTGTAAAAATGGAACGATGGTTCATAGCGTTACCACTTATATGGTGGATTTCAAGGATTGCATTATTATCGTAAGGAATGTGCCGTGCGAGGAATGTACGGACTGCGGCGAGAAATATTTTAGCGATTCTGTTATGGAGCGGCTCGAAGCGATTGTGAAACGGGCAAAAGAAATTGCAAGCGAAGTGTTCGTCACTGACTTTCAGAAAGCGGCGGCGTAGTACCACTGAATTTCTAACCTTTGCAAAATCATAATCCACAACCTTCCGCCCCTCATACTTTCGTTCAATCGCCACGCGTTCCCGATTCTGCTACAATATCCCCGATGCAAGAATCCATCCTCTATGAAATAAATTCCCTCTACCGCGACAATTTCCGCGTGACAGGCTTTTCGTTCGGAGCGGGCGAAAAATCGGTGTGCGTGGTCGGGTCGATGCGCGGGAACGAATACCAGCAAATCTACGCGTGCTCACGGCTGATTGAAAAACTCAAATCGCTCGAAGAAAAAGGCAGAATTACGCGCGGAAAGCAGATTCTCGTGATTCCCTGCGCAAACCCCTACTCGGTGAATGTAAAAAAACGCTTTTGGACAATCGACAACACCGACATCAACCGCATGTTCCCCGGCTACAACTTGGGCGAGACCACCCAGCGAATTGCGGACGGCATTTTCTCCACAATCAAGGATTTTTCGTACGGAATTCAGTTCGCCTCGTTCTACATGAGCGGAAATTTCGTTCCCCAAGTCAGAATGATGAAAACGGGTCACGAAAATGTGGAGCTTGCAAAGCAATTCGGGCTTCCCTATGTCGTCCTGCACAATCCGCGCCCCTTCGACACGACCACGCTCAACTACAACTGGCAGATTTGGGAAACCGATGCATTTTCGCTCTATACCACGAGCACGAGCGACATCGACAAAAAAAGCGCGGTTCAGGCGGTGGATTCGATTCTCAATTTTCTCTCAAAGCAGGGCATCATCGACTACAAAGGCTACGAGGGCTACATTTCGCGCGTGGTTGAGAGCAAGGATTTCGTGAACATCAGGAGCGAGCACGCGGGATTTTTCGAAAGTTTCGTCCATGCGGGCGAATCGGTGGAACGCGGACAGCTCCTCGCAAAAATCACCGACCCCTACACCGCCGCGCTCAAACAGGAAATCCGAGCGACCGAAAACGGAATCATCGCCTTCGCCCACAACGAAATTCTGATGTACCAGAACACCGCCGCATTCAAGCTGATTCGGGAAGAAGAATAAGGGGGAAGTCTCGCAGATGGTCAGCTTTTTGAAAGCATCTTAAGCCCCGCGATTCCCGCGGCAATCAGCAGAACACAAACCGCTTGCGAAAATGAAAGCCGTTCCTGAAAAAGCAGAATTCCCAGCACCTGCGTTCCCACAATGCCGAAGCCCGTCCACATTGCATACGCCGTGCCGAGCGGAAGCTTTTTGAGCGCGAACGAAAGGAACACCGCGC
>ERZ842401.4197-NODE-4197-length-17019-cov-4.997760_pt1 | contig 17019 bp, 29 predicted proteins | sample MGYA00521270_ERZ842401 | MGnify/ENA primary metagenome ERZ842401 (study PRJEB31892, sample SAMEA3878208) | bioreactor metagenome | biome: Moose rumen | place: Sweden | collected 2011-10 | study: EMG produced TPA metagenomics assembly of the PRJEB12797 data set...
TACTTAACTGTAGCACTTTCATGTATTAAAGTCAATGCTATTAGGCCTAACAAAAAAGACCAGTATGCAAGCTTTAAAACCTGCATACTGGCAAAAATTCTACATCGAAGTATATCCACCATCAACTGGAAGTATTACTCCATTCACATAAGAGCTAGCTGGCGATGATAAAAATACTGCCGCCGAATCCAATTCTCCTTCTTTTCCGTATCGCTTCATTGGAATCATTGTTTTTGCATAATTTTGGAAAAATTCGCTATCAAGAGTTTCCTTTGTAAGTGGTGTTTCAAAATATCCTGGGCATATTGCATTAACTGTGATGCCCTTGTCGCCCCACTCTGCAGCAAGCGCCCTAGTCAAATTAACCACTCCGCCTTTAGCAGCGTGATAAGCAGCTGCAGGAGCGATATTATTTCCAACCAGTCCATACATGGATGCAATGTTGATTATGCGTCCATAGCCTGCTGGAATCATGGCCTTTTTAGCAATAGCCCTTGCCATTTTAAAGCTTCCTGTCAAGTCTATAGCAACTTCACCTTCAAACTGAGAATCTTCCATATCCTCGGCAGAGGTTGCCCCTGAACCAGTTCCTGCATTATTAATTAATATATCTATTCTGCCGAAACGTTTTAGCACTTCATCAACCACTTCGCCAACTCTGTCTGTATCTGTTATGTCGCAAGGAATACCTATTGCATCAACCTTAAATTCCTCATTGATTTCTTTAGCAACTTCTTCAATCAAATTTTGTCTTCTTGCAACAGCAACAATTTTACATCCCTGTGAGGCCAAAGCCTTTGCCATCTGCACTCCCAGACCTGATGAGCAACCTGTAACAAGAGCCACCCTACCTGTTAAATCAAAATAATTTCTTCCCATTATATCTTCCTCTCTTTCTTTAATTAATTGCTTAAAAAGCACTTGCCATTATTCTAACAGATTTATGGCCTTGTTATAAGATATATTTTCTGAATAGTCTATATTTTGATAATTATTTTCAGATAGTTGTTTTGCTTATTACATTTAATTTAGATGATGTAAGCCATCACCAGAAAATTTCTTATCTAGTTTTCTACAACAATAATAAAAACCTGGAATAAGGAAAAAGACGGCGAATAGCCATGCTACGGGGCTCGCCCATATAGCTCCAGCAAAACCAATTAGTGGAACGAATGTGAATGCAACTAATATTCTTGCAATCATCTCCATAACACCCGAATATATAGCAAATGTTGAAAATCCCATTCCTTGAATTGCAAATCTAAATATATTTACAGCAGCAAGCAAGGTATAAGTGACACCATTAGCCATCAAAAACATCATAGCTTGCTCAATTACTATGTCAGTTTGCGTAAATAAATGTAAGATATTTCTTCCTTCAAAATACAGGAAAATTAATATAAAGACTGAATATAACGTTCCGAGTAGCTGAGCCGTCCATACCCCTTTTTTAACTCTAGCTATATTCTTTGCTCCAACATTTTGGCCAGCATAAGTAGCCATGGTGCCGCCTAATGCATCAAACGGACATACAACAAACATGGAAACCTTAGAACCTGCCGTCATAGACGCAACTGCTACTGTACCCAACCCATTAACGGCTGTCTGTAGTATTACAGACCCAATGGCTGTTATAGAATACTGTAAACCAAAAGGAATTCCCATTGATATAAGCACCTCGGTATGATGCTTTCCTAATTTCAAATCACTTCTTTTTAATTTTAATATAGGGAACTTCTTTCTCATGTAGATTAGACAGCTTAATCCCGCTATAAGTTGAGAAATAACAGTTGCCAGTGCTGGACCATTTACGCTCATCCCCAACACAAGTATAAATACAATATCTAAAACCGTATTAATAGCTGCGGCCATTATCAAAAAATAGGTGGGAGTCTTACTATCTCCTAATGAACGCATAATTCCAGCAGTAAGGTTATAAAGAAAGGTAACCGGAATTCCAAAAAATATTATTGAAATATATGAATATGCTAAATCAATTATCTCATCTGGAGTCTGCATTATTTTTAATATTTGATAACAAAAAATACTAACAAATATTGTAAAAACAGCAGCAAATATTGCCGCAATCACCACTGAGTTGCCGACAAATTTGCGCATGGAATCATAAGACTCAGCTCCAAAGCGTTGAGCCACTGGTATGGCAAAGCCAGAACATACGCCCATGCAAAATCCATTAATCAAAAAATTTATAGAACCAGTAGATCCTACAGCTGCTAGCGCACTATCACCAAGGGTTTGCCCTACTATTATCGTGTCAACAAGATTATACATCTGTTGAAATATCAAACCAGCTAACATAGGTATAGAAAATCCTAATATGAGAGTTAATGGATTTCCTTCCGTCATTTTCTTTGTTGAATCAGCTGCCATAGTTTCTCCTTTGATTTTTTCTTCATAATACAACAATTAATTCATCTATAACAACAAATATCGTAAAAAAGCATTAAAAAACCCGAGACTAAAAAGCCTCGGGGTAAAATAAGCTAAAATTATACTAGCTCAAGAACTACTTCCATAGCTGCATCGCCCTTACGTGGTCCAATCTTAACGATTCTTGTATATCCACCCTTGCGATCAACATACTTTGGAGCGATTTCATCAAATACATAATTTGCCATATCAAGCTTATGTGTCTGGCTCTTTTTGTCACCCTTTACAGTAGGAGTGTAAAGAACCTGCATCATCTGACGACGAGCATGAAGTCTTGAAGGAGAATCCTTCTTAATCTTCTTGTCAACTGTATCATATACAGTTACCTTTTTGCCATCAACAACTTCCTTTACTCTCTTACCATCTTTATCTTTACGAGCAACCTTAGCCTGAACAGTAACTTCCTCGAAGTTATCCTTTTCTTTGATGCCAAGAGTAATAATGTGCTCAGCAATCTTTCTTACTTCTTTAGCCTTAGCCTCAGTAGTAACAATCTTGCCATGATAAAGAAGCTCAGTAACCTGATTTCTTAAAAGTGCTTTTCTCTGTGAAGATGTTCTGCTTAATTTTCTGTACTTTGCCATTTTTCTTTCCTCCTAAAAACAGCCGTGAGTGCTCATCGGTCTTATCTCACAACAAACTGACGGAAAGCATACACAGATGTGCTCATCGGTCTTATCATCCATGCAATATTTCCTAAATTAATAAATTACTATAAATTAGTCTTCTACCATTTTGAGTGAAAGACCTAATTCGCCAAGCTTCTGCTCAACTTCTTCCATTGATTTGCGACCAAGATTACGCACCTTCATCATATCATCAGGTGTCTTATCGCAAAGCTCTGCAACTGTATTTATACCAGCTCTCTTTAAGCAGTTGTATGAACGAACTGAAAGTTCCAACTCATCAATGCTCATTTCAAGAGTCTTACCAGTAGTGTCGTCTGGTTTCTCAGCAATAACACTAAGATCCTGTGCTGCATCAGAAAGATTTACAAATAAATTCAAATGCTCACTAAGAACCTTTGCAGCCATGGAAACAGCTTCATCTGGTCCCATAGTACCATTTGTATAAACATCAAGTGTAAGCTTATCGTAATCAGTAACTTGACCAACACGAGTATCTTCTACTGTCATGTTTACACGCTCAACTGGTGTATAAATTGAATCAACTGCGATTTTACCAATTGGTGTATCTGGTGTCTTGTTTTTATCTGCAGAAATGTAACCACGATTCTTTGTGATTGTAAGTTCCATATATAACTTGCAATCATTACCACCATTAAGATGTGCTATAACCAAATCAGGATTTACAATTTCAATATCAGAATCTACTTGAATATCTGCAGCTGTAACTACACCCTCTCCTTCGAACTCAATATATGCTGTCTTTGGTTCGTCAGAAGAACTATTATTTCTAATAGCAAGCTCCTTGATATTCATAACGATTTCAGTAACGTCTTCTTTAACGCCTGGGATGGCGCTAAATTCATGAAGAACACCTTCAATCTTGATTTGACTAACTGCAGCACCTGGCAATGATGAAAGCATGATTCTACGAAGAGAATTACCAAGTGTTATACCGTATCCTCTCTCAAGAGGTTCTACAACAAATCTGCCATACTTTTTGTCATCAGAAATCTCAGCGATTTCAATATTTGGGTTTTCAAAATTTAACACTATATTGCCTCCTTAATATAATGTGCTAGACTCTAAAAAACAGAATATTAATAAATATTCTGGTTCTTGCTCATTGTCGCATAGTAAAATTGTAACAAATCGCACTTATACAAGCAAGCTTGTATAAGTGCTTTTTGTATAGTTTTACTAAAATTTATTATTTTGAATATAACTCGACGATAAGCATCTCGTCTACTGGAACATCAATCTGTTCTCTATTAGGAAGCTCCTTAACTGTACCCTTAAGGTTCTCAGCATCAACGTCTACCCATTCAGGAGTAGTTCTGCCTGCAGTTACTTCTGTGATATCCTTAAATCTCTGAAGGCTCTTTGACTTCTCACGAACCTCAATAACGTCTCCAGCCTTGCAAAGGTATGAAGGAACATTTACTGCCTTACCATTTACAAGGAACATCTTGTGATCTACAACCTGACGTGCTTCTCTTCTTGTACGAGCAAATCCCATACGGAATACCACGTTATCAAGACGGCTCTCAAGCATTGTCATAAGGTTTTCACCTGTCATGCCCTTCATACGGTCGGCCTTTTCATAATAATTACGGAAAGGCTTCTCTAATACGCCGTAAATGAACTTAGCCTTCTGCTTTTCCTGAAGCTGAAGTGCGTACTCAGACTTTTTGCCTCTTCCTCTATTTTTCTGTCTATGTGACTTTTTATCATATCCTAAAAATGTAGGATCTAAATCAAGAGATCTACATCTTTTAAGAACTGGTGTCTTATTAACTGCCATTAGATTTCCCTCCTAATTAGACTCTTCTACGCTTTGGTGGACGGCATCCGTTATGTGGAACTGGAGTAACATCCTTGATTGTAAGTACCTGAACGCCATTTGCATCAATTGCTCTGATTGCAGCTTCACGTCCTGAACCTGGTCCCTTTACGAATACATCTACACTCTTTAAACCGTGAACTAAAGCAGCCTTAACTGCTGTCTCAGCTGCCATCTGTGCAGCATAAGGAGTAGATTTCCTTGAACCTCTAAATCCTAGACCACCAGCACTTGCCCATGAAAGAGCATTGCCCTGAGCATCTGTAATAGTAACGATAGTATTATTGAAAGATGCCTGAACATGTACCTGTCCGTGTTCAACGTTTTTCTTTACACGCTTTTTTGTTGTCTTCTTTGCAACTTTAGCCATAATTAAACTAACCTACTTTCTTTAAAACAATTATTTTTTCTTATTTGCAACTGTACGCTTTGGACCCTTGCGAGTACGAGCGTTTGTCTTTGTCTTCTGTCCGCGAACAGGAAGACCTTTTCTATGACGGATTCCTCTATAGCATCCGATTTCCTGAAGTCTCTTAATATCAAGAGCAACTTCTCTTCTAAGATCACCTTCAACAGTAAGTGTCTCATCGATAACAGTGCTAATCTTCTTAACCTCTTCGTCAGTCAAGTCCTTAACACGTGTGTTAGGATCTACACCAGCTGCCTCAAGAACCTTGTTTGAGCTTACTCTACCAATTCCGTAAATGTAAGTTAAACCAATTTCAATTCTCTTGTCTCTTGGTAAATCTACACCTGCAATACGAGCCATGTGTGTTTACACCTCCATAAATTTCTACTATTAATAAGCGATACAAGTGATGCAGCTCCGATAACTCGGCCTGAAATGTGTGCATCCCCATATCTGTTACAATTGGCCTCGGTATGATAGGCCTATTTATTATGAACAGTCTAAATTAGATACTTTTAGACTGCAGCCGCACATAATAAAATGCTACATAAACTGTCAGAATTAACCCTGACGCTGCTTATGCTTTGGGTTCTCGCAAATAATACGAATGCTACCCTTTCTTTTGATGACCTTGCACTTCTCGCACATAGGCTTTACAGAAGATCTTACTTTCACGATTTTCCTCCTTTCCATGCCCTTTTTTCAAAGGTTGTGGTCAATCTATATTTGAACATATTAAAAACGTCCGTTAAATAGTATAGCGGCCGCTTTAATATATGTCAACAATTTTTTATTTATCTCTCCAAATTATTCTTCCTTTAGAAAGATCATATGGACTCATCTCGATTGTAACTTTATCACCTGGTAAGATTCGAATATAATTTTGTCTCAACTTACCACTTATGTGAGCTAAAATCTGATGACCATTTTCGAGTTCAACTTTAAACATTGCATTAGGAAGCTTTTCAACTACAACTCCCTCTACTTCAATAACATCTGCTTTAGACATTTTCAATCCTCCTATTATAAACCTTAAGAATTCTTTTGATAGCTACATCATCAAGTTTATTAATGTTGTTAACTTCATCTATAACTTCTGATGGAATGTTTTTAATAATTTGTACATGAATCTTTTTCTTTTTCTTAGGCTTTTCTATGGTTTTAGTCGTCCCATTGACAAGATAATAATATTCATCATTTTCTTCATAAATGAGATAAATATCCTTTTTGTCATGTCCTGCCTTAGATATTGCAAGCTTTAAATCCATCTGTTCCCCTCCGGATTTGCTAGTTCTGTTGGAGTAAGGGTGAGAATTTCAGGTTCCCCTTCAGTTATGACAACAGTATTTTCATAATGAGCAGATAAAGACTCATCCATGGTCACAACTGTCCATTCATCATCCATCCAAGCCACATCAGGACTACCTATGTTAATCATAGGCTCGATGGCAAGTGTCATTCCTGCTTTTAGTTTCGGACCTCTTCTAAATGCCCTGCGGAAATTTGGAATTTCAGGAGCCTCGTGTAATGATGTACCAATCCCATGTCCAACCAAATCCCTTACTACTCCATAGCCAAAACTTTCAGCATAATCACCAATTGCTCCTGAAATATCATAAAGTCTCTTACCAGCTCTTGCAAATTTGATGCCTTGGAAAAATGATTGCCTTGTTCTTTCAATAAGAAGTCTAGCTTCCTCGCTAATCTCTCCAATACCAACAGTTCTTGCAGCATCACTATGATATCCCTTATAAAGAACGCCTGTATCTAAACTTACTATATCTCCATTTACTAAAATATGATCATCTGTCGGAATTCCATGTACAACTTCATCATTCACAGAAACACAAACACTAGCTGGATATCCATACAAACCTTTAAAATTTGGCTCACATCCGAAGCTTCTAATCACTTCTTCGCCCAGCTTATCTACGTCTAATGTTGACATACCCTCATGTATTTCATTAGCAAGCGTTTCATGAACCTGAGCCAAAATCTTGCCAGCTTCACGCATCAATTGAATTTCTTCTGCAGTTTTAATAGTAATAACTTCCGACATCTTAAGCTCCTAATATGTCTGTAATATCATTAAAGACTTTATCCATAGGCTGTGTTCCGTCTACAGATTTTAAGATACCCTTTTTCTGATAAAAATCGATCAATGGCTGTGTCTGATCATGATAAACATCTAATCTTTTCTTTACTGTCTCAGGCTTATCATCATCTCTTAATACTAACTCACTACCACAAGAATCACATACACCATCCTTTTTAGGTGGTATAGATACAATGTGGTATGTAGCACCGCAATTTAAACAAGCTCTTCTTCCAGACATTCTATTAATAATATTTTCATCAGGAACATCTACATCAATAGCATAGTCCATTGCTTGACCAATTTTTGTAAGTGCAGCGTCCAATGCTTCAGCCTGAGGAATTGTTCTAGGAAATCCATCTAAAACAAATCCATTTTTAGCATCATCTTGAGCAATACGGTCCATTACAAGATCACAAGTAAGTTCATCTGGAACAAGCAAACCCTGATCCATGTATTCCTTAGCTTTTTTCCCTAGCTCTGTGCCATTTTTTATATTGGCACGGAATATATCACCTGTAGAAATGTGAGGAATAGAATATTTGCTAGCAATCTGCTTTGCTTGCGTTCCTTTGCCCGCACCAGGTGCACCTAACATAATAATCTTCATAATATAAACCCTCCTGCATAGATGTATTTAAAAATTCTCTTTAAACACCTCGAGAGATACGCAAAACACGTATCTCCCTGGTGTAAGAAATGACTTATTAGTCATTTAAAAATCCTTTGTAATTACGAACCATCATCTGTGACTCAACCTGTTTAAGTGTTTCAACAATTACACCAACTATAATAATAATAGATGTACCGCCAAATGAAACGCTTGCGCCAACAAGTCCGTTAAAGACGATAGGAAGTAATGCTACAATTGCAAGACCAATTGCTCCAATAAAGATTACATGCTTTAAAATAGCTGTCAAGTAATCAGATGTTGGTTTTCCTGGTCTTATTCCTGGTATAAATCCACCTGAACGCTTAAGATTTTCTGCTATCTCCAATGGATTAAATGTTATCTCAGTATAGAAATAAGCAAAACCAATGATTAATAATACATAAACCAAAGCGCCGATTGTGTAAATCCAATTTGATGGATTAAACCAATTAGATTGATTCATACCATTTAAAATCTTGCCCCAAACACCAGAAACACCATCTTTATCAAATAATTGAACAAGCATGATTGGTGTCTGTAATAAAGACTGGGCAAAAATGACTGGAATAACGCCCGCAGTGTTAACTCTCATAGGTATAATAGAAGAGTTTCCACCGACCTGTCTTCTTCCCTGTATTTTATTTGAATACTGAACTGGAATACGACGCTCAGCACTCTGAAGTATAACGACAAATACAACCAAAGCAACAATAATTGCAGCAATAATAACTCCAGCTAAAATTGCCTTTGGAACTGTCTTACCTTTCATAAATTGCTCATAGAGCTTAATTAAATCTGAAGGAATTCTGCTTATGATATTAATAGTAAGAACTATTGAAATACCATTTCCAATTCCTTTCTCAGTGATTCTCTCACCGATCCACATAAGAACTGCTGAACCAGCTGTAAGAGAAGCAACCACAAGTACATAATTAAGAAATGGAATAGAGTAAGATACAAGGTATCCACTTCTTCCAAATCCAACAGCCATTGCAATTGATTCACCAAGTGCCAAAGCAATAGTAAGATAACGTGTTATTTGCGTCATCCTCTTTCTACCTTGTTCTCCATCACGCTGCATTTCTTCTAATTTTGGAAATGCAATTGTAAGCAACTGCATTATGATTGAAGATGTAATATAAGGTGTGATGTTCAGTGCGAAAACTGACATTGATGAGAAAGAACCACCAGTAATTGAATCAAAAAAATTCAATGCACTGTCACTATCCGCGAAAAGACTGCTAAAGGCACTACCATTAACGCCAGGCGCTGGAAGTAAACTTCCAAGCCTGACTACTATAAGCATTAAAAATGTAAAACCAATTCGTCTTCTTAAATCTTTAATTTTAAAAGCATCGCGTAGTGTCTGAAACATTAGATCACCTCTGCTGTTCCGCCTAAGGCTTCAATTTTCTCCTTTGCGCTAGCACTAAAAGCATTAGCCTGAACATTTAACTTTTTAGTAAGCTCACCGCCGCCAAGAATTTTTACACCATCGCGAGGATTCTTGATAATACCGCTTTCAATAAGTGTATCAACAGTTACAGTAGCACCATTATCAAATCTCTCTAAATAAGAAACATTGATACCAACGATTTCCTTTGTATTTCTATTCTTGAAACCACGCTTAGGAAGACGTCTGTATAAAGGCATCTGTCCACCTTCGAATCCAAGTCTAATGCTTCCGCCTGAACGAGCCTTCTGTCCCTTATGACCCTTACCAGCAGTCTTGCCATTACCTGAACCGTGGCCACGGCCTCTTCTGAAATTATCGCTATGCTTTGAGCCTTCTGCTGGCTGTAAGTTAGATAAATCCATTATGGCACCTCCTTCTATTAAATTTCTTCAACTTTTACTAAGTGATTGACCATTCTAAGCATTCCGCGAACGCTGTCGTTGTCAGGAAGCTCAACAGTCTTGTTGACCTTTCTAAGGCCAAGTGCTTCTACAGTCTTCTTGTTCTTAGGAACAGCACCGATTGTAGACTTTATGAGTGTTACTCTTAACTTCTTCTCTGCCATTTTAACTTTCCTCCTTAGCCAAGAATGTCTTCAACCTTCTTGCCACGAGCCTTTGCTACCTCTTCAGGTGACTTAAGTGACTTAAGTCCTTCGATTGTAGCAAGTACAACGTTCTGCTTATTTGATGATCCAAGTGACTTTGTACGGATATTTCCGATACCTGCAAGCTCACAAACGGCACGTGCTGGACCACCAGCGATGATACCAGTACCTTCAGGAGCCTTCTTAAGAAGTACTGAAGCGCCTGTGTGCTTACCTTGAATGTCATGTGTAATACTGTGGTTGTCATCAAGCTTAACTGTAATAAGCTTCTTCATAGCATCTTCCTTACCCTTGCGGATAGCTTCAGGAATTTCAGCTGCCTTGCCAAGTCCAGCGCCAACGTGTCCGTTCTTATCGCCTACTACAACAAGAGCTGTGAAACGCATGTTACGTCCACCCTTAACAACCTTTGTTACACGCTTAATTTCTACAACCTGCTCAGTTAACTCTAACTGGCTAGCGTCAATGATTTCACGTTTCATGTGTTCTCCTCCTAGAATTCTAATCCAGCTTCTCTAGCTGCATCTGCTAAAGCTGCAACCTTGCCAGCATAAATGTAACCACCTCTGTCAAATACGACTTCCTTGATTCCTTTTTCAATAGCCTTCTTTGCAATAACTGTACCAAGCTTTGAAGCAGCTTCTACGTTATTTGTCTTTGCAAGATCTGCTTTAACATCTGCGTCAAGAGTAGATGCTGAAACGAGTGTATTTCCACATGTATCATCAATAACCTGAACATACATGTGATTGTTGCTTCTGAACACTGCAAGGCGTGGTCTTTCTGCTGTACCGGCTAGAGTGTTACGAAGTCTTCTATGCTTTGTCTGGCGAACTTGTGATCTAGATTTCTTACTTACCATTTTACATTCACTCCTTTACTATTTCTTACCGGTCTTACCGACTTTACGTCTAATAACTTCATCAGCGTACTTAATACCCTTACCCTTGTATGGCTCAGGTCTTCTCTTATCTCTGATGTTGGCTGCATACTGGCCAACCTTTTCCTTGTCGATACCCTTGATGATAATTTTATTTCCGTCAACTGTAGACTCGATACCCTCTGGATCTTCCATCTCTACTGGGTGTGAGTAACCAAGGTTAAGAGTAAGCTTCTTACCAGCCTTAGATGCTCTGTAACCTACACCGTTAACTTCAAGAGTCTTCTCATAGCCTGTTGTAACACCAACAACCATGTTGTTGATAAGTGTTCTTGTAAGACCATGTAAAGACTTCATTTTCTTTAAATCATTAGGTCTTGTAACAACAACTTCTGCGCCCTCAAGCTTGATGTCCATCTCTGCTGGTAATGTTCTCTCAAGAGTGCCCTTAGGACCTTTTACAGTCACATGATTATTTTCTGCAATTTCAACTGTAACACCAGCTGGAACCGCGATTGGCATTTTTCCTATACGTGACATGCCCGTACCTCCTTAAAAATATGTATGTCCGACTTCTGTAATCGGGTTATACTTTTGGATAACTAGTTACTGGTTTGGATTATTACCAAACATATGCAAGAACTTCGCCACCAACCTGAAGCTTACGAGCTTCCTTGTCTGTGATGATGCCCTTGTTTGTAGAAAGGATAGCGATACCTAAACCACCTAAAACATATGGGATATCGTCCTTACCTGCGTAAATACGAAGACCTGGCTTAGAAATTCTCTTAATACCAGAAATAATCTTCTCATTTTTGTTTGCACCGTACTTTAATGTAACACGGATATCCTTGAAGTTACCATTATCAACGATGTCATACTTTGTGATAAATCCTTCATCTACAAGAATGTCTGCAATTGCAACCTTCATCTTTGATGCAGGAACATCTACTGTATCATGTTTTGCAGTATTTGCATTACGGATTCTTGTAAGCATATCTGCTATTGGATCACTCATTGTCATGATGCAATTTCCTCCTAATTTTCAATCTGTGCTCGTTCAATTACCATGAAGCTTTCTTAACGCCTGGAATCTGACCCTTGTAAGCTAACTCACGGAAACATACTCTACAAATACCATACTTTCTAAGGTATGCATGTGGACGACCGCAGATTTTGCAACGACTGTACTCTTGTGTAGAGAACTTTGCTGTGCGCTGCTGCTTAACTTTCATTGACTTCTTTGCCATAACTTTCCTCCTATGCTTCCTTAGCGAAAGGCATATTGAATAAACGAAGTAATTCTCTAGCCTCTTCATCTGTCTTAGCTGTAGTTACAAAGATGATATCCATACCACGAGTCTTGTCAATCTTATCGTACTCGATTTCTGGGAAGATGATTTGCTCTTTAATACCAAGTGCATAGTTTCCTCTTCCATCGAATGAATTAGGATTTACACCTCTAAAGTCACGTACACGAGGAAGCGCAAGATTGATGAGACGATCTGCGAACTCATACATCTTCTCTCCACGAAGTGTAGTCTTGCATCCGATTGCCATACCTTCACGAATCTTGAAGTTAGCAACTGAATTCTTAGCTTTAGTTGTAACTGCCTTCTGGCCTGTAATCATTTCCATATCCTTGACTGCAGACTCAAGAAGCTTAGCATTGTCCTTTGCTTCGCCAACGCCCATGTTGACTACAATTTTTTCAATCTTAGGAACTTCCATAATATTCTTGTATCCAAACTTCTCTACCATTGCTGGTACGATATCGTTAAGATACTGATCTTTTAATCTACTCAACGAACTGTTCTCCTTTCTTCAATTAGTCAATAACCTCGCCGGTCTTCTTTGCAAAACGAACTTTCTTGTCGCCATCCATTTTGAAACCAACACGTGTAGGCTGACCGTTATGAAGTAACATAACATTTGAAGCATCGATAGGAGCTTCCTGCTCGATGATACCACCTGCCTGGTTGGCCATGCTAGGCTTAACATGACGCTTAACCATGTTAACACCTTCAACTGTAACGGTGTTATTTTTCTTATTTACTGCGATAACCTTACCTTCGTTGTTTACATCACCACCAGCGATGACACGAACAGTATCGCCTTTTTTAATTTTCATTGTTGCCATCTACTCTTCCTCCTACAATACTTCTGGAGCGAGAGAAACAATCTTCATGAACTGCTTCTCACGAAGCTCTCTAGCTACAGGTCCAAAAATACGAGTTCCTCTTGGAGTCTTGTCATCTTTTATGATGACTGCAGCATTCTCATCAAATTTGATATATGAACCATCTTTACGACGGGCACCCTTTACTGAACGAACAACTACTGCCTTAACAACATCACCCTTCTTTACAACGCCACCTGGTGTTGCATCTTTAACGGTAGCAGTAATTACGTCGCCAATGTTGGCATATCTTCTTGTAGATCCACCCATAACACGGATAACAAGGATTTCCTTTGCTCCTGTATTATCGGCTACCTTTAATCTACTTTCCTGTTGTACCATTATAGTAGCCTCCTTAAACTATTTTGCTCTCTCAACTACTTCAACAAGTCTCCATCTCTTATCTTTAGAAAGTGGTCTTGTCTCCATAACCTTTACTGTATCTCCGATGTGAGCGTCGCCGTTCTCATCGTGAGCCTTAAGCTTGTATGTCTTCTTAACGATCTTGTTGTAAAGTGGATGCTTAACATTATCGCGGATTGCAACAACAATTGTCTTATCCATCTTGTCGCTTACAACAACACCTGTACGTGTTTTTCTTAAGTTTCTTTCCACGTGTTTGTTCTCCTTTCAAATAATTAAGATTCTAGATATCACTTATCGATTTTATGCATTCTTCTCAGCTTCTGTGATAACAGTCTGAATACGTGCAATGTTACGGCGAACCTCACGGATTCGTGCTGTATTATCTAACTGGTTAGTAGCATTCTGGAATCTCAAGTTGAAAAGCTCTTTCTTAGCTTCAACGAGCTGAGCATTAAGCTCTGCTACTGAAGTGTTCTTTAAATCTTCTACATACTTTGTATTCTTCATTATGCTTCACCGCCTTCTAAATCCTCACGGGAAACTATCTTGCACTTGCAAGGAAGTTTATGTGTAGCGAGACGAAGTGCTTCTCTAGCAACTTCCTCAGATACTCCTGAGATCTCGAATAATACACGGCCCGGCTTAACAACAGCTACCCAATATTCAAGTGTACCCTTTCCTGAACCCATTCGAGTTTCAGCAGGTTTTGCAGTAACTGGCTTGTCTGGGAAAATCTTAATCCAAACTTTACCACCACGCTTAATATAACGTGTCATAGCGATACGAGCTGCCTCGATCTGATTTGACTTAATCCAAGCTGGCTCTGTCGCAACAATACCATACTCACCGTATGAAATCTTATTTCCTCTTGAAGCTTTTCCTGCCATGTTCCCACGGAACTGCTTTCTATGCTTCGCTCTCTTTGGCATTAACATATTACTCGGCTCCTCCTTCCACATTCTTCTTCTTTGGAAGTACTTCACCCTTATAGATCCAAACCTTTACGCCAACCTTACCATAAGTAGTGTCAGCCTCAGCGAATCCATAATCAATATCAGCACGAAGTGTCTGAAGTGGAATAGTACCTTCATTGTATGACTCGCTACGTGCCATATCAGCACCGCCAAGACGTCCTGAGCAGCTTGTCTTGATACCTTTGATACCAGTCTTCATTGCTCTTGACATGCAAGACTTCATAGCTCTACGGAATGATACACGGTTCTCAAGCTGACCAGCAATGTTCTCAGCAACAAGCTGTGCATCACGATCCGGTCTCATAATCTCCTTGATATCAACTACGAGCTTATCGCTTGTCTGCTTCTGAAGCTCAGTCTTAATCTTGTCGATCTCAGCGCCGCCCTTACCGATAACAACGCCCGGCTTTGCTGTATATACAGTAACCTTTACGCGTCCTGCAGCACGTTCTATCTCAATCTTTGAAACGCCTGCAGCATAAAGCTTCTTCTTAAGAAATTTTCTGATATTATAGTCTTCAACTAAGTAGTCTGAGAAGTTCTCGCCCTCAGCATACCACTTAGAATCCCAGTCTTTAATAACACCGACTCTTAAGCCATGAGGATTAACTTTCTGTCCCATGTTTTGCCTCCTTAATTTTTCTCATCAAGCACGATAGTGATGTGGCTCATTCTCTTCTCGATTCTATAAGCTCTACCCTGTGCTCTTGGTCTGATTCTCTTCATTGTAGGTCCCTTGTTTGCGTAGCACTCAGCTACAACAAGATTTCCTCTATCTAAGCCGTTATTGTTCTCAGCGTTTGCAATAGCAGACTTAAGTAATTTTTCTATAACGCTTGATGCGTATCTTGGATTGTACATTACGATAGCAAGTGCAGTATCTACATCCTTACCACGAATGGCATCAAGTACGAAACAAGCCTTCTGAACTGACATTCTAGCATAAGATAACTTTGCTGAAGGTCTTGTATCTCTAACTTCGTTTCTCTCACGTTTAATTTGAGATCTATGTCCCTTAGCCATGATAAAAACTCCTTTCTGTTAATTAGCGTACCTTTGACTTCTTTTCGTCTTTACCGTGACCTCTATAGGTTCTAGTAGCAACGAACTCACCAAGCTTATGTCCAACCATGTCTTCTGTAACATATACTGGAACATGCTTTCTTCCGTCATGTACTGCAATTGTATGTCCAACCATCTGTGGGAAGATTGTAGAACGACGTGACCATGTCTTGATAACTGACTTGTCGCCGCTTGCGTTCATAGCATCAACCTTCTTTAATAAGCTTGCATCAGCAAATGGTCCTTTTTTTAATGAACGTGCCATGTGTATCCTCCTTATTTGATAGCTCTACCATCGCGTCTTCTTACGATGAGCTTGTTAGACTGCTTGTGCTTCTTTCTTGTCTTGAGACCAAGTGCTGGCTTGCCCCAAGGTGTGCATGGACCTGGACGTCCGATAGGAGCGCGGCCCTCACCACCACCATGTGGATGGTCATTAGGGTTCATAACAGAACCACGAACTGTAGGTCTGATACCCATATGTCTCTTACGACCAGCCTTACCAATCTTAACAAGGTTGTGGTCACCGTTTCCGATTACACCGATTGATGCACGGCAGTTAAGAGGTACCATTCTCATTTCGCCTGAAGGAAGACGAAGTGTTGCGTACTTTCCTTCTTTAGCCATAAGCTGAGCAGAGTTACCAGCTGAACGAACTAACTGTCCGCCACGTCCCGGATAAAGCTCAATATTGTGAATAAGTGTACCAACTGGAATCTTCTCAAGTGGTAAGCAGTTACCAACTCTAACTTCAGCATCAGCACCGTTCATAACTGTCATGCCATCTGTAAGACCAGCTGGAGCAAGGATGTAAGCCTTCTCACCATCTGCGTAGCAGATAAGAGCGATATTAGCTGTTCTGTTTGGATCGTACTCGATACCAATTACCTTTGCAGGAATGCCATCCTTGTTTCTCTTGAAATCAATAAGTCTATATTTTTGTCTGTTACCGCCACCATGATGTCTAACGGTAATCTTACCCTGATTATTACGACCAGCATGCTTCTTTAAAGAAACAGTGAGTGACTTCTCTGGAGATGACTTTGTAATCTCAGCGAAATCTGAACCAGTCATATTTCTTCTAGAAGGTGTATATGGGTTATATGTCTTAATTCCCATTTTATATCTCCTTTCATGTAAATCGTTTATTGTCGCGCTCGACTGCGCATAAAACATAATTTATCTATAAACTCTAGACAAATATGAAGAAGTGCATTTAAATATTGCCTGCGGCAATGGCACTTCTGGGCAAGTTTTTGCAAAGCAAAAACTTACATTTTTAAAGGCCTGAGAAAATCTCAATCTCTTTGCTATCAGCAGTAAGCTGAACAATAGCCTTCTTTGTCTTTGCTGTCTTTCCGTAAGTCATTCCACGTCTCTTTGTCTTGCCATCAGCATTCATTGTGTTAACTGAAGCAA